>WOYI010607866.1_pt2 | contig 24692 bp, 20 predicted proteins | sample 6423411 | NCBI WGS metagenome assembly WOYI01 (sample SAMN13441803, study PRJNA592873) | oil field metagenome | biome: oil field; feature: oil-well bore; material: oil-contaminated soil; isolation source: oil-contaminated soil from oil-well borehole | place: Germany: Wietze | collected 2016-10-18 ... | reverse complement strand
GGGTTGCTCCCAAGACCTGGACCCCTCATTGGACCCTAAAAAGATCGCCATCCACGGTGATCCCCAGCGACTCACCGGGGCCATATTGATTATATGAAAGCACTATGAAATGATTAAAATAGTATGATATGCCCCTGCCAGCTGCGGTATATCTCAACCCCCAGATGGCAAAATGGATGACGGAGCAAAAGCAAGATAGATGGTGCCAAAACAGATGGGGCAAGTCATCTTCGTGGAGCCTGATGGCCAGATCATTGCGCTGCATGTGGCCGAGGAAACCTCATTGCGCCATGCCGCTGTGGAACATGCTGTCCCCGGCATCGCAGGTGGCTGCGGCGGCCAGTGTGCCTGTGCCACTTGCCACGTCTATGTGGACGAACAATGGATCCACAAGGCGGGCAAGGCCACGCCCGGCAGCATGGAACAGGAGCTGCTCCAGTTGGCAGAAGATATCCGCCCCAACAGCCGCCTTGCCTGCCAGATCCCGCTTTCTACCGCATGCAATGGCCTGGTTGGTGGGGCATATCCCCCTTGGGCAGCACTGATGGCAGTGCTGCCGGTGTATCCTGGGCCATGAGCGCGGCAACCGAACAGGTGGTGATCATCGGTGGCGGGCAGGCTGGCGGCGAATGCGCCGTGCAGCTGCGCAAACTGGGCTTTGCTGGCCCCTTGACCATCGTCACCGCCGAACCCTTTGCCCCTTACCGCCGCCCGCCATTGTCCAAGGACTACCTGACCGGCGGCTGTACCCGGGAGAGCCTTGCGCTGCTGCCGCCTGCCAGGATGGAGCAGCTGGGCATCAAGCTGCACACCGGCAGGCGCGTGGTGCACATCGAGCGCCCCAACCATGAGGTGCACCTGGATGACGGCACGACGCTGCCCTACCACCACCTGGCCCTCACCACCGGTGGCACAGCCCGCTTGCCGGCGATCCCTGGCATCAAGGCCGAGAACGTTCATGTGCTGCGCACCATCAACGATGCCGATGCCATCGGCCGCATCGCCACGGCGGGCAAGCATATCACGGTAATCGGCGGCGGCTTCATCGGCCTCGAGATTGCAGCCGTGCTCATCAAGCGCGGGGTGCGGGTCACCGTACTGGAAGCGCTGCCCCGGATACTCTCCAGGGTGGTGGGCCCGGAGGTCTCCGCATTCTTCGAAAACCTGCACCGCAGCTCGGGGGTCGATCTGCGCTGCAGCGTGACGGTCACGGCCTTGGAAGGCGATCCGGTGCGCACGGTGGTCCTGGGCGATGGGAGCCGTATGACTACCGACGCAGTGATCGTGGGCATCGGCATCATCCCGGCCACCGAGCTTGCCGAGGCCGCCGGCCTTGCGGTGGACAATGGCATCGTGGTGGATGAATACGCCCGCACCACAGACCCGCACATCGTCGCCGCAGGAGACTGCAGCTGCCATCCCAGCGCCCTGTATGGCCGGCGCATCCGCCTTGAGTCGGTGCAAAACGCCATGGACCAGGGGCGCATTGCCGCAGCCACCATCACAGGCAAACTCACGCCTTACCGGGCCGTGCCCTGGTTCTGGTCGGAGCAGTACCACATCAAGCTGCAGATCGCCGGGCTCAGCGCCGGCCACGACCAGACCGTGCTGCGCGGCGACCCCCAACAAGGGGCTTTTGCCCTCTACTACCTGCTTGATGGCCTGCTTGTGGCGGCGGATACCGTCAACCGCGCCCAGGACTTCATGTTTGCCCGGAAGATGATCGGCTCCCCGGTGAACCCTGCCCAGCTCGGAGACGAATCAGTCTCCCTGCAGACCCTGCTCACGGGGGATCATCCCGCCTAAGACACCCCCTGATTGGGCAGCCTGGGGTGCCAAAATCAAGCCCAACTCAGCCGAGCCGGTGCAATGGGGCTGCAGGCAAAGACGCCATGGGAAGCGCGGTTCATGAACATGGTCTTTTTCGAGATTGGGGCTGAAGACCAGGAAATGTGTGCCGTGGCGTGTGCTGGCCTGAGGCAGCGACACGACGTGCTGTGCACACCGACTGCCCTGACCCAGAAAACAGCCCTTCCCCATGTCCAAGCCGTGGTGATCTCCACCTTCGTGCATTCCAGGCTCGATGCCCAGGTCCTGGAATTGTTGCCCGGGCTGCGCCTCATTGCGAGTCGTTCCACAGGCTTCGACCACATCGATCTGGATTACTGCCGCAGCCACAGCATCGCGGTATGCAATGTGCCGGATTATGGCGCGGCCACCATCGCCGAACACGCCTTCGCTTTGCTTTTGGCTCTTTGCCGTCGTATACCAACAGCGACCGAACGAACCCGCCGGGGCGATTTTTCCCTGGATGGGCTGCGCGGCTTCGAGTTATACGGCAAGACGCTGGGGGTGCTCGGCACAGGCCGCATCGGCAGGCGCGCCATCGCCATCGGCCTCGGCCTCGGCATGGAGGTCATGGCCTACGATCTCTACCCCAAGACCGAAACAGCCGCTGCGCTTGGGTTCAGTTATGCAGCGCTCGATGAGGTCCTGGCGCAGGCCGATGTCATCACCATCCATCTTCCCGCCACGCCACAGACCCGCCATCTGATCGCAGAGCCGCAGTTTGCCATCATGAAAAAAGGGGCTGTACTGATCAATACCGCCCGGGGCAGCATCGTGGATGCAGAAGCCCTGATCCGTGCCCTGGACCAGGGCATCATAGCGGCAGCAGGGCTCGATGTGCTGCCGGAAGAAAAGCTGCTCCGGGATGAAAGCGTACTTTTCCAACAGGAAAGCAAGCCTGCGGTAGATGAACTCCGCGCCCTGCTGGCCGACCACGTCCTGCTGCAACACCCCAACGTGCTGGTGACACCCCACAGCGCCTTCAATACCCATGAGGCCATGGCGCGCATCATGACCACAACCGTCGGCAACATCCTCGCCTTCGCACAGGGCAAACCGCAAAATGTGGTGACAGGGCGCTGAATCGCTGGTCCATACCAGGACTGTCAGCCACCGCCCAGGAAAGGCGCGTCCACCAACAGCATGACTTTGACGCCTGGCTTAGCCAGTCAAGGCGACGATTCATTACCGCAGCTTGCACGCCGAGGTCTTATAGGTCAGGGTCAGGCGCTGTGGGTCGAGGGTTGACTGGCGGGAAAGGGGGCTTGCTCGGCCCAGCGCAACAGTTCCATGGTGCCATCGGCATGCTCCACCAGAGCAGTACAGCTCTCCACCCAGTCGCCGCAGTTGCCATAGACAAGTCCCGAGACCGTGCACAGCTCGGCATGGTGGATATGGCCACAGATGACGCCATCGAGTCCTTGGCGTCGCGCCTCCTGGACCATGCCCTTCTGGTAGTCCGAGAGAAACTTGACGGCGTTTTTGACCTTGTGCTTGAGATAGGCCGACAACGACCAGTACCCATAGCCGAACAGGCGCCGCAGCCGGTTGACCAGCGGATTGAGGCGCAGCAGCATATTGTAGATGCGCATACCCAAAAAGGCCACGAAGGGCGAGCCCTGCACCACGGCATCGTACTCATCGCCATGCAGCACCAGGAAGCGCCGCCCGTCGGCTCCCACATGGACCATGTTCATGCGCACCATCACATGGCCCAGCGTGAGTCCCACCTGGCGGCGGAAGGCGTCGTCGTGGTTGCCGGGGATGTAGATCACCTCGGTGCCCTGTTGAGCCTTGTCCAGCAGCAGCCGGATCACCTCGGTGTGCTGCTCGGGCCAGTACTTGCTCTTGCGCATGGCCCACAGGTCCACGATGTCGCCCACCAGATAGAGCACCGGACTGTGGCTTGCGGCCAAGAAATCCTGCAGGCGCTCCGCTTGGCAGCCGCGAAAGCCCAGATGGACATCGGAGATCCAGATGGCTCGATAGTACCGTATGGCCTCTTCCCTCCTCCCCTCCTTATCATAGGGCATTATCCACCCCTGGACATGACGACATGGTGACGCCACCTCCTCAGGCCAGACGCCCTGGGGTCTCCTGCGCCAGAAGCCGGTTCAGGCGCACCAGAAACCCGGAGATATCGGCAAGGTCCCGACCCTGGGCGAGGCGTGCCTCGTCCAGCAGCACCCAGGCGAGGTCGGCGCGGCGCTGCTGGTCGGTCTCGGCCAACAGACGCTGCACCACAGGATGGCCCGGGTTCAGTTCCAGGATGGGGCACGCAGTATCGGGAAGCTGCTGTCCCGAGGCGCGCAGCACCTCCTGCAACGCCTCGCTCAGACTGGTGCTGGCAAGAGCCAGGCTCGACGGCGCACTCACCAGATGGGCACCAAAACGCACCCCGGAAACCGCATCCCCAAACAGGGCAGCCAACTGCTCCAATTCGGCGCCATGGGCCTCCTGGGCTTCCCGGGCCTGGCGCTGCCCCTGGGTATCACCCAGGCCCTCCACATCCAGCCCCTCTTTGCTGATCTCCTGAAAGGGCTTGTCCACCGCCCCCTCCAGGGCATGAATGAGCCATTCGTCGATGGGTGAGGTGAGCAGGATCACCTCGATGCCGTTATCGTTGAAAAATTCGAGGTGCGGCGAGCGCAAGGCGGCCTCCCTGTTTTCGGCCACCAGACAATAGGTCTTCTTCTGGCCGAAGGGCATGTCCTTCTGGATCTCATCCAAGGAGCGCGCCTCACCTTTGGTGGTGTTCCAACGCAACAACCTGAGGATGCGGTCGCGGTTGACGATGTCCTCGGCAATGCCCTCCTTGAAAATATCACCGAACTCCTTCCAGAACAGGCGGTATGTTTCCCCTTCCCGGGAGGCCAGCTCATCGAGCATCTCCAGCACATAGCGCGTCAGGGCGCGGCGCATGGAGTCCACCTCCGGGCTTGCCTGGAGCATCTCGCGCGACACGTTGAGTGCCAGGTCTGCCGTGTCCACCACACCGCAGACAAAGCGCAGGTAATGGGGCAAGAAGACCTCGGTATGCTCCATGACAAAGACCCGCTGCACATAGAGCTTGAGCCCCCGGGAACCATCGGGGCGCCACAGATCCAGCGTGGCGTGCGCCGGCACATACAACAGACAACTGTAGGAGAGCCGGCCTTCCACGCGGTGATGGCAATAGGCCAGGGGATCGTCCAGCTGGTGGGTGAGCTGCTTGAAAAACCCTATATATTCCTCTGCTGTGATGTGGCGCTTGTCACGGGTCCACAGTGCCTGGGCCTTGTTGACCTGCTCGCGCCCCTCGCTGCCTGCCAGGTAGACCGGAAAGGCAATGTGGTCGGAATAGGTGTGGATCAGCCCCGTGAGGCGATTGGCGTCGGCGAACTCCATCTCCTCTCCCTTGAGATGCAGCAGGACCTCGGTACCCCGCAGCACCCTGTTTTCCGGGGTGACGGTAAAAGAACCCTCCCCACTCGACGACCAGCACACACCCTGTTCGGGCGGCAGGTCGACGCGGCGCGAACGCACCTCCACATGCTCTGCCACCATGAATACCGAATAGAAACCCACGCCGAACTGGCCGATCAGCCCGGCATCCTTTTTGGCATCGCCGGAAAGAGAGCCCAGGAACTCGGCGGTTCCGGAACGGGCGATGGTGCCGAGGTTGGCGCAGATCTCCTCATGGGACATGCCGATGCCGTTGTCTTTCACCCAGAGCAGCTTACGCTCGCGGTCGAAGCCCACCTCGATGGCCAGCTCGCTGTCCTCGCCCAGCAGGTCTGGGTCCTTGAGCGTGGCAAAGCGCAGTTTGTCCAGGGCGTCGGAGGCGTTCGAGATCAGCTCGCGCAGGAAAACCTCCTTGTGGCTGTAAAGGGCATGCACCATCAGGTGCATCAGGCGGCTCACCTCGGCCTGGAAGGCCACTGTCTGGGATGTAGTCTCGTTCATGTGCTCTCGTTCCTCGCTCAATGCATGATCTTGATCAATGGCATGGCCCATCTCACAGGACCTTACCCGGGTTCATCAGGTTATGGGGGTCCAGCGTGCGCTTGATCTGGCGCATCAGCTCCAGGGCCGTTGCATCCTTGTGGCGCATGAGTGCGGCGCGGCGCAGCGCCCCCACGCCATGTTCTGCGGAAAAAGACCCGCCGTGGCTGACGGCAAGGTCATAGACGATCTGGTTCACTGCTTCCCACAACCCGCGGCCTGCCGCAACCCCGGGAGGCGGAAACACGTTGACATGCAGGTTGCCATCCCCCAGATGGCCAAAGACACACAGCGTGCAGCCGGGCAGGAAATCATCCAGGGCGGCGCGCACCGCACGCACATAACCGGGCAGCGCCGAGCGCGGCACGGCCGGGTCGTGCTTGATGCTGGCGCCTTCCAGACGCTCGGCCTCGGAGATATTCTCCCGCAAGGCCCACAGCGCTTCATGCTGCGCCCCGCTTTCGGCCAGCACCGCATCCTGGACCAGATCCTCTGCCATGGCCCTGTACAGGATCTGGGCAAAAGCCTCCTCTAAAGCGGCATCGTGACCCCAGGCCTCCAGCAGCACGAGCCAGGCAAAACCGGGCTCAAACGGCAACGTCACACCCATGTGGCGGTGCACCAGGTGCACCGCGACGGCGTCCATCACCTCGAAGACGGCCAGCACATCCCCCAGTGCCGCGCGTACCAAGCCCAGCAGGGCGACTGCCGCCTCCAGATCGCGCACCACCACGCAGGCGGTGCGGCGCACGGTGGGCAATGGATGCAGCCGCAGCGTGCAGGCGGTAATGAGCCCCAGGGTACCCTCCGAGCCCACGAACAGGTCATCCAGGCGATAGCCGGTATTGTCCTTGCGCACGGTGCGCAACCCATTGTAGATGCGGCCATCGGGCAACACGGCCTCCACGCCCAGCAGCTGCGCGGCCATGGTGCCATAGCGCAGCACCCAGTTGCCTCCAGCATTGGTCGCCACATTGCCGCCGATCTGGCAACTGCCCTCGGAGGCAAGGTCCAGCGCAAACAGCCTGCCCGCCCCGGCGGCTGCTTCCTTGACCCGGGCCAGCAGGCAGCCCGCCTCGACAGTCATGGTATCGTTGGCCGCATCCAGGGCGCGGATGCGCTGCATGCGCCGCAGGGTGATCACCACCTGGGACCCCGAGGCATCGGGTATCGCCCCGCCACACAGCCCGGTATTCCCGCCCTGGGGCACCATGGCCACCCGGGCCGCGGCGCACAGGCGCACCACCTCGGCCACCTCCGCTGTGGCAGCAGGCTCCACCACCGCCAGGGGACGGCCCAGGAACAAACCGCGGCGCTCGGTGGCATAGGGCGCCCAATCCACACCTTCACCCCACAGGCAGACCTTGTCGCCCACCACGGCACTCAGCTCGCGGATCAGGGCATCCATGACATCATCAGCTGGGGCAAGAAAAAACAGGTGCAGGGCATGATGTTCATTATAACCGCCTGCGATCCACTTCCGATCCCACGCTGCATGCTATCATGCCCCCCATGGAGCAGGAGTGCGATCTGCCACGCATCAAACAGGTGTGCGATGCCTTCTGGCAAGAGGCCATCATGCCAGCGCTGCTGGCGGCGATCCGCATCCCCGCCCTCTCGCCCCACTTCGACCCACGCTGGCAGGAGCACGGTTTCCTGGATCAGATCATCAGCCTGGCCATGGGCTGGGCCAAGACCCATTCCTTACCCGGCATGACCCTGGAAAGCATCCAGTTGGAAGAGCGTACGCCTGTTTTGCTCATCGAGCTTCCAGGCAGCGCGCCTGGCCGGGTATTGCTCTATGGACACCTGGACAAGCAGCCCGAGATGCTGCCATGGGCCGCGGGACTGGGCCCATGGCAGCCCGTGCTGCGCGCAGACAGGCTCTATGGACGTGGCGGCGCGGACGATGGCTATGCCTTGTTCGCCATGCTGGCTGCCCTGCACGCCCTGCACGACCAGGACATACCCCACCCAAGCTGCACCATGCTCATCGAGACCGGCGAGGAGAGCGGCAGTCCCGACCTGCCCGCCTACCTGCAGGCCCTGGACGAGCGCATCGGCACACCCGACCTGGTCATAGCACTGGATTCGGGCTGTGGCAATTACCAGCAGCTGTGGTATACCACCTCGCTGCGCGGGCTGGTAAGCGGCATTCTCGCTGTGGATGTCCTTGCAGAAGGGGTTCATTCCGGGGATGCCGGAGGCATCGTGCCAGACAGCTTCCGCTTGCTGCGCCTGCTGCTGGAACGTCTCGAGGAGGCTGCCTCGGGCCGCCTCCTACCCGCCTGGCTCCGTGCCCAGATCCCTCCGGTCTCCCTGGAACAGGCTCTCGCTGCAGCAGATGTCCTGGGCGCGACGGTCCATGAGCGCTTCCCCTGGCTGCCCGGCTGCCGGCCACTGACGCATGACCCCACCGAGGCGCTCCTGGAGCGCACCTGGCAGGCAGCCCTTGCCATCACGGGTGCCGCTGGCCTGCCGCCGATTGACAGCGCCGGCAATGTGCTGCGCCCCAGCACAGCTGTCAAGCTGGCGCTGCGCCTGCCGCCAACAATTGCAGCCGCCCAGGTCCAGGATGCGTTGGCCACCCTGTTCACCCAGGACCCACCCTATGGGGCTCAGGTGCGTTACCGGGGTGAACAGGCCAGCGATGGCTGGCATGCCCCACCCCTGGCCCCCTGGCTCGACCGGGCCGTCCAGGAGGCATCCCAGGCTTTTTTTGGTCAACCAGCCTTGGCCATGGGTGAGGGTGGCACCATCCCCTTCATCGCCATGCTGGCCCGGCGCTTCCCCCAGACCCAACTGTTGATCACAGGCGTGCTTGGGCCCCAGGCCAACGCCCATGGCCCCAACGAGTTCCTGCACCTGCCCATGGCGCGTGCCCTGAGCGCCTCTGTGGCCCTAGTCCTGGCGCAATGCGCCGCCACGGCTTGCCCGGCGACCGCATCAGGATGACCAGTGGCTGAACTTTCGCGGGCCGGGCGACGACCTCGAGCTGCAATTTGAAGCGGTGCGGCAGCTGCCGCCAGAAGACCGGCAGGCCATCAAGGCCATGCTCGACGGCATGATCGTCAAGCACCGCACCAAGCAGATCGTCGGCGAACTGCGGAGCTGACAGCAACGGCAACAGCTAGCCGCTAAAAAAGAAGCCCGCGACAGCGGGGCTTGGGTGAGGTGTTTGCAATCCTATGCTGCTTTTACCTTATTGATCATAAACAACAAGATAACCAACGCGGAAAGCAACCCAACCTGGGCAACGAAAGACCAAGATAATATTGCCACACCAACTGGATCAGTCACATTTTCTTTTCCTGCTTCCAGATAGTATCTGGACAACGCCACCAATGCCGCAATCACCATCCCACCAAGACAGAGAAAATAGTAACCCCAGAAATGTTTGCCATGTAATCTCATTATCATCGGAGCAAATAAGGCGACGGGATAGACTACCTGTATTAAGACAATAGAAACCGTGTCATGCCTAAAATCAGGAAAAACAATTCCCCTTACCAGAGAGATCACAAGAACATAAGGAACAAGCTGCTTGCCAAATTGTATGTTGTCTAGCAACGAAACCATTACGGGTTCCCCCAGAGATGTTCAAACAATGTCCTTGGAAAGATTGTATTTGGTGTATTTATTCCTGCAGCACCTAAACACTGCTGAACAAACTGAGCGCAGATTGTGCCTGGCGTGACATCGAGCCCATTGCCGCTGTTTTTGATACTTGCGACCTGATCGCCCAGGAAGCGCAACGCCATGGCATAAAAAGCACATATCCTAAAAGGCAGAACCTCAACTAAAGGCGGCCTGTTCATGCCAGGCTGCCAGGATATCCTTGAGCTCAGTCAGCTGGGTAATCATGGCATCGGGCTGCATGGTCTTGCTGAGCGGCCATTCCTGTTGCAGACGATTGAACCAGATGGCGCGAAAACCGGCCAGCTTGGCCCCCACACAATCCCGCAGCGCGTCATCGCCCACATGGACGATGGCCTGGGGCTGCTCACCAAGAGCCTGGGCCGCCGCCTGAAAAATGGCCTTCTCCGGCTTGACCGCACCCACCAGATGGGCAGATATGGTCGCCTTGAAGTGTGAGCCAAGAGGCATGATGCGCCGGATATCGGCATTGCCGTTGCTGATGGTGGCCAGCGCATAATGGCTGGCCACCTGCTCCACGGTGGAGATCACATCGGAAAACAGTTGCACGTCATGACGCGCCTCATGAAACACCGCAAACCCCGCCTCGGCCAGTTCATTTTCCCGACCTGGGGACAGCTGCCGCAAAGCGATGCGCAACGCCTCGCGGCGCAACCACCCCAGATCGGCCCGGCGTTGAGGGCTTTTGGCCAGCCTGCTCATCTCGGCGCGCAACCGTTCCCTGGGCCAGCGCGCCGTAAACCCGGGGCAGCATGACTCCAGAAAAGCATACAGGCGCTCCTCGGCACCCCTGATCACCGCGGCACCATCCCAGAAGGTATCATCCAGATCGAAGGTTACAGCCCGTATGGCCGGCATCGGCTTTGCCTCTTCACGAAATCACCCGCACCCATTATGTTGTATACCAAGAGCCAGCCCCATCCAGAACTCGGAACCAACCCAGTCCATCAAGGCGAACCAGCTCAGGTATCCATCACATGACACAGACACGGCGCGCTTTTTGAGCTCATTGCCCGCCCTGTTGCCGATCACCAAGCTGCAGCAACCCGTCGCCGCTTCCCGGCTGGGAATCGCGGTCTGCGGCGGGGGGCCCTACGCCCGGGATTGGATTCTACCGGCCCTGCTGCATCACAGCACACGCTGCCGCCTTGCCGGTTTGATCGAGGCCGATACGCAGCAAGCCCGCCTGCTGGGCCGTTCCCTGGGTTTGCCGGCTGATTGCCTCGTTGGTTTTGAGGACATGCCACAATTGGCCTCGCAAGATACCATCGATGCGGTGTATGTGGCCTCTCCCACCAGCCTGCATCCCAGACACGCCATTGCCGCCTTGTCGGCCGGCAAACATGTCATCTGCCGCAAGCCAATGGCTCCTTCCAGCGGTGCGTGCCGGGCCATGATCGAGGCCGCCCGCCGCCAGCAACGGGCTCTGGTCGTCGACTACCAACTCCACAGCGAATCTCATATCCAGGCGCTGCAAAGGATTGTCAGCCAGCATACCATGGGGTTGACCACCCATGTGCGCTCCCTCATTGGCATACAGCGCACCAGCGTCAATGACCCCGATGTACGCCTCGATACAGCAGGCCCCTTCCCATTGATGAACCTCGCCGTCCTTGGCATCCAGGCTGCCTGCTATGGCACAGGGCAGGTGCCGGTTACCGTGGAGTCTGCCCAGATCACCACCATGCGTCCCCAGATCTTCGGCTCCCTGCCCGATACCATGGCCTGGACGTTGGGTTTTGCCGATGGGGCCACTGCCTCAGGCGAGGCCACCTTCAATCGCACCCAGAATCAGTTGCGCGTCGAGATGCAGCGTGGCTTGGTGGAGATGGAGCCCGCCTTCACCATGCGTGGCATCCAGAGCCGCATCAATGGCACCCCCCTGGCCGCCGCTGGCGCCACCAACCTGATGGCGGCCTTCCTGGATCATGTGGCCCAGGCCATCATGACAAACACCCGCCCCAACACCCCTGGCGAGATGGGGTTGCGGGATCTGGTGATCATGGAGGCCATCTTCAGCGCCGCCATACAAAATAAACGTGTGGCCATCAATCTGCAGCAGCTGCCATCCTCAAAAACTGGCCGCCCATGACAACAACACCACGCCCTTCATGGGCAAGGCTCCGTAGGACGAACGCTTCGGTCCGGCAAACTGCCGCCAGGTCACGCCAAAGGTATGCACCCCTTCCTTGTGACTGAGATTCAGCGTGCCGAACAATCCCCCGTCCTCGGGCGTACCTTGCATGGCTGCTGTCCAGTTGAGCCAGCGGCCATCTCTCATTTGCGAAAGCACCACAAGCCAATTGGCGCGCAGCACGTTCTGCTGTTCGATGTCCTGGCCCAGACTGCCGCCCTGCACCAGATTGGTGCCCCCCACCAAGGTGCGCTGCGGCAGCAAGCCCCCCACCAGGGAAAAGGCGTATTGCCCTGCCTCGCCCAGGGCCACCAGGTCGCGCCATTGCTTCTTGGTAAACGCCGTGCCATCGTACCAGGCCTCCCCTAGGAGCGACCAGCCGTTGCTCCAGGCCCAGCTGCCGCCCAGGACGGCTTTCTGGGCACCGCGATGGCGTTCGAGGTCATAGAAATCCCGGGCGCGCAGGTCATTGGGATCGAAGTGGGCAAGATCGTCAGGCAGGTCCGGCAGGGCCGGAACAGGCTCGGACCAACGCTGTTGGTAGAGCCATTCCCCATGCCATTCGAAGGCATCGGTCAGCACATAGGCCGTGCCGAAACCACCTTGCATCTGATCACGCTGCGACCAGCGCAACACGCCATGGACATCGGCAGGTCCCATGCTGCGGAAATAATTGAGGCCGATGGACTCATCCTCGCTCACATCGTGCTTGGGGCCGCGGCCTGGATTGGCATAGACCAGGTTGATGGCATCGGTGGCGCCATAATAGCCCACCGCAGCCTGCCAGATCCCTTCCAGAGGAGTGGGATAGAGGCGCTGGCGATCCTCACGCTGCACCACATCCAGGGGGCGATAGCCATGACCAACCCCCCAGGTGGTGATCTTCTTGCCCAGGGTATACGACAATCCCTTGAACTGCCCCTCGTAGAACAGTTCGTTGAGCACGCTGGCATCCCGGCTGCGCCCCCCGCCGTCCACATCGGTTCCTGCCATGCCGGTAAAGTTGAACCCCTTGTAACGCGTGGCCAGCTCGATGGTCTGCTCACTACTGAAGCCTCCCAGCCTGGCATAGGGCCGTGGCACAAAGAAGGGACTGCCCTTGGCATCCCAGCTGTAGGACGGCAGCACCCGCACCGTTGCATCCACATCCAGCGGGCCCAGATCCAGCGCCGCCACAGCCTGGCTCACCAGGAGACCCGCCCAAGCCATGGCACCACGCATGGCCGCCTACTCGATTTCGATGTTGCGCACCAGATAGGCGGCGTTGAAATACCGATCCGGGATCTCGCGCTCCTTGATCTCGAGATAATGCACCTCGGTGCGCATGTTGGTGTTGATGCGATCGCTCAGCACCATGGACGTGACAGCGGGGACACCATCCATTTCCCCCATCTGGTAGTCGGCCACCTTGGCCAGCTTGCCCGAGGCCACGTACAGCTCCCCCTTGATGGGATAGTGCTTGTCACGCTCGATATAGAGCTTGATGCGCTGGTAGCTCACGCCGCTTCTGGCCGCCTCGAGATCCAGGATCAGGCACGGTGCCGCGTTGATGGTCGTTGTACCGGCCAGCTTGCCGCGGTAATCGCCGCTCCAGGTCATGCGCGCGATATCACCGGTGGACGCCTCACCCAGCAGCTTCTGCATGGGGGTGATACGCACCGGCCGGCGGCTGTTGGGCAGGATGATCCAGAAATCGTCGTCCACCATGAGCACCTTCTGGTTCTTCTCGCTGGGGTGATCGAACAACACCAAAGAGCGCCGGTCGGGCTGGGCCAGCACGGTATAGGGGCGCTCCTTGTCCAGCTTGTCATCCTTGAAGAGCTTGACCACCACCTTGACCTGCACCGGGCTTGGCGGCAAACGATAGGCATCGGCCTCCTGAAGCAGCCGCGCCACATCCATCTGGCCAGACGAACCCTGTCCTGCTGCCCGCGCCGTGGACGCCAGGAGGCCCACTCCTGCCCACAGGCACAATATCCATATCCATCTCACGCACAAGATCCTAGACATGCGCCAAAGCCTCCACAATCGGGCGCCGGGCAGCTCGGCGACTCACACCATAGGCAGCCAGCATACATACCAGAAGAACCAATAACGAGACCCCCAGAGCGGTCCATGGGGCAAAATAGATGCGCAACGGATAGCCCACCAGCCGCATGGGCGGCGGTGGCATCTGCAGATCGGCCCATTGCAGCCCAAAGATGGTCAGGGTGGTGATCAGCAGCCCCCCGATGACAGCCCCCAGCGCCATGACCGCTGCCTCCAGGACAAAATTGCGCACAATCTGTCCAGGCAGGGCACCCAGGGCCCGCAAGGTGCCGATCTCCCGGGTGCGCTCCAGGACCGCCATGGACATGGTGTTGGACACCGAAAAAAACACCACCACACCAATGATGATACCCAGGATACTGAACACCCTGTTGTAGATCGCCTTGACGGACCGGTAATAGTCGGCCTCGGTCTCCCAGGTGCGATAGCCAAGCCCGGGCCACCTGGCCTCCAGACGTTGGTGCAGATCCTGCATCACTTGGTCGCTGTCGTCCATATTGTGCAAGAATACCGTCAACTTGCTGACCTTGTCGGTCTGCAGGAGTTCCTGGGCCGTCTGCAGGTTGGTATACAAGAGCCGCTTGTCCAGCTCGATGAGCCCCGTACTGAAGATGCCAACCACCCTGGCATCCGCGGCATTCAGGGCGCCTGAACTGGTGGTGACCATCAAGGTGACGCCACTGCCCACATCCACCTTGAGCGATTTGGCCAGCTTCTGCCCCAGGATCACCTCCACATCACCCTGGGCGTCGGGATGTTCCGCGAGAAAGCGACCCTTGATGATGGTCCTGGTGGGCCCTGTGATCTGAAACTGACGCGGCTCGACCCCTTCTGCCAGGAAGACCATGGACTTGGTGCCATTGCTGAGCAGACCGTTGTACATGATGCGCGCCACGGCAATGGCGACACGCTTGTCCTGCTGTACAGCCGAGGCAATGGCCTGGTAATCCTTGAGCCCGTACTGCAGGGGAAGATCCTCGTCCTTGGTCCAGAAATCCGGCTGGGCAATGATCACATGACCCGACTCTATTCCTGTATATAATTTTAGCATGTAATAACTATAAGAAGCAAATCCTGCGGCCGTCAACAGAGAAGCCACGCCAACAGCCCCAATCAGGCTCGTCACCATGGAACGACGCCGGTTGCGCAGCACATTGCGAAACGCGAAGATGATCCATTTCATGACAGGATGACACCATCTTGTACATGGATGACGCGAGCACAACGTTTGGCCATGCGCTCGTCGTGGGTGGCAATCACAAAGGTGGTTGCTGCGTCGCAGGCCAGCTCGTGCATCAGGTCGATGATCTCGGTGGCCGTGACGGTATCCAGGTTGGCGGTGGGTTCATCGGCGATGACCAATTCCGGCCGTTTCACCAGGGCTCGGGCAATGGCCACCCGCTGCCGCTGGCCTCCGGAGAGCTGATCGGGTAGATGATGGCCGAATCGGGACAAACCGGTACGCCCCAGGATCCAATCGATACGTTCCTCCCGCGCGGCGCGGGGCATGGCTGAAAGCAGCAGGGGATATTCCACATTGTCGTGCACCGTAAGCACAGGCACCAGATTGAACCCCTGGAAGACAAAACCGATGCGCTGGCGTCGGATCAAGGTCCGCGCCCTTTCCGGCAACTGCCCCACCTCACCGTCATCCAGATGAATGGTGCCCTCGTCCGGCACATCCAGCAGGCCGCACAGGTTGAGCAAGGTGCTCTTGCCGCTTCCCGACGGCCCCATCAGCGCCATGAAATCCCCGTGATGCACCATGAGGTCGATGCCCCGCAAGGCCGGGACGATGTTGCCGCCCAGATGGTAGCTTTTCTTGATCCCTTGCAGGGTCAGCAACATGTGCCGCCCTGGGGTGGCATCCTCCTCTTTTCCTGCTGGAGCATTACTGGCGATGGTTTTTGGTCGTTTCGCATTCACTATAAGCGCTTCCCGATGACACAGCAGGGGCCTTTGCTTCCTCATGCCCCATCATTGGTTTAGGATACCTGTATGACCACAGACTGCCAGGTTGCTTATGATTGACGGGCCTGCGCAGGTAGTATATAAAGTCCCTGGGATCGCCCTGGTTTGCCTGTGATGCGCAGGAGTGGATGATGCACCGATTCTTGCTATGGAGCGATGGTTTTTTGTTGTTCCTGATGTCCTGCATGATACCATGGCAGGAAGCTCAAGCAGTACAACAGCTTGCTCTCTTTGCCTTCAGTGGTGGCACGGGAAAAGGCTGCGGAGCGGGGTTCGCCTGCCCCTTGCGCTACAACTTCGAAGCCCTGCAGTCCAAAGGCGGCCTCGGGCAGATCGCCCAGGCCCTGGAAGCCCAGGGGGCGCAGGTTACCATCCACGCCTATGCCAGCGATTTCACCGAGCACCACAGCCCAGACTCAGGGCGCATGGAGAAGGGCTTCGAGAATGCCTTGCATGACCTGGACGCCATTTTGGCCAGCTCCCCCCAGCCACCCCGCCTGGTGGTGCTCGGCTCCTCCCAGGGTGTCTACTGGGCCATGCTGCTGGTGTTGGCCCATCCCGAGCTGCGCTTCGACTATCTCATCGAGTCCGATGGTGGCTGCCGGGGATTTCGGCTTTTTCTCGAATATTTCCAGGAACTGCAGGCCAGCCAAGGCAATCCCCAGGACCATGCCTATCTCAATGGGTATCTGGAACGCGCCGGCATCGAGCATTACTGCTACATCGACCCCAAGGAAAGCGTCACCTCCACCACGCCGTCCAGTGCCGATCTGATCCCGGACAATGTGCACTACAACCTGGAGCTGCATACCCCCACTCTTGCCTTTCCTTCCGGACCGCCAGCCGGTCCCAGCCTGAACCTGCCCGAGGACTACGCGACCAACATCCGCCTGGGTGATGGCAGCACCCGGGACATCTTCACGCATGTCACCTATCGCATCACCCATGACCAGATGCTCAATGCCAATGGCCCGGACACCCTGTGGCTGGTGCGCCAGATCGAGAAACTAGGCCTGCCATGACGGCTTCATGCTGGTTGCGACTCAACCGGATTCATGCCTTGCCTGCTGGCTCCAGTATCTGGATACCGCCCAGGTAAGGCTGCAGGGCAGCTGGAATGAGAATTGAACCATCCTGTTGTTGATGATTCTCCAGTAACGCCACCAGGGCGCGCCCCACGGCCACACCAGAGCCATTGAGCGTATGAACGGGAACACTGCCCCCTGCGGGCTGCCGATAGCGCGCCTTGAGGCGGCGCGCCTGATAGGCCTCAAACCAGCTGCATGAGGAAATCTCCCGGTACATGCCCTGGCCGGGCAGCCATACCTCCAGGTCGTAGGTCTTGGCGGATGCAAAACCCAGATCACCGGTGCACAGGGAGACCACCCGGTAGGGCAGTTCCAGCGCCTGCAAAATGACCTCGGCATGCCCGGTCAGTTCCTCCAGGGCGGCAAGGCCAAGTTCCTGCGTGGTGATCTGCACCAACTCCACCTTGTCGAATTGATGCTGGCGGATCATCCCCCGGGTATCACGCCCGGCTGCGCCAGCCTCGGCACGAAAGCATGGGGTGAGTGCCGCAAGGCGCAGGGGCAGCCTGCCCTGGTCCAGGAGTTGTTCGGCCACCAGGTTGGTCAACGGCACTTCCCCTGTGGGCAGGAGGTAGCGCGTCTTCTCGCCGAGCAAGGCAAAGAGATCTGCTGCAAAACGCGGCAGTTGCCCCGTGCCCACCAGAGCCTGTTCCTGCAGCAGATAGGGAACATAGCATTCCTGATAACCATGCCGTGTGACATGGAGATCCAGCATGAACTGCCCAAGGGCCCGGTGCAGGCGCGCCATGTAGCCCTGCAGGACCACAAAACGCGCCCCGGCCATACGGGCGGCACTCTCGAAATCCATGCCCCCATGAAGAGCCCCCAGGGCCACATGATCCTGTGGCCTCCAGGAGAGGTTCTCCCAGGACTGGATACGCTCCTTGCCCCAAAGGCGGCAGACCACATTGGCCGAGTCATCCGGTCCATCCGGAACGCTTGCATGGGGCAGATTGGGCAACGAGAGCAGAAAGCCCTCGATCGCCTCCTGGGCCGCTGCCAGCTGCGCTTCCAACTCGCGCAACTGTCCGGCAAGCGCCTCCCCTGCGGCCAACAGGGTCGGGATCTGTTCTCCTGCGGCCTCCCATTGAGCCTTGGCCTGCCCAACGGCCTTGGCTACCATGTGGCGCCTGGCTCGCAGCTGCTCCACCGCCACCTGGGCTTGCTTGCGCTCCTGCTCCAGCACCTGCCAGCGGCCCAGGTCGAACACATAGCCACGCCGCCCCAATACCACGGCCACCCCTTCAGGATCGCGCCGCAGCAAAGACACATCAAGCATGTTTGTTCTCCGGATCCTTTTGGGCAGCACTTGCTTGCGGCGCACAGCCAGCCTGGGAAGCCGACTTGCGCTGCTGTTCGTCCAAGACCTGTAATGCCGCCAGGCGCTCCCTCATGCGGGCCTCCAGGCCGCGGTCCGTGGGTTGATAATAGGAACAGGATTGTGCCGGCATCCCGTCTGGGAAATAGCGCTCGCCTGCGGCATAACCAAAGGGTTCATCATGGGGGAAACGATAGCGCCTCCCATAACCCAGTTCCCGCATCAAGGCTGTGGGGGCATTGCGCAGGTGCAAGGGAACCGGCAGGGAACCTGTGTTTCTGGCAGCGGCCAATGCAGCCTGCCAAGCCTTGTCCATGGCATTGCTCTTGGGAGCCAGGGCTATATAGACCACTGCCTGTGCCAGGGCCAACTCGCCTTCCGGTGAACCAAGACGTTCCAGCACTTCCCAGGCATCCAGGGCCAGAGCCAGGGCACGGGGATCGGCCGCGCCCACATCCTCACTGGCCATGCGTACCACCCTGCGGGCTACATACAAAGGCTCGGCCCCGCCCTCCATCAGGCGCGCCAGCCAATACAAGGCGGCATCCGGCGCCGAACCACGTACCGCCTTGTGCAAGGCGGAGATCAGGTCATAAAAGGCGTCCCCTTGCTTGTCATAGTGCAGGGAAACCGCCGGGACCGCGCGACGCACGGTGGATTCGTCCACCAGGTCTGTAGCGCAAGCCGCCACGGCAGCCTCCAGCAAACCAAGGGCACGCCTTGCATCGCCATCTGCCCAGGATGCCATCATGGTGCATGCCTTTTCATCCAGGCGCAGGCCTGCAAGAGCAGGATCTGTGGCCATGGCCTGGCGCAGCAACCCTTCCAGATGGACCGGCTCCAGTCTGTGCAACACATAGACAGGGGCGCGAGACAGCAAGGCACGCACAACCTCAAAGGAAGGGTTTTCCGTGGTAGCACCGATCAGCACGACACCACCTGCCTCTGTGGCTGGCAGCAATACATCCTGCTGAGCCTTGTTGAAGCGGTGAATCTCGTCCACGAACAGGACGGTCTGCCTGCCAGCATGCCGGCTGGCCTGGGCATCATCCAGGGCGACGCGCAGTTCCTTGACCGAGGCGCTCACCGCAGCAATGGGCACGAAACGTGCTCCTGTGGCCTCGGCCAGCAAGGCGGCAATGGTGGTCTTGCCGGTACCCGGCGGCCCCCAGAGAATCATGGAGCGCAACCGACCAGCCGCCACCATGGCGGCCAACGGCCTGCCTTCCCCCAGAAGATGCTCCTGGCCCAACACTCCGGTCAAATGCCGCGGGCGCATACGCTGCGCCAGGGGCTCGACGGCCGGGCTGATCAAAGAAGCCATCGCAATCCCTGCTCCACCCGATGCAGCATCCGCCCGCATGGCGTATGCGTCACAGCAACCCCCAGCAAGGCGCCACAGGCATTGCACAAGGCATCGAGTCCTTCTGCATGACGGATTCCCCCCATCCCCTGCAGCAACTCCAGCGCACCGCCCCACAGCGCCAGAACCGCCACAAGATACCCGTGGCGCCAGGGCTGCACGAGGCAGCCAAACCAGAAACCCAACGAGGCATATACCAGTACATGCTGCAGCTTGTCATTGAGAAGCCCGGCACCCGGCGGCGCGGGCACGAGGGAGGCATAGCTCACCCAGGCAAGCCACAGCACACCCAATGTCCACCACAACCCCGACAGCCGCATCAGTCTCTTCAGGGAGCTTATGGTCCCACTACGTCAACGCCAGGCGGTGCATCGAGGTGAAAAGTCTGTGGATCAATGGGTTCATTGACCCGTACCGCCTCGAAACCGATGCGGCTGGTATCGCCATGGGTCCAGGCCAGTTCCATCTCCACCGGCTTAAGATCGCGGAACAACAATCCCACCGCCCTGAATTCACCTGGTTCCCTCGGGATGAGGCGGAACCAGTTGGTGTCTTGCGATTGAATGGTGAAGCCCTCCATCACCGCATTCCGCCTGGCTAACAACATGGCTGGGGTCTTGGAGAGCGCTTGATCCAGGGGTGCGATGGTCAGCTGTGCCACCTCGGTATCCAGATGATAGATCCGCCCCTGGTCCACCACGATGACCTGCTTGCCGGGCTGATCCACCTCCCAGCGCAGGGCACCCCGCTGGCGGTCCAGCCAGAACCGGCCCTTCTGCCGTTGCGCGCTGCCGCCTGTACCGTCTTCCTGCCAGAAACGGCCCGAGAGGGTATTGACCGACCGATTGAATGCCTCCAGGGCAGACTGGGCCTGTGCCACTGGCGCAAGCAACAACAAGACCAGGGTGCCGCCCAACAGCAAGCCTTTCATGGTCCCTCTGGTGGTGGCGGGGCCAGCACTTCCCGATTGCCATTGGATTCGGCAGGCCCCACCACCCCTTGACGCTCCATCTCTTCCACCAGGCGCGCCGCCCGATTGTAGCCGATGCGGAGTTGGCGCTGGACGCCGGATATGGAAGCGCGCCGGCTCCTGGTCACCAGGGCTACCGCCTCATCATAGAAAGGATCTGCTCCATCGCCATCCTCGACGCCTTCTGCGGCACTGCCCCCAGCCATGGGGGTCTCGAATGCACTGACCACATAGCGCGGCCCGTAACGCTCCTTCAGGTCGGCCACCACACGATGCACCTCATCGTCGGACACGAAGGCGCCATGCACCCGGATGGGCAGTCCGGTTCCGGGGGGCAGATACAGCATATCCCCGGCACCCAGCAGGGATTCGGCGCCATTTTGGTCCAAGATGGTCCGCGAATCAATCTTTGAGGACACCTGAAAGGCGATGCGCGTGGGAATATTGGCCTTGATGAGCCCGGTGATCACATCCACGGAGGGGCGCTGCGTGGCGAGAATCAGATGGATGCCCGCCGCCCGGGCCTTTTGAGCCAGGCGGGCGATCAGCTGTTCAATTTTCTTGCCCACCACCATCATGAGGTCGGCAAACTCATCCACCACCACAACGATGGCTGGCAGCGGTTCCAGGGTGCCGCCCTCCTCGTGAAATGGATCGGGGATCGGCTGTCCTCTCGCCATGGCATCCTGAATCTTCTGATTATAGCCATTCAGGTTTCGTACACCCATGTGATACATGAGGCGGTAACGGCGCTCCATCTCACCCACGCTCCAGGACAGTGCCTTGGCAGCATCGCGCATATCGGTCACCACGGGAGCCAGCAGATGGGGAATGCCCTCATAGACAGAAAGCTCCAGGATCTTGGGATCGATCAGGATCAGCCGCACCGCATCAGGAGCCGATTTGTACAGCAGGCTGAGAATCATGGCATTAATGGCAACGCTCTTGCCAGAACCGGTGGTGCCTGCCACCAGCAGATGGGGCATGCGCGCCAGATCGGCCACGATCGCCTCCCCGGCAATGTCCTTGCCCAGAACGAGGGTCAGAGGGCTTGGTGCGTCCCTGAAGGAGCTGGTCTGCAGGAGTTCGCGCAGACCGATCAGCATGCGCTGCTCGCTGGGTATCTCGAGGCCCACCACGGATTTGCCAGGCACCACCTCCACAACCCGCACGCTGTTCACAGACAGTGCCCGCGCCAGATCCTTGCCCAGATTGGCAATCTGGCTGACCTTCACGCCGCGCGCCGGCAAGAGATCGAAGCTGGTGATCACAGGTCCAGGCAAGACCTCCTTCACCTGTACATCGATGCCGAAATCACAAAATCGCTGCTCCACCTGGGCAGCCATCTCCTGCAATACCTCAGGATCACAACGCCGATCCGAGTCATCCTGCTCATTCAGCAAATAGACCGAAGGCCCACACCATCCAGCGGCCCTGTCAGAGCCAGGGGTCTTACGGGTCACGGGTGGATGATCAAGGGGTACCAACTGACCGGAAGTCTGGTTGCCATCGATACCTTCAATATTTATATATTCTTTGTATATATCTTCATCATCACGGACCTGGCTGTCCCCGCATGGTCGTGCCTGGGGCTGGGCATCATCCCCATCCTCTGCCGGACCTAGTCGCCCTCTCTCCCGGTGTACCCCAGGCTCCCACCATGGTTCATCCACTGCAGATGACACAGCGTCGCTGCGGGGCTGTCCATCCTGCCCCTGCCCGGCCCGTTCAGACAGATCGTCTCCCAGGCACAGGTCCGTTGCATGGACAGCATGATCGGTTGCGGGTTGCTCTTCCCAGGGACAGCCGTCGCGCTGTTCCTGCTGCTCGCGCCGCAGCGCAAGCCCAGAATGGGCGCTGGCAGCATGGAGGTTGGAGCAAGACGCGGCATCGCTCGAGACGGCGTGAGTCTCCTGCGCCTCATCCGGCACCTGGAGCACAACATGAGGTGGCTTGGCCCGCGCCATGCCTTGCTCAACATCCTCGGCCCAGGATGCCTGCTCTTGTGCGGGCCTCCATAGCGTATCGCCCTGGACAGGCCAACCATCTGCACAAGCCCCACTCTCCGTCAGGGCATCGGGCATGGGGAAAGAGGCATCGCGCCTGGGGAAAGAACATGGTTCACGGCAAGGACCGTTCTGGCGTTGGGAGAGTGATTCCCCCTGCTGGAGCCCTGCGGCGGGCGATCTGGCGTATTGCTCGCGCAATTCTTCCCGCCCGTACCGACAATTATCCTGATGCCAGATACTGTCGCCATCAACATCAGCCGCCCCATTGTCGAGGCCAGGCGGGGCAAGGCTCTTGCCTGCCGCAACTGCGTCTCCTTGTGGCGCCAGAGATGGGGCCGCTCCCAACGGCTGTCGAACATCCGTGGCGTGGTGGGTCGCTGTCTTTTTCCCCATGGGGAACACGCCTTGCCCCGGCACCCGCTGTCGCAGGTCATGCTCATCTGCTTCCTCATCTGCTTCAGGTGACGCATCAGGGGCCTGAACCACATCCTCGGCACCAGGAATGGGCTGTTGGGGAATACTGCCTGCTGCGGCGTGAAAGGCCGACTGATAATCGCCCTGCGACCGGACTGGATGAACTGTGCCCGCCTCGCCATGCAGACCCTGTGCGGTAACAACCACCTCGGCAGAGTGGGGCCTCAAGCGCATGATATGCCCCATACCAGCCAAGACCCATGCGCCCAGGGCGTTCAAGGTGTTTCCAATACCCACCCCGGTGCTCCACAAAAGCCCTACCATGGCGATCAGCGCCAGGGCAAGCCCACCGATGACCCCAAGCAATACAACCATCACATGGCCAAATGCCTCGCCTATCAAGCCCCCGGAATGGATGACAGGACCCTGGTGCAACCACCATAACAATGCACTCCAGGCAGGCAGCAGGATCATCCATCCAGCCAGGCGGCGCATCAGCGCGCCACGCACCCCAAGAAGCACCTGCATGCTCAAGGTGGCCACAGCCAGCGGCACACCGTAGGCGCCCAGGCCAAACAGGCTCATCAACACATCGGCCAGCGCCGCTCCCCGGGGGCCAAGCCAGTTTCTGGGTTGGTTGGGCCCAGAGGTGACATGCGACCAGCCACTATCGGCTGGATCAAAACTACACAACGCCATCAGCAACAAAAAAGACAGCAACAGACCAATGCCCGGCAGCAGCTTGGCCATCGTCGGCTTGGTTACTTGTGGCGCCCTGTCTTGGGGGCGTTTGGCCGTTTTTCGCGTTGCTTGTGCCATGCACTCCATCCAGCTGGCCAGAAAGTCTTTCCTGGCATTATGCTACAATAAATGGCACTTCAAATGGCCAACTATAGAGCCATTGATCCATTGTAGCGCGACTTTCATGGAGTGCAGCATGCCGGCACCAGCACACCGCACCACAAAACTACTCATCATTGGGTCAGGACCAGCTGGTTATACAGCCGCCCTTTATGCCGCCAGGGCCAACAGACAGCCGTTGCTGGTCACTGGCATCATGGTGGGGGGGCAGCTCACCACCACCACGGCCGTGGAAAACTGGCCAGGAGAAGCCGAGGCGGTACAGGGTCCTGCTTTGATGGAACGCTTCACCAAACAGATCGCCCATCTCGGCGTCGAGTCCATTCAAGACGAGATCCACAGGGCCGAGCTCGACAAGTCCCCTTTCCTCCTGCATGGCTCGGAGGCCATTTACTCCTGCAATGCCCTCATCATTGCCACCGGAGCCAGTGCCAAATACCTTGGCCTGCCCTCGGAACAGCAGTTCATGGGACGCGGTGTCTCCGCATGCGCCACCTGTGATGGCTTTTTCTTTCGGAACCAGGACGTGGCCATAGTGGGTGGCGGCAATACGGCCGCCGAGGAGGCGATATACCTCGCCAACATCTGCCGACATGTCACACTGATTCATCGTCGCGATCAACTGCGCGCCGAACCCATCCTGGTGGATCGCCTTGCCCATCTCCAAAAGGAAGGCAAGGTCAGCATCAAGTGGCACCAGGTGGTTGATGAGATCTGCGGCGATCACAGCGGCGTCACTGGCTTACGCCTCAAAGACACCCGAAATGGCCGTGAAACAATACTGAACGTGCAGGGCGTTTTCATTGCCATCGGCCATACTCCCAATACAGGTATTTTCGAAGGCCAACTGGACATGGACAAAGGATACCTGCTCACCGGGCATGTGCAGCACATCAGCGGCACGCATATGGCCAGCGCCACATCCAGAAAAGGTGTTTTCGCCGCCGGGGATGTGGCCGACCCCATCTATCGCCAGGCGGTCACGGCAGCCGCCATGGGCTGCATGGCGGCCATCGATGCGGATCG
>WOYI010426466.1_pt1 | contig 24795 bp, 19 predicted proteins | sample 6423411 | NCBI WGS metagenome assembly WOYI01 (sample SAMN13441803, study PRJNA592873) | oil field metagenome | biome: oil field; feature: oil-well bore; material: oil-contaminated soil; isolation source: oil-contaminated soil from oil-well borehole | place: Germany: Wietze | collected 2016-10-18 ... | reverse complement strand
GGGAAGGAGAACCACTCTGCCCTGACGGGCACCCCTCCAGAGGAGGGGAAGGAGAGGCACCCTGTCCTGAGGGGTACTCCTCCAGGGGAGGGGAATGGGAACCACTCTGCCCTGACGGGCGCCCCTTCAGAGGAGGGGAATTTTACAATGCGCAAGAATCGTTATGACGTTACAGTGCTGGTCAACGGTCTGCCGCTTGTGCATATTGAACTCAAACGGCGCGGCGTGGCGATTCAGGAAGCGTTCAATCAAATCAACCGCTATCAGCGCGAGAGCTTTTGGGCCGGCTCAGGGCTTTTTGAATATGTGCAGATATTTGTCATCTCCAACGGCACGCACACCAAATACTACAGCAATACCACACGCTCGGAACATATCAAAGAATCAAGCGAAGGCGCTGTCAAAAAGGGGAAACGCAGCAGCAACAGCTTTGAGTTTACCAGTTGGTGGGCGGACGCGACCAATAGACCCATTACCGACCTTGTGGATTTTGCCAAAACCTTTTTTGCCAAGCATGCGCTTCTCAATATCCTCACCCGCTACTGCGTGTTTACCACCGACAAACAGCTTTTGGCGATGCGGCCTTATCAGATCGTGGCGACCGAGAAAATACTAAGCCGAATTGACGTCAGCACCAACTATAAAAAACTCGGCACGGTGGGGGCCGGCGGGTACATCTGGCACACCACCGGCTCAGGTAAAACCCTGACCAGTTTCAAGACCGCTCAACTGGCAAGCAAACTGCCCTATGTTGACAAGGTGCTTTTTGTGGTTGACCGCAAAGATCTTGATTATCAGACCATGCGCGAATACGACAAGTTTCAGAAAGGCGCGGCCAACAGCAATACCTCTACGGCAATATTAAAACGCCAACTGGAAGACACAAACGCCCGCATTATCATCACCACGATTCAAAAACTGGACCGATTTATCGACCGTAACAAAGGGCATATTATTTTTAATGGCCATATTGTGCTGATCTTTGATGAATGCCACCGTTCGCAGTTCGGCGACATGCACGCCGCTATTACCAAAGCGTTCAAAAACTACCATCTCTTCGGCTTTACCGGCACGCCGATCTTTGCCGCAAACGCCTCTTCCGGAGGCCGACCCGATTTTAAGACCACTACGCAGGCATTTGGCGATAAATTGCACACCTACACCATTGTGGACGCCATTGCCGATAAAAACGTTTTGCCGTTTAAAGTGGATTATATTTCCACCGTGCGCGAAGCCGAAGACATCGAAGATAAAAAAGTGCGCGACATCGACCGGGAAAAAGCGCTTGCCGCGCCGGAGCGCTTGGCGAATATCGTCCAATATATCCGTGACCATTTTGATCAGAAAACAAAACGGAACAGCTTTTACAAACTCAAAGACCGCAGACTGGCGGGGTTTAACTCCATTTTTGCCGTTTCTTCCATTGATGCGGCCAAAAAATACTACGTTGAATTCCAAAAACAGCTTTCGGACGCGCCAAGCGACAAAAAACTCAAAATAGCCCTTATTTACAGCTTTGGTGTAAACGAGGAGGAAATTGACGGTGTGATCGACGAAAACTCCGAAGACACCAGCGGGCTGGACAAAAGCTCAAGGGATTTTCTGGAGAGCGCCATCAAAGACTACAACGCCATGTTCGGGACTTCGTATGACACTTCTTCCGATAAATTTCAGAATTACTATAAAGATGTCAGCGAGCGGGTGAAAAATCGCGAGGTCGATATTCTTCTGGTGGTCAATATGTTTTTGACCGGCTTTGACGCGACGACCCTCAATACCCTGTGGGTGGATAAAAATCTGCGCCTGCATGGTTTGTTGCAGGCCTATTCGCGCACCAACCGTATCTTAAATACCGTCAAGACATTCGGAAATATTGTGTGCTTCCGCAATCTGGAAAAAGCAACCAATGAATCCATTGCCCTCTTTGGCGATAAGGAAGCCAGCGGGATTGTGCTGTTAAAATCGTATGACGATTACTACAACGGCTACAAAGACGGTGACAAGGAAATCCGTGGATATGCCAGTCTGGTTGAAGAGCTTTTGGCAAAATTTCCGGTTGGCGAGCAAATTATAGGGGAACAACATCAAAAGGATTTCATCCGGCTCTACGGCGCGATTTTGCGGGTGAGAAACATCCTGGTTACTTTTGACGAATTCAAAGGCAACGAAATTCTAACCGAGCGGGACATTCAGGATTATCACAGCGCCTACATTGATCTCTATAACGAGTTTCGCAAGTCGGGTGAAGGCGAGAAGGAAAACATCAACGATGATCTCGTGTTTGAAATGGAACTCATCAAACAGATTGAGATCAATATTGATTATATTTTAGGGCTTGTTAAAAAGTACCACGAAGACCACATCAAGAACCGCGAACTGCTTGTCGATATTAACAAGGCGATCGACTCAAGCGTTCAACTGCGCAATAAAAAGGACCTCATTAACCAGTTTATCGCTTCGCTGGATATCCATTCGGTGGTGGATGAAGACTGGCATAAGTATGTGGAGAGGAAAAAGATTGAGGAACTGGACGCGATTATTGAGGGCGAAAATCTTGATCACGACGAAACCTATAAATTTGTGAGAAACGCGTTTCGTAACGGCAGTGTTGCAACCACGGGTACTGCCTTGGCTAAAGTTTTGCCGCCTGTGTCACGCTTTTCTCCCGGAGGAGAGCGTTCCAAAAAACGCGAGAGTGTTTTGGATAAATTGACGCGTTTCTTTGAGCGGTTTTTTGATATTTCCGGTGGAAAGATATAAACGATAATTAAAACATCAAGGAGGGCAACAGATGAAAAACATTGAAATGAAAATCGATGGCGATATCCTGACGATCAAGGTTGATGTTACCAAAGAATTCGGTCCGTCAGCATCAGGGAAGACCATTATCATTGCGTCAACGGAAGGGAATATTTCTATCCCGGAGAAGGATGACGTAAAAATTGGATTGAACGTTTATAGAAAGAAACCAATGGCGGTATAAAAAACCATCAAGCTATGGGAGACCCTTGAGGGGCTGTGCTACATCAACAGATCATGTTTGTTGTTGTAGCGGGCAGGAGGGGAGGGGCCTCCCAAAATTTATAAGGCGGATGCGGCCGCCAGGGAAGTTCAGTGGTAACTATTGATGGTCTCGTAAAAAGTCGGAATTTTCACATTTTGTCATTCCGATGAAAATCGGAATCCAGTTATTTCAATGACTTCTGGATACCGGCTTTCGCCGGTATGACGACATTTGAACTTTTTACGGGTTCGTCACTATTCGATATTGTCGGTATTGACCATGGTTTTTCTTTTCCCTTACGTTACTTTGAGGTTCACCATCACGGCATGACGGAACAGCTTTCCCGTACGGTGTTTGTTGCTACTGATCATCCGGTGCGCCGACAACCGGGAGATGTGCTGGGCGTGACCTACAAGATCGTGTCGCTGAAGCCGGGAAAGTTTTTCGGTATCGGGAAGGACTGGATTGATGAGATTCCCTTCAGTGTCACGGATCGGGAGAAGACAATCATTTGATAAACGCGGAGATACAACCATGATTACGACAGTTCAACTGCATCACCTGGCCGAAAAGGAAGGTCTCCGTTTTGATCAGGCCGAAAAGGACTACGTCATCCTCTGGCTTCTGTCGGGATTGGCGCATTCAGGAGCGAAAAAGCACGGCTGGGTCTTCAAGGGCGGGACGTGTTTACGGCATTGCTATTATGAGGGCTACCGGTTTTCCGAGGACATTGATTTCAGTTGCAGGCCTGGCGGAGACAATCTTGATACATCTATCCGTCTGCTCGATACTGTTAACGCATGGGTTTTGCAGGAATCGGGCGTTCGCTTGTCCATGCGTGATCCTCTGACAGCGCCGGGCGATTTTCAGATTGAGATACCCATGGAGTACAACCGGGGAGGGGCAAGACGGCAAGGGTTGCCGCAGGTGAAAGTGCATCTGACCTTTGATGATCCCATTCTTGATAAAGCGGTTGATCGTTCAGTTACGCCAGGCTATCCCGACCTTTCGCCATTCGGAAACACGGCTTATTCCAATGAAGTACAAAAGCCGTTAGAAATAGCGGCTTTTTTCTATGGCAAAATGATTGCTTTTTTGATATGTGGAATTAATTAACTTCAAATTATTTTAACCAGGTTGGAAAGAGTTCAACTTTTTAATCAGGTAAGGTTTTGGGAGCTGACAATGGTTAAGAAAAAACATAATGATGTTATTCTTGAAAAATGCCCGACGGGCATTAAGGGTCTCGATGAAATCACGAAGGGAGGCCTTCCCAAAGGCAGGCCAACTCTGATCTGCGGTTCTGCTGGTTGCGGCAAAACACTTTTCTCCATGGAGTTTCTCATGCGGGGCGCCATGGATTACGATGAACCCGGGGTCTTTATGACCTTCGAGGAAACGCCGGAAGATCTCGCGAAGAACTTCATGTCCCTCGGATTCGATCTTAATGAAATGGTAAAGCGCGGTCTCATCGCCACGGACCATGTTTATATCGAACGCAGTGAGATTGAAGAGACGGGTGAGTACGACCTGGAAGGATTGTTCGTCCGCCTGGGCAGCGCCATTGATTCCATCGGAGCAAAACGGGTTGTCCTGGATACCATCGAAGCGCTTTTCTCCGGGCTGTCCAATACCGCTATCATTCGGGCAGAGCTCAGAAGGCTTTTTCACTGGTTAAAAGAACGTGGCGTGACGGCCATCGTTACGGGGGAAAGCGGCGACAAGACTCTGACACGCTACGGGCTTGAAGAATACGTGGCCGATTGCGTGATCCTCCTTGACTTCCGCATTGAAGAGCAGATTTCCACGCGCCGTCTGCGTATTGTCAAGTACCGCGGCTCATCTCACGGCGCCGACGAGTATCCTTTTCTGATCGACGAAAGCGGCCTGTCTATCCTGCCCATCACGTCTCTGGGACTCGACTACTCTGTTTCCAGGGAGCGCATAGCCACAGGCATTCCCAAGCTGGATACCATGTTCGAAGGGAAGGGGTTCTTCCAGGGCAGCACCATTCTCGTCTCCGGTACGGCGGGCACCGGCAAAACAAGTATGGCGGCCACCTTTGCCGACGCCGCCTGCAGGCGAGGTGAGCGCTGTCTGTATTTTGCCTTCGAGGAGTCGCCCAGCCAGATCATCCGGAACATGGGCTCCATCGGTATTGATCTCGCTAAGTGGGTGAAGAAGGGCCTGCTCAAATTTCATTCAGCTCGGCCTTCGCTTTACGGTCTGGAGATGCATCTGGTCACCTTCCACAAGGTGATCGATGAATTTCAACCGCATGTTTTTGTTATAGACCCGATCAGCAACCTGAGCGCCGCGGGTACATTATCAGAGGTCAAATCCATCTTAACGCGTTTAATCGATCATCTAAAGATGAAAAAGATCACAACTTTCCTTACGGACCTCACCCATTTTTCAGGCGGCCTTGAAAAAACAAGTGAAGAGATATCTTCTCTGATCGATACTTGGATACTGCTTCGGGATATCGAACTTAACGGGGAACGCAACCGCGGCCTCTATATTTTGAAGTCCCGCGGCATGGCCCACTCCAACCAGATTCAGGAATTCCTGCTCACGAACAAGGGCATTGACCTGATCGACATCTATACTGGCGCAGGCGAGGTATTAACCGGCAGCGCCCGGGCAGCACAGGAAGCCGGAGAAAAAGCCAATGAGTTGGCAGGACGGCGAGAGGCGGAACGCAAACTCCGCGCGCAGGAGCGCAAGAGAAATGCTCTGGAAGCAAACATCGCATCGTTGCGTGCCGAGTTTGATGTGGAAACCGAAGAGGTGCAACTGATGGCGGAAGAAGAGCAAAAAAGACAGGCTATGCTGGTCCAGGATCGCTTGAATATGGCGCATCTGCGCAAGGGAAAACCGTCATTTCCGCAGACGAAGCATTTGAAAAAGAAGAGAGAAAGGAGAGCGCGCTGAAAATGGCTACAACAGTAGAAGAGAAGAAAGCAAAGACCAATGCGACAGAAGAAATCTGGAATCTTAGGTTGTATGTAGCCGGTCAGACCCCGAAATCAATTACGGCCTTTGCAAATTTAAAGAAGATCTGTGATGAGCACCTTGCCGGAAAATACCAAATTGAAGTCATTGATCTTTTAAAGAATCCCCGGCTGGCCAAAGGTGACCAGATTATTGCCATCCCGACTCTGGTCAGGAAACTTCCCGAGCCGATTAAAAAGATTATCGGCGATCTGGCCAATACGGAACGTGTCCTGGTGGGACTGGACATTCGTTCTGTCCAAGGATGATAAGTCAGCAATCAGAGGTCAGGAATCAGAATTCAGTGTGCCTGAGCCGTAACTTATTGTAGCAACAGCGATGGAGATGAAAGAAGTGAAAACTAACACTGAGAAATTGGTACTGCCAATTTTCGAAAAAGCGGCGGCTAAGCAGAACAGGGCAAAGTATGTTCTTCGGCTGTACATTACAGGGATGACCCCAAAATCAACCCGAGCCATCACCAATGTCCGGAAACTTTGTGAACAATATCTGAAAGGCTGCTATGAACTCGAGGTGGTCGACATCTACCAACAACCCAGGCTGGCCAAAGGAGAGCAGATTATTGCCACGCCGACGCTCATCAAGAAACTCCCCCTGCCGCTGAGGAAACTCATTGGCGACATGTCGGATGTGGAAAGGTTTCTTGTGGGCATCGATTTAAAACAGAAGACAGAAGACAGAAGTCAGAAGTCAGAATAAAAAATCTTCTGAATTCTATCTTCTGTCTTCTACTGGAATAGAGCGAATAAATGAAAAAAGCGGATAAAACACGCCAGCAACTTTTGGATGAATTGCAGGAACTCAAAGATCGGATGATGGAATCCGGGGAAACTCTGCGCGCCATCCTGAGCGGCGAAGTGGATGGTCTGGTTGTCAAAACGGAGGAAGGCGATCGGGTCTTTACACTATCGGGCGCCGATCATCCTTACCGGGTCATGGTCGAGACCATGACCGAAGGGGCCGTCACTATGGGTACTGATGGCACGATACTTTTCTGTAATCAACGTTTTGCAAATATTGTCAAAGGGCCTCTGGAAAAAATAGTGGGCTCTTCAATCTATCAATACTTGTCATCAACAGACATTCAATTATTTAAGACATTGATTGAACGGAGTCTGAAAGGGAAAGGTAAGGCGGAAATGAACTTACAAACCGGATGTGAAAAATCCGTCCCTGTCTTACTTTCCATTAACACCATTGGGCACACGGATATTCCCGGTGTCTTGTGCATGATTGTTACCGACCTGACGGAGAATAAGCACAATGAAGAGATGCGGGTGGAGGAGCGGGCACTGCAAAAATCCCATGACAAGCTTGAACAGCAGGTAGAAGAACGAACTGTTGAACTTCGGACGGCTCTTCATGAAATCAAAGAAATGAAAGATAAGCTCGAGGCCGAGAATATCTACTTCCGTCGAGAAAACAAAATGAAACATCAATTTGAGAATATTATCGGGCAGAGTGATGGTCTCAAGTATGTTCTCTATCGGGCACAGCAAGTCGCTCCCGGGAACACAACGATCCTTATCCTCGGGGAGACCGGTACAGGAAAAGAACTGATCGCCGCCGCCATCCATAACATGAGTTCCCGAAAGGAGAGGCCTTTGATCACTGTCAATTGCGCCGCTTTGCCGGGAAATTTAATTGAGAGCGAATTGTTCGGCCGGGAGAAGGGAGCCTTTACCGGTGCCGATGTACGGCGCATGGGCCGATTCGAAGTTGCCAATGGGTCCACCATATGCCTCGACGAAATCGGGGAGCTGCCGCTGGAGTTGCAGGGAAAGTTGCTGAGGGTGATTCAGCATAGCGAGTTTGAGCGTCTGGGCTCCTCCCAGACCGTCAAAGTCGATGTGCGGATCATTGCAACGACCAATCGAAACCTTGAAGAAGAAGTTCGCCAGGGCCGGTTTCGGCAGGATTTATTCTACCGGCTCAACGTCTTCCCCATCACGGTGCCGCCACTACGGCTACGCAAAGATGACATCCCGCTGATGGTCCAGGCCTTTATGGAACGGTATTCCAGAAAATTGGGCAAACAGATAACGAAAATTAAAGATGAAACGATTAAGATGCTACAAAATTATCCGTGGCCCGGTAACGTCCGGGAACTGGAAAGTATCATTGAACGGGCTGTGATCTTGTGCTCCGGGCCAGTCTTGCATCTGGCGGATAAACTGGAGATTTCATCTCCCGCAATTTCATCCGCCATGAGAACTCTGGAAGATACGGAGCGAAGCCAAATTATAAAAATCCTCACGGAAACCAACTGGCGCATTGAGGGAAAAGACGGTGCAGCAGCTATACTGGGCATCCATCCGAGTACCTTAAGAGCGAGACTGCATAAGCTGGAAATCGTGCGGCCGGAGACAAAAGGACCAGCTTAAAAGACTATCCACATTCCTTTAACGTACCCCTCAGCATATTGAGGTTCCACCAAATACTGAGGTCAAACCAATTATTTCATACTTTTCCACTTCTCTCTTCTGTTAATCTAATCTTCCGTTATTATAGGATTATTTTAAACTTATGCTTTCTTTGGGTTGTTGGCAGACCTTTTGCACTTATGTTCTTCATGATCATGGTAATTGTCATCATACGATAGATAAATTGCTTTCAATGAAATGTATTTGTGGTTGGGGTACCGGAATCTATGACAAGTTTTGATGGTCTCGTAAAAAGTCGCTTTTGCCCTTTTTTGTCATTCCCGCGAAGGCGGGAATCCAGTTATTTCAATAGGTTCTGGATACCGGCCTTCACCGGTATGACGGTTTTTCGACTTTTTACGACTTCATCAGTTTTAGATTCCCGGGAACAGTTTTGGGGATGGAAAAGTTTATCAAATAAATATGAGAAAGGAGTAGCAAATGAACGTTAAGAAAAGAAAAATGCAGCATTTGTTCTTTATCATGATCGTGATAGCTCTCACGTCATTGATAGCCAATGGGTGCGCAACAACAAGATTTAACCGTGAGAGTTCGACTTCAAAAATTTCCGAGGGTGAGAAAGCCATTAATATTGCCAAAGAGGGCAATGCGGGCATCGAGGCACCTGCGGATCTGGTGGTGGCGCAAGACAAACTGACAGCGGCCAGGAAGGCTTTGGAGCAGGAGCATTACGAAACGGCGACCCGCTTGGCAGAACAGGCTTCGGTTGATGCAGACTATGCGCGTGTCAAGGCCATTTCTGAGAAAGCGAAGAGAAAGACTGAAGGGAGTCGAGAGAACGTGAACACTCTGCGTAACGAAGTTGAGCGTATGTCTAAATAATGACTTTTAAAGGAGGTAATATACATGTTTGACATTAAATTGACAGTAATCAAGAGAGGATTCGGCTTACTCGTGCTGCTGATTATTCTTGCGGCAGGATGTGGACCGACCCAGAAGGAAATGATGGCCAGGGATCATTTGGACCGTGCCCGCACGGTATATGCGCAGATAGCGGCGGATCAAAATGTGGCAACTTATGCCCAGGGTACTCTGATGGAAGCTGATAATGCCATCAAGGCGGGGGAGCAGGCCTCAGACTATAAAGAGGTGGACCACCAAGCCTATCTGGCGGAGAGAAAAACGCAAGTTGCCAAGACCGTTACAGAAGGAAAGATGGCAGAGAAAGAAAGAGACGCCAGCAGCAGGGAAAAGGATCAACTTGTTTTTCAAACAAAGAGGCAAGTCGATGCTAAATCTCGCGAGTTGCAAGAGTCAAAGATGGAGCTTGCGGCTGGGGCTGTTGTGTTGTCACAGGCGGAAAAGGAAAAAATGGATGCTGAAGCGCAAGCACGGAAAGCGGAAAAAGAAAAGGCTGAAAATGAGTTATTTATCAGGGAGCTTTCCCGGCTAGTGGCCAGGCAAACCGACCGGGGCGTGACGGTGACGTTGGGAGATGTGTTATTCGCCACCGGCAGGTCCACTCTGTCGCTTCAGGCCGATGACAACATCGATAAACTCGTTGAGTTTATGAGTAAATATTCATATGTCAACGTGCTGGTTGAGGGATATACGGACAGTGTCGGCAAGGAAGACATGAACCTTGCTCTTTCCCTGAAGCGGGCCGATGCGATAAAGGAAAAGCTTGTCGACAAGGGGATCAATCCGCAACGGATCACAACGAAGGGCTATGGTGAACAATACGCAACAGCTGATAATAATACAATAGACGGACGCAAGCAAAACAGAAGGGTTGAAATCCTTCTCCTTGGTGAGGGCGTGAATCCTGAAGACAGGTTCCGGAAGTAAATCTTTTTACGCGTAAGATAGAAATAAGAAGGGGCAGGCTTGTAACAAAGGACAAAATTACCTGACTCCACCACTTGATTTAGCATAGAAAAGATTGACGAAAGGGGTTGCCATGATGGACAGGTGCAGAAACCGTCTGGATTGAAGTCAAGACTGCCTTCAAAGACGAGGCCTCTAAGTTCAAATAAGGAACTACATGAAACCTCGAAAGATCTTACTTGGAGTACTGATTACGGTTTTGGCCGGATGTTCGCTGTCCCCTTTTTATGAGCGGCCTGCCCTGCCCACGGCGGCGGTTTATCCGGGAGTCAACGGTGCCGCAACGCAGACTACTCTGGGTATCGCGCAGCTTGGCTGGCGCGAATTTTTCACAGACGCCGGACTCCGGGAACTGATCGCTCAGGCGCTTGTGAATAACCGTGATCTGCGAATTGCCGTGCAGCGGGTGGAAGAAGCCCGTGGCCTCTACGGCATCCAGCGCGCTGACCGGTTGCCCAACATCAGCGCCGGCGCCACGGGCAGTCGCGCGCGTGTTCCGGCTGATCTTTCGTACACCGGGAGCGCCGTGACTTCAGACCAATACGAGGCCACCCTGAATCTCAACACGTGGGAGCTTGATTTCTGGGGACGGGTGCGCAATCTCACGACAGCAGCGCTGGAAGCCTACCTTGCAACTGAAGAAGCCCGGCGCGCTGTCGCCATCAGCCTGGTAGAACAGATTGCCAATACGTATCTCCTTGAACGGGAACTGGACGAGCGAATAGCCATTGCACAGCAGACCCTTATCTCCCGGGAGGATTCCTATCGCATCGCGAGGCGACGATATGAGGTGGGATATGCATCCAAGTTGGATGCAGTCCAGGCTGAAACGCTCTTAAATCAGGCGCGGGCCGATCTGGCGGCATTAATGCGCCAGCGGGATCAAAACCGCAATGCGTTGACACTTCTGGTCGGTGTCCCCCTAACCGATTTCGAGACCAGGCCGCTGTCCCTGATCGAAGCGGGGTTTGTGCGGGAAATTTCTGTAGGACTGCCCTCGGACTTGCTGATTAACCGTCCGGATATACTCGCTGCCGAGCATCAGTTGAAGGTGGCCAATGCCAACATCGGCGCCGCCCGTGCAGCTTTTTTCCCACGTATTGTGTTGACCGGAAATTTCGGCACTGCCAGCGCCGAACTGAGTGGTCTCTTTGCTGCAGGCAGTGCTATCTGGAGTTTTTCACCGAGTTTGACACTGCCGATTTTCGATGGCGGGCGCAATCGGGCCAATCTCGACGTGTCGGCAGCACGCCGCAATCTGGCTGTCGCCGACTATGAGCGAACGATTCAGGGGGCCTTCCGTGAGGTGTCCGACGCGCTGGCCGAGCGTCACTGGCTCACTGAGCAGGTTGCCGCTCAGCAGGCGACCCTGGCGGCCCAAATAGAACGTGCACGTCTGGCCTGGTTGCGTTATCAGAACGGCGCGGCGCCGTACCTGGAGGTGCTCGATGCCGAACGCGACAGGTTTGTAGCCGAACAGGCACTGGTGCAGGTGCGACGGGCGCTGCTCGGGAGCAGTGTGAACCTCTATGCGGCGCTGGGCGGTGGAACTGCGCATAAAGGGCAATAACTCAAAGGGTGCTGCGTGTGCCACGAAACGATGGAGAGAGGACCATGACCAACGAGCCTAAACCTGAAGCTAAGGCAGCCGAGCCGAAGCCTGAAGCCTCAGCCGAGTCTAAGAAGACCATAACAAAACAACAGAAGAAATGGTTGATCATAGCCGTAGTGATACTGATTCTTGGCGGCCTGGGTGTCGCCGCCTGGCAAATATTTGGCAAGGATGACAAAAACAAAGGCCTTGTCAGTGGCAATGGCCGCATTGAGGCAGTCGAGATTGACGTTGCTGCCAAAACACCCGGCCGGTTGAAGGATATTCTGGTGCGTGAAGGGGACTTAGTCGCCGCCGCACAGGTAGTAGCGTTGATGGATACCGAAGTACTTGAAGCCCAGCGCCGGCAGGCCGAAGCGCAGTTGAAACAGGCGCAGAGCGCCGTTGAAACGGCGCGGAGTCAATTGGTCCAGCGCGGAAGCGAAAAAGAGGCGGCGCTGGCGCTGGTCCGGCAGCGCGAGGCCGAACTGGGCGTGGCCCGGAAGCGCGCGCTTCGCTCCTTAACCCTCGCTGCCGAAGCGGCGACTTCGCAACAGGAGGCTGATGATGACAGTGCGAGGGTCCAGAGTGCCGTTGCCGCCGTCAACGCGGCCCGCGCCCAACTTGCCGCCGCCGCCGCGACCATCGTAACGGCGCAAGCCGGGATTGCCGGCGCGCAGTCGGGCGTCGAAGCCGCGCGGGCAACCGTCGAACGCATCCAGGCCGATATAACAGACAGCGCCCTCAAGGCTCCCCGTGAAGGGCGGGTGCAGTACCGCGTCGCTCAGCCCGGCGAAGTGGTCGGCGCCGGCGGCCGGGTGCTGAATATGGTTGACCTGAGCGATGTTTATATGACTTTTTTCCTGCCAACGGCTGTGGTGGGGCGGGTCGCGCTCGGTACCGAGGTGCGGCTGATACTCGACGCCGCTCCCAAGTATGTCATTCCGGCAAAGGTGTCGTTTGTTGCCGATGTGGCCCAGTTTACCCCGAAAACCGTGGAGACGGCGAGCGAACGGCAGAAGTTGATGTTCCGTGTCCGGGCGCAGATTCCCCCGGATCTGCTTAGAAAGTATATCACCCAGGTCAAGACCGGACTGCCCGGCATGGCCTATATCCGGCTGGACTCCAAAGCAGAATGGCCGGCCCATTTGCAGGTTAAACCACAATGATTAATGAACGCAATTTCGCGGCCGACCTTGCGCCGCCTGTGGCGAAGCTGCACGAAGTCAGTCTGCGCTACGGCAAGACCCTGGCGCTGGATTCCGTGAGTCTCGATGTTCCGGCCGGGCGCATGGCCGGCCTGATCGGCCCGGACGGCGCGGGCAAGTCCAGCCTGCTGTCGCTAATGGCCGGCGCCCGTGCGGTGCAACAGGGCACTGTGCATGCACTGGACGGCGACATGGCCGGCGCGCGCCATCGCAAGAATGTCTGCCCCCATATCGCCTATATGCCGCAAGGCTTGGGCAAGAATCTCTATCCGACTTTGTCGGTGGAGGAGAACCTGCAGTTCTTCGGGCGGCTGTTCGGCCACAACGCCGCCGGACGCCGCCGCCGTATCGACGAGTTGACCCGCAACACCGGCCTGTTCCCGTTCCTGCCGCGTCCGGCAGGCAAGCTCTCCGGCGGCATGAAGCAGAAGCTGGGCCTGTGCTGTGCGCTGATTCACGACCCGGACCTGCTGATCCTCGATGAGCCGACCACCGGCGTCGATCCCTTGGCGCGCGCTCAGTTCTGGGACCTCATCTCGCACATCCGCATTGAGCGCTCCGGCATGAGCGTGATCGTGGCCACTGCTTACATGGACGAAGCGCAGCGCTTTGACTGGCTGGCGGCGATGGATGCCGGCCGGGTGCTGGCCACCGGCACGCCGGCCGAACTGCTCGAACGCACCGGCGCCGAGTCGCTGGATGCAGCCTTCATCGCCCTGCTGCCGGAGGAAAAACGGCGCGGACACCGGGAAGTGACGATTCCACCGCTTGCCGATGGAGGCAACGCTGAAATTGCCATTGAGGCCAAAAACCTTACCATGCGCTTTGGCGATTTTGTCGCCGTTGACCACGTCAATTTTAGCATTCACAAGGGCGAGATTTTCGGATTCATCGGCTCCAACGGCTGCGGCAAGTCTACTACCATGAAGATGCTGACGGGCCTGCTGCCGGCCAGCGAGGGAAGTGCTTCGCTGTTCGGGCGGCAGGTCAATGCAAAAGATATCGATACGCGCCGGCGTGTGGGCTACATGTCGCAGACGTTTTCACTGTATTCGGAACTGTCGGTGCGCCAGAACCTGGTGCTGCATGCGCGCCTGTTCCAGGTGCCGGAAGCGGACATCCCGGTACGGGTAGACGAAATGGCCGAACATTTCGGCTTGGGCGAAGCGCTCCATGCCATGCCCGACAACCTGCCGCTGGGCATTCGCCAGCGCCTGTCGCTGGCCGTCGCGATGGTGCACAAACCGCAACTGTTGATCCTGGACGAACCGACCTCTGGGGTGGATCCCATCGCCCGCGACAGCCTCTGGCAGTTGATGATTGATCTGGCGCGCAATGATCAGGTCACAATCTTCATCTCCACCCACTTCATGAACGAGGCCGGACGCTGCGACCGCATCTCTCTCATGCACGCGGGCCGCGTGCTGGCTACCGGCAAGCCTACCGAACTGGTGAGCAAGAGCGGCGCTGCCACGCTGGAGGAGGCCTTCATCGGCTACTTGCAGGAGGCCGGCGCAAGCGAGGCGACGCCCCCGGCGGTGAATGAAGCTAAGCCTGCCCTGCCTGCAGCGGGGCGAACCGCTATGCCTACGCGCAGATTCTCCTTCAACCTGAACCGCGCCTGGAGCTACAGCCTGCGCGAGATGCTGGAACTCAAGCGCGACCCGGTGCGCGCCACCATGGCGCTCTTGGGAACAGTCATCCTGATGTTCGTCGTCGGCTATGGCATCAACCTGGATGTGGAAAACCTGACCTATGCCGTGCTCGATCACGACCAGACCATGCTGAGCCAGAACTACGCGCTGAACCTGTCCGGTTCGCGGTACTTCGTTGAGCGCCCGCCGATTACCGATTACGATGATCTCGACCGGCGCATGCGCGCGGGCGAAATCGCGCTGGCTGTCGAGATCCCCCCCGCTTTCGCGCGGGACGTGGCGCGCGGCACTGCCGTGCAGGTCGGCGCCTGGGTGGACGGCGCCATGCCGCAGCGCGCCGAGACGGTGCAAGGCTATGTACAGGGCATCCACCAGGGTTGGTTGCTGGATATGGCAAAACCCCGCCTCAGCCAGTCCGCCGCATCAGGTCCGGCAACGATCGAGACACGCTTTCGCTACAACCCCGACGTTAAGAGCCTGCCGGCGATGGTGCCGGCGGTCATTCCGATGTTGTTGCTGATGATCCCGGCGATGCTGACCGCACTCTCTGTTGTGCGAGAGAAGGAAATGGGCTCGATTATCAATCTCTACGTTACCCCGGTAACCCGCAGCGAGTTTCTGCTCGGCAAGCAGTTCCCTTATGTCGTGCTCGCGCTGTTCAACTTCGGCCTGATGACGCTACTGGCCGTCACGGTTTTCGCCGTGCCGGTCAAGGGCAGCTTCCTGACGCTGGCGGCGGGGGCGCTGCTGTTTGTCATATTTTCGACCGGCGTCGGCCTGTTTGCTTCCGCCTTCACGCGCAGTCAGATCGCGGCGATGGTTGTGGCAATAATCGGCACCATGATCCCGGCCATCCAGTTTGCCGGTATGTTGAACCCGGTTTCTTCGCTCGAAGGCATGGGCGCGTTCATCGGCCGCATTTATCCGGCCACATACTTCCTGAACATCAGCCGCGGCGTGTTCAACAAGGCGCTGGGCTTCTCCAGCCTGCACGCCTCATTATGGCCGCTGCTGCTGGCGGTGCCGGTGATTTTGGGCCTTTCCATCATTCTGCTGAAGAAGCAGGAGGTCTGAACATGCCGCATGCCGCTAATATCTACCGCCTGGGCATCAAGGAACTGTGGAGTCTGGCGCGCGACCCGATAATGCTCGTGCTGATCACCTTCATGTTTACGGTGATGATCTACGTCGCGGCCACGGCGATGCCGGAAACACTGCACAAGGCGCCGATCGCCATTGTGGACGAGGATGGCTCGCCACTGTCGGGGCGTATCGCTGCGGCCTTCTATCCGCCGCGTTTCAACCCGCCGGCGATGATTCCGCTGTCTGCTATCGATGACGGCATGGATGCCGGCGACTACACCTTTGCGCTGGATATCCCGCCGGATTTTCAGCGCGACGTGCTGGCCGGCAAGTCGCCGGCGATCCAGCTCAATGTCGATGCCACGCGCATGACCCAGGCCTTCACCGGTAGCGGCTACATCCAGCAGATGGTGATGGGCGAAGTCAATGAGCTTGTTCAGCGCTATCGCAGCAGCGCCGCACCACCGGTGGATCTTGCACGCCGCGTGCGCTTCAACCCTAATCTGGAACAGTCCTGGTTCGGCGCGTTAAATGAGATCATCAACGACGTCGTTATGCTGTCGATCATCCTGGCCGGCGCTGCGCTGATCCGCGAACGCGAGCACGGCACCATTGAGCATCTGCTGGTGATGCCGGTTACACCGGGCGAAATCATGCTGGCCAAGACCTGGTCAATGGGCTTCGTGGTGCTGCTGGCTGCTGCCGTTGCGTTGGTGTTTGTCGTGCAGGGCGTGTTGCGTGTGCCGATCGAAGGCTCGGTGCTGCTGTTCCTGGCCGGCGCCGCGCTGTGCCTGTTCGCCACCACCTCGATGGGGATTCTAATGGCCACGGTGGCGCGCTCGATGCCGCAGTTCGGGATGCTCGCGATACTGATCCTGCTCCCACTGCAACTCCTTTCGGGCGGTTCCACCCCTCGCGAGAGCATGCCCGGGTTCGTGCAGAACGTGATGTTGGCCATGCCGAGCACCCACTTCGTCGCCCTCGGCCAGGCCATTCTCTTCCGCGGCGCCGGCCTCAGCGTGGTCTGGCCGCAGTTCCTCGCGCTGGCGGCGATCGGCGCGGTGTTTTTCGCCGTCTCGCTGAACCGCTTTCGCAAAACCATCGGAACGATGACGTGAAGCAACATGTTTGTAAAGGAGACTATTGCATGAAATACCTGAAACTTGCCGTCACTCTCTGTCGTACATAGAGAAATTTACGTTTCGTTTCAATAGGCGCACTTCTAAAAGCCGTGGACTCGTTATCGCACAAGGTCCCATAGAAGAATCGCGATACTATTTAATTCCTAAGACAGAAGACAGAAGTCAGGAGTCAGAATAAAAAATATTCTGTATTCTATCTTCTGGCTTCTAGATTCTTTCTTAAATTCTCCCCTCAGCATACGGAGGTTCTACCAAATGCTGAGGCCGGACGAATCATCTCATGCTTTCACGCTCTTTTCTTTTGTTAATCTATCCACCTGTTATTAAGTGATTAATTCAAAATTATGATTTTTCTTTGGCTATTGGCAGGCTATTTGCTCATATCCCTATAATAATACTTTTTAATCTTAACCCCGATTGAGTTCTTAATAATATTTTGGGAAAGATGATTAAAACTTAACGAAGGCTAAGAAAATATTTCAGTAAGGAAATAATGGGTGGAATAAGCAGAAGATTAATGAAAATTGTAAAAATAAAATTTGAAAGGAGATAATATGAAAAGATTTAAGACTCAGCAGGCTTTTTTTGCGTTAATTATGATGTTAGCCGTAAGCGTTTTTTTATTTACAGGATGTGGAAGTAGTGATGAGGCAGCGTTATTAACAGCCGCACCAGATTCGGTCATCCCCGGTGAATGTACTGAAGCGGGACCCCAGGTGATTGCTTCAGCTCCCTTTAGTGGTGCCGAGAATGTGCCGATCGGCACGGTGATCACAGCTACCTTCAATGAGGCGATGGATCCGACAACGATCGAAGTGACCAATCCCGAAAACCCGGAGGTGCTCACGTTTACACTCAGGGATTTACAGGACATAGCCAACACAGAAGGTACCGTTGCCATGAGTGCCGCAAACGCAATAGCGACTTTTACGCCAACACAAGCTCTCCATGGCGACAGTTGGTATAGGGTGACTATTACCACGTATGCCAAGAACGCCGGGGGCACATCACTCGGTTGTAGCTATGTATGGGAATTTAAGACGGTGGCTCCGTAAGGCATGAGGGTGTGAAAAAAGGAAAAGTTGTGGAGTATCGGGCGAAATTAAGAATATCGTTTAAGTATAAACCTGAATAGATTTATAAAAGAATTTTAACCAGAAAAAAAGGAGGAAATTATGAAAAAAATTGGAATGTTGGTGTTTATTATAATGATGATGACTGTTGTTACGGCAGTTCAGGCAGAAGTCAGGGCCGGTGGGCTGCCCGCTCTAGTTGTGGATGATAGGATTAGCGATGGTAACGCCCCAGCTCCGGCACCAGCCAGAGCCGGTGCTTTACCCGTTATGACTGTGGATGAAAGGATCCCTGATTGTACCTGTAAAACAGATCCCTCCTCCTGTGCTAAACCAGTAGTCGCATCTGCACCAGTTCCGGAATCAACTCCGGAATCAACTCCGGTTGTGGTTCCTCCTCCGGCACCGGCTCCCAAGCCGGTTATTATTGAAAAAGGCAGACAGACACTTAATGTCGAATTCGATTTTGATAAATCAACCATTAAGAAAGGTTACGATCAGGACATCGATAATCTGGCTGGAGTGATGAAACAATATCCTGATCTTAACGTCGTAATCGAAGGACACACCGACAGCCTTGGTTCTGATGCTTATAATGAAAAACTTTCCCAGGAAAGAGCTGACGCTGTAAAGAATTACATGGTTGAGGAAAACGGTATTGATGCAAATCGTATCAAGGCGATTGGTTTTGGTGAGAAACAACCTGTTGCTTCAAACGATACCAGTGAAGGTCGTGCTCAGAATCGTCGCGCAGAAGCGGCTGTCGATTATAGAATCGAGAAGTAAATTTCCCGCTTCTGAAGAATTAACAACAATAAAGAGAACCCTGTGGCTTACTGCGGGGTTCTTCTTTTCCCAATTCAAACAAGATTAGCAGTCTGTCCACCTCCTTTCAAAGAACCCCTCAAGATCCTGAGGTTCCACCAAATACTGAGGGCAAACAAATCATATCATGCTTTTCCACTGTTCTGTCCCACTTATCTAAGCAACTGGTATTAAATGATTTATCAATAATTATTATTCATCTGCATCTATTGGCAGACTATTTGCTTTTCCACCACAATATACTTTTAATTTTACACCAAGTACGACTTCTCATTTAATGAGTAAAGGAGACAAAAAAATGAAAAAGTTATTTTTTGGAACATTGTTTTTGGCGTTGGTGTTTGTATTACCTGCTCCAACGATGGCCAGGGTAAGTGTGGACGTTGGTATTTCTCTGCCGCCCATCGTATTTCCGGGGCCGCCCAATCTGGTAGTTATACCGGAGACGAATGTTTATGCCGTGCCTGATGTAGACGCGGACATCTTTTTCTACAGTGGCTGGTGGTGGCGTCCGTGGGAAGGCCAATGGTACCGCTCGCGGAAATATGATTCAGGCTGGGGACACTATCGGGGACGTCCATCTTTTTATCGAAGCGTACCCTCCGGTTGGAGGAATGACTATAGGGAGAATCGCTGGAGAGGGCGTGAATGGAATCAACAAAGAGTTCCCCACGATCAAGTTCAAAAAAACTGGAGGACATGGGAGAAAAACAAGCACTGGAAGAAACAAAACAATTGGGGTGTCCGGGATTCGAGGAATGATCGAAAGCGATCACAACAGCAACAACAACAGGGAAACCATGGAAAAGGAAGAAAGTAGAGAAACATGATTTCTTAAGGAAATATTCTGGATGTGCAAACAAAAAATTAAACAGGAGGTTTAAAAATGAAAGTGATAACAGCAAAGAGAGTGCTCATGTTCATAATTGCCGTGTTCTCCATGAGTTTGATGTTTGGGTGTGCCCATATGTTGACCGATGATGGATGTGCGTGTAAAAGTTCTGCTGCAAAAGAAAAAAAGGTCGTCATCCTTGCCGCTGAACCCAGGGTAGAGGAAAAGGTTAGGGTTGCCGCGGCTGAACCGAAGGTTATTGTTCTTGCGTTTGAGGACATACATTTCGATTTCGATAAGTCGACACTTAAGCCGGAAGCGCGGACGATCCTGAAAAGGAATGTCCAGGTTCTGAAAGATAATCCCAGAGCTCATGTCCGCATTGCAGGGTATACCTCTGCCTCCGGTACGGATGAGTACAATCAGAAGTTAAGCGAGAGAAGAGCAAAAGCTGTTGAGGATTACCTCATTAATGAAGGCCTCATTTCATCGGACAGACTTACCAGGATCGGTTATGGCGAGTCAGACCCGGCAAGTTACGAAGCAGCGCCTAAAGAGCTTTACTCGAAAGCAGCAAAGTCAAACATGAGAGTTCTTTTTGAAATAGTCGTGCGATAGCAGCATCTGGTTATCGGGTTAAGGGTCCGGAAAGATGTTTTACATCAATCCGGACTCTTGCGTTTAAAAAATAGTACGGAAAAGGCTAAGGCATGTCAGCAATAGAACACGGTAAGGGGGCAGGCTTATTAGCTTACTTAGGAAGAATAATCCATGAAATATAGAATAGCGTTCAGTTTGGTGATGATAGGCATCTTTATCGCATGTGCGACAAAAACACTGCCGCCGGTGGTTTTTAATATCCCGACAAGACATATTGATTACCTTAATGAGGTAAAACCACTGTTAGACAAGCGCTGTGCGGTATGCCATTCCTGTTACAATTCCCCCTGCCAGCTCAAACTAGACTCTTTTGAGGGTGCGGATCGCGGCGCGACGAAAAGGGCCGTTTACAACGGCTCACGGCTGAGATCCATGGATCCAACCCGTCTTTTCACGGACGCACAATCGACCGGGGAGTGGCGTCAGAAAGAATTTTTCAGCGTGACCGATAGCAAAGTATCCGGCGAGTTGAATGATTCCATCATGATCGAGATACTTTCCCACAAGATAAAAAACCCGAAAAGCGTCGGAGAGTACCGCTCTGAAGCCAACGATCTGACCTGTTCCGAAAACACCGACGAACTTGCAGGGTACCTGGAAAAACACCCGAACAACGGCATGCCCTTCGGATTTCCCGCGCTCAAGCCCGAAGAATTCGCTATCATTGCGGGCTGGCTGGTGCAGGGCGCTAAAGGTCCTGATGCCACCCGGCAGAAGGTGCTGATCACACCGAAAGCAAGCGATGCTGTGGCCATAAAACAGTGGGAAACATTTCTTAACCTCGACGACGCCAAGCATGCCATGACCACGCGCTATCTCTATGAGCATCTGTTTCTGGCCCACATTAAATTCGGTACGCAAACTAATGAATACTATGAACTGTTCCGCTCGAAAACGCCGCCCGGTGAGCCTGCCGATCTGGTCGCCACCGTGCGCCCTTATGACGACCCAGGTGTCCCGCGGACATACTATCGTTTCCGGAAGATTCACTCCACAATCGTCGAAAAAACCCATATGGTATTTACGCTGGATGATGCCAAAATGCGCCGCATCAAGGAGCTATTTATCCAGCCCGAATGGTTGCAGACCCCCCATACGGTAGGATATGACGCGAAAATGAGTGCCAATCCTTTCGTCGCGTTTGAACAGATTCCTCCGCGTGCGCGCTACCAGTTTCTGTTGGACAACGTAAATTATATTATCATGACTTTCATCCATGGTCCAGTCTGTAAAGGTCAGATTGCCCTCAATGTGCTCAATGATCATTTCTGGGTCATGTTCGTTGATCCCGATCACGATCTGAGTGTGGCGAATCCGGCCTTTATGAAGCTGCACAGCGACAAACTGCGCATGCCTATCGAAGCCGGCAGTGACATGCGTGTCTTTAACGCGCTGACCGACAAATATAAAAAGGACGCCGTTGAGTTTTATAAAGCGAGGCAGGATTATTACACGACGCATAACTACGCCGGTCTCGGCTATGAATTTATTTGGAAGGGAAACACGGCCGCAGATGCGCCTCTGCTTACGGTCTATCGCCATTTTGACAGCGCATCCGTGCATAGAGGGATTCTGGGAAATCTGCCGAAAACGATGTGGGTGGTGGATTATCCTCTTCTGGAACGTATCTATTACGCACTGGTTGCCGGGTTTGATGTGTACGGCACGGCCGGCCATCAGTTGGCGCTGCGGCTCTATATGGATCAGTTGCGCGTTGAAGGCGAGAGCTATTTCCTGGATTTTATGCCCGCGTCCAGGCGGCAGGAATTCATGCAGTCGTCCTATAAGGGAATTGATCTCAAAAAGATTGATTACTATTCTTCCGCCCTGCCGACAAAAATTTCCTTTGTGACGGATGAGCCAAACCGTGAGTTCATCGAATACATTGTGAACCGGCACATTATGCCTGCAACAAATATCGCCTTTGATGCCGTGAACTATGAGCGGGGCGATGTTGCCTATCCCGGATTGCCTGATCAATACGAAACGACCAATGAATACCTCAAGGCTTTTCGTGCCATATCGAAACCCGGCACACCGTTTTTCTTATTGATGAATGACCACAATATCAAAATCGCCTATATGAGAATCCGCCTGAAAAATGGAAAAGATCTGGCCATCTCCATCGTGATCAATCAATGGCACAGCAATGTTACCCATTTGTTCGGTGAAAAGGCCGAGCTCGATGTATCAAAGGACAGCGCCGATTTTATTCCCGGGCTTATCGGATCCTATCCCAACTATTTTTTTGATGTTCGCGAAGAGGACCTGCCCGATTTTTTTGATATCCTGGCCCATTTTGATAAAAGCCCACAAGCTTTTGAGCGACTGGCCAAATACGGAGTCAACCGGGCAGAGGACCGGCTCTGGGATACGTATGACTGGTTTCAAAAACGGTTCTATGAGGATGATCCCGTAAATTCGGGACTTTTCGATTTGAATCGTTACTACTACCTCGCTAAATGAACATAGAATTATTTTAACAGGATCGGGGAGAGAAAAGATGTCTAATCATGAACCAAATATTACAGAATTGCCAAAAGGCATTGAGCTACTTCACGAACCGAGTCTCAATAAAGGAACATCCTTTACGGCGACAGAACGCGATGCACTTGGATTGCACGGATTGCTTCCACCGCGCATCTTCTCGCAAGCCGAGCGCGCTCAGCACGTAATGAACAATATACGCCGCAAGACAAGCAACCTCGAGAAATATCTTTATCTGATCGGTCTGCAGGATCGCAACGAGAAGCTTTTCTATCGTGTTCTTGTCGACAATATGGCGGAACTCAGCCCTATCGTTTATACGCCGACCGTGGGGCTCGCCTGCCAGGAGTACAGCAGGATTTTTCGCAGGCCGCATGGCCTGTTCATCTCGAAGTACGATCGGAACCATATTAAAGAGGTTTTACTAAACTGGCCACATCGGGATGTTCGTGTAATCATTGTCACCGACGGTGAACGAATTCTGGGACTGGGTGATCTCGGGGCGAATGGTATGGGAATTCCCGTGGGTAAATTATCGCTTTATACGGCCTGCGCGGGCATTGCTCCGGAGACCTGTCTGCCGATCATGATCGATGTCGGAACCAATAACAACGACGTCATGAACGATCCGAGTTATATTGGCTTGCAGGAAGCGCGCTTGCGGGGCGATCAATACGATGCCCTCCTTGATGAGTTCATGGAGGCAACCAGTAAACTTTTTCCGCGCGCGATGATCCAGTTCGAAGATTTTGGAAACATAAATGCCTTCCGCCTGCTGGAAAGATACCGGAACCGCTATTGCATGTTCAACGATGACATTCAGGGAACCGCCAGCATGACGCTGGCCGGATTGCATTCAGCACTGCGTATGATCAGCGACAAACTTACCGGACAACGGCTTGTGGTTTTAGGCGCAGGCGGCGCCGCTCTCGGTATCGGCAGCCTCATGATTTCCGCGATGGCCGGGGAAGGCCTCTCCATTGAAGACGCACATCGCCGCTGCTGGTTCGTGGATTCCAAGGGACTTGTCGTCACCAGCCGGACCGACCTGTCTGAGCACAAGCGCCGCTTTGCCCGGGACTATCCTTTCCATCGAGATCTCCTTGCGGTCGTCGAAGCCGTTAAACCAACGGCGATCATCGGAGCATCAGGCCAGCCGGGCACTTTCACCCCTCAAGTGTTGGAGACGATGGCCCGGATTAACGAAAGACCAATTGTATTTGCGCTTTCCAACCCGACTTCCCAATCGGAATGCACCGCCGAAGAAGCCTACCGCTTCACGGATAAACGCGCCATCTTCGCCTCCGGCAGCCCGTTTGCGCCAGTGGTGATGGACGGTCAAACCTTTGTGCCGGGTCAGGCGAATAACAGCTACATCTTCCCCGGTGTCGGATTGGGCATTCTTTCCTCGGAGGCATCCCGCGTCACGGATGAAATGTTCGCCGCCGCCGCCAAAGCTCTGGATGAACAGGTTTCTCAGGAGGACTTTGCGCTGGGGCGGATTTATCCTTCCTTATCGAGCATTCGCAAGGTGTCGGTCAATATAGCGTTGGCAGTCGCCAAGGTCGCATTCGCGAGAAGACTCACCGCAATGCAGGAGCCTCCCGATCTGCCAGGTCTTATTAAATCGAAAATGTACGACCCGACCTATCAGGATTATATCTGAAGCGATCAGCATCTAATCCACCATCCTTCAAAGTATCCCTCAATATACTGAGGCTCCACCAAATACTGAGGCCGAACAGATCAATCTATGCTTTTATGCCGGTCTCTTCAGCTAATCTAACCATATGTTATTAAAGATTAATAGGAATACATGATTCGCTTTCGTTTGTTGGCAAGCCATTTGCATTTACAATTAGAGAGATCGTTATCAATTGTCTCAAAATGTAACAACTGATGAAGTCGTAAAAAGTCGAAAAACCGTCATACCGGTGAAGGCCGGTATC
>WOYI010831621.1_pt1 | contig 24849 bp, 21 predicted proteins | sample 6423411 | NCBI WGS metagenome assembly WOYI01 (sample SAMN13441803, study PRJNA592873) | oil field metagenome | biome: oil field; feature: oil-well bore; material: oil-contaminated soil; isolation source: oil-contaminated soil from oil-well borehole | place: Germany: Wietze | collected 2016-10-18 ... | reverse complement strand
ATCATATGCCGGGCAATGGATAAACCCAGACCGGTGCCGCCGCCCGCCCGGGCGCGGTCAGCCTTATAAAATCGCTCGAAGATCCGGTTCAGGTCTTTGCGGGCGATGCCCACACCGGTATCCCGGACGAAGAAGACAATGTGATCGCCATCCTGATAGGCGGAGACGGTCAGTTTCCCGCCGGGTGGGGTGAACTTGATCGCGTTGTGGATCAGGTTGATCAAAACCTGGGCGATGCGGTCCGGGTCGGCAAAGACCTGCGGCAGCTCGGGCTGGCAGTCCAATACCAGTTCCAACCCGGCGCGTTCGGCCTGCAACGACATCCGCTCGGTGGCCGGGCTCAGCAGGTCACAAGGCCGGATCCGGTGGAAGGAAAGCGGCACCTTACCGGATTCGATCCGGGAGAGTTCCAGCAGCTCATTGACCAGCTGCGTCAGGTTATCAATTTCCGTTTCCATCCGGATGATAAAGCGCCGGGCGGCGGGCGGGTCTTCCAGGGCGCCTTCCTGCAGGGTCTCCGCCAGCGCTTTCAGGCTGGCCAGCGGCGTACGCAGTTCGTGGGAGACGTTGCTGATGAAATCGCGGCGGACCGTTTCCAGCCGCCGGAGCTGGGTCAGGTCCTGGAACAGGATCATCGTGCTGCCGGGCAGCGCGGTCTTGAGCGCGATCGCCACCACCTGCAGGAACAGGTGCTGCGGGCCAATTTCGAGGGTGAGGCTTTCCCGGTCGCTGGATTTTGCTTTACGCCAGAGGTTCACCAATTGATGGTAACGCACCACTTCCACGATGGAACGGCCCAGGGCGGTCGACTCGCGCATCTCGAACAAACGCTCGGCAGCCGGGTTGATCAGCTGTACGCGCCCATCCGCATCCACGATCATCACGCCGTCCGTCATTTGGTTGAGCACGGCCGAGAGCTTGGCGCGTTCGCTGGTGAGCGCGTCAATCTGCGCGCCCAGCTGGTCCGCCATCACCCTGAGGGCGTCCGTCAATTCAGAGAGTTCTTGCGGGGCGTCGGGGAACTCCAGGTTCTTGAAATTACCGCCGCTGATCTGCTGGGCCACGATGGTCAGCGTCTCAATGGGTTTGCGGGTGAGGTCGTTAACAAACAACGTGATCAGCACGAAAGCGGCCACGCCGATCACGATCACAGCCAGGGACAGCCAGGTGACCCGGCTGAGGTTCAACTGGTAATACGACAACGGGATTTGCAGCTGCACCAGACCGACCGGCTCGCCTTCTGGCCCCGGGACAACAGCGGCCGCACCCAGGACCCCGTCAGCCGTCCCGGTGCCTGCGCCGTTACTGAGCGCCTGTGAGACGCCCAACATCCTGAGCGGTTCCAGCGGCTGGTGTTCCAAAGGGATTGACGACCCCAGGATCTCCCCCTGCAGATCCATAAAGGTGACATCAAACCCGAAAATATCAGATGTTTCGAGAGCGAATTGGGAAAGGCGAAGGCGCTCCCCCTGCTGATTGAACAGGTCACTCGCTTCCAGGGCGATGACCTGCGCTGAATCCAAAGATTGGACCTGCCATCGATCGGCCTCCTGCTGCCGGATATGGTGGGTCACCAAGAGGGTGAACACCGTCACCGACAGGATCAGCAGGATCAGGTATGGCAGGATGATCCGCCAGCGGATCTCACGCTGCATGGGCTAGCCTTCGAAGCGGTACCCGGCGCCTCGCACGGTGATGATCCGTTTCGGACTGGCCGGGTCACTTTCGATCTTCTCACGCAACCAGCGCACGTGCACGTCCACCGTGCGGCTGTCGCCGATGAAATCCCAGCCCCAAACCCGTTCAAGGATGAATTCTCTGGAAAGCACCTGGCCCTGATGCTGCGCCAGGAAGGTCAGCAGTTCATATTCCTTCGGTTTGAAGGCCACCACATCGCCATCCACGGTGATTTCCCGGCGGGTCATATCGATCCGCAGGTTGTCAAATTCCAGCGCCTCTTGTTTGGGCTTGCCGTCCAGGCCCTCTTCCGTGTTGACTTCCTCACGGATCAGGCGCACCCGCCGGAGCATGGCCTTCACCCGGGCAATCAACTCCCGCATGCTGAAAGGCTTGGCCATATAATCATCGGCGCCCACCTCCAGCCCCACGACGCGGTCAATCTCATCATCCCGGGCGGTGAGCATCAGGACCGGTGTGGTCATCTCTTTGCGCAGGATCCGGCAGATTTCGAATCCGTCCAGCCCCGGCAGCATCACATCCAGGATGATCAAGTCCGGCTGCATCTCACGCGCCAGGTCGAGCGCTTCGGTGCCGTCCCCTGTGGTTTGGACCTCATAACCCTGTTTTTTCAGGTTATAGGCAACCGTTTCCTGCAGTGAGATTTCATCATCTACAACTAAAATCTTTTCAGGCATTTCTTCTCCTTCTCATTGATTCGAGGAGCGCGGTGAATTGATCCGCGAGTTCATTCCGTGAAAATTTATTTTCAATTTCTGTTCTACCTCGTACTCCCATTTTACGACATTTCTCAGGATTTGCCGCCAAATCCCGAATCGCCTCTGCCAAAGCAGCGGGATCGCCGGGTGGGACGGCCACGCCTGCCCCGGCGCTTTCCACCACCTTGCGGATCACACCGTCAATCGCCAGGATCACCGGGCGGCCGGCAGCCATATAGTCGAAGACCTTGTTCGGGTAGGTGGTCTTATACATTTCAATCGGTTTGAGGATCGCCAGGCAGGCATTCGCAGCCGCCAGTGCTTCCGCCATCTCAACTTTGGGCACAGGCGGCAGAAACAGGACGTTATCGAGTTCGCATTGCTGTGCCAGGGCCTGCAGGCGGGGTTTTTCCTTGCCATCGCCCAGCAGCACGATCCGGATCGAGTCTTCCTTCTTCAGCCACTCGGCCGCGCCCAGAACGACGTCCAGATCATTGGATAGCCCATGTGCGCCGGCATAGAGCACCACGAACGCCTCCGCCAGTCCGTTCCTCCGGCGGAACCCCGCGCCGTCGGAACCGGGGTCGAACATCGCCGGGTCAGCTCCATTGGGGATCAGGGCGACCTCTTTGGCACCGTGCTCACGCACGTGGTCCACATACCCCGGGGAATTGACCAGTACCTGATCGGCGTGCTTATAAAGGAACCGCTCCAGCCATTCGGACATGCGGATCAGGGTCTTATTCTTCAGCACACCCACTGCCACGGCAAAAGCCGGCCAGAGGTCGCGCACTTCCAGCAGGAAGGGAACGCCTTTGAGCCGCGCCAGCAGCCAGGCTGTGGGCGCCTGGAAGATGGGCGGGGTGGTACCCCACACCAGGTCCACCTTACGCACAAAAAGGCCGTTGAAGAACGAGGAAATCATAAAGCTGAGGAAGGCCATCACCCGCCAAAAGAAGGAGCGGTTCATGGTGGGCAGCGTGTAGCTGCGAATGATGGTGACCCCCAGATCATCGGTCGTCTTGCGGATCCGTTTGGCTGAGCCCGTCCCGCTGAGGTAACTGACCGGACTGCCGATGATGGTGACCTTGTGCCCCTGTTGAACCAGGTGCCGGGCCAGTTCATGGTGGCGGGTACCGCCGGGTTCATCCAGCGCCACAAAGATCTGGTGGATCAACAGAATGTGCATAATGTTAACAATTTTACTCGATGAGGGAAGAGTTGTGGGGGCAGGGCAATCGCAAAGTCATAGCGATAAGAAATCTGACTCATTTGTCATCGCGAGGAGCGCCTGAAGGGCGCGACGAAAGAGTACCGAAGCAAAGCGGAGGGGTAAGCGATCCAAGAAGGGCTTGAATGAGACCTGGCTCTATCTCCAAAGCGCAGCGCTATAATCCCCTTTACTCTTCTATAAATTAGTTCTCTTATTTGCGTCATTCCTGGATGGCCTCACCCCCTGCGGGGGTTCCCGATGACAAGATTTTTTGTCACTGCGAACGATCAGTCAAACGTCCACTCGGTCACCATCCGCAGCGGCAGCGGCCCGGCCGCTCCGACGATTACCATCAGTGCCGGCTGCTTCACCGAATAGGTCGGCGAGTACCACCCCCAGGTGGGCTCGGGTTCCACCTCCCCCAGCAGGCATTCCCCGGCCCGTACCAGCGCCAGGCTGTCCGCCCCTTCAAAGCGCAGCTCAAAGCCGAAATCCGGCCCATCGATCCGCAAACGGTCAGGCGCGGCCTGCACCGGCGCCCAATCCGGGAGCAGCCAATGTACCCGCGCCTGGTGGGCCTCCCCGCCTTTCCCCCGCCCGGCCGTCAATACGGTATCCGTTACGCGCCAGCCCGTCCCGGTCACCTCGACCGTGCGGCGGTGCAGCGCGCCCAGGCGGCGGTAACCATCATGCTCGCCCGTCAGCCGGACCAGCCGGCCGGCCTCATCCACCTCATGCGCCAGAATCTCAGCCTGAGCCCAATCCAGCCAGAGGAAGTGTCCGGCGCGCCGCATCTGGTCCGCGCTGTTCAGGGTCAGCGTATTATGCACCTGCGCGGTCGCCAGGGCGTTATCCCAGGGCGGCGGCGCGGTGTAGACATAGGTGCCCGCGTCCCGGGCAACGTTCTCCCCCCGCCACCAGAGGTCGAGGTGCAGCTGGTCCGCGTGCGAGGGCCGGTCGGTGAACCGGGCCGCCCGCAGGAAGGCGCGGCCGTCATCCCTCTCCATCCGCAGCAGGTCGTGCGCCTGGGGCTGACCCAGGTCTTCGGCTTCGTCGGACGCAAGGCCCAGCCATTCCGCCATCTCATCCAATTCTGACCGCCCATAGATATCCAGCCCCAGGAAGGCTTTGCCCGCGGCCGCCACCACCGGGCGGAAGTCGCTGAAGGGCCGGCTGGTGAGCGGGAAGAGATAGGCGCCGTCATTCGCGCCCAGGTTGGGCACGGCGCCCGTATCCGGATCGGTCAATGCCCAGAGCCAGCGGGACGCGGCAGCCAGGCGCCGGCGGGTCGCCTCGGGCCAGTCCGGTTCGCCCGCGTCCCGCCGCAGCCAATCCGTGTAGAGCGCCAGCTGCAGCATCAGCCGGTGATAATTCGCGCTGTACTGGATATATCCGCCCGCTTCGTCAATCTGATGCTGGAAGCCCCAGTTCAGCCAGTGCCAGCCCAGCTCGCGCCAGTGCTCTGCCTGGGGATGGCCGCGCAAATACAATCCGGCGGTATACAGCCCGGCCGCTTCCGAGAGCAGGTGGTTATTGTTCTGCGCCCGGGCATAAGGCAGCGTGGGCGGGATGCGCCCGGCGTGTTCGGCCACGGCCTGCCAGAGCCGTCCGCGCCGCGCCGGCGTGGATTCGGGGCTGGGGGCCATGATTCGGTCACACAGCACCAGCGTCATCAGCCGAATGGCGACTTCCTGCGCCGACTGCCACTGGCGGCCCAGGTTGGGGGGATGCACTTCGAGGAAATGCAGGACTTTCTCCCAAAAATCCCGTGCATCCGCTGCGCTGCCGCCGAAGGCATAGGCCCGCGCCAGCGTGATCGCCCAGCCCAGGCGGCCGTGCTCCCAAATCAGTTTCAGGTCCCCCTTAAACGGTTGCTGTTCCAGGACGGACCAGTGTTCCGGCGAGGCCCCGGCATCCAAATCCAGCGGGACCGGGCCGGCGCCAAACAGCCGCACCCTGCCCTGGCGGATCTCGTCCGCTTCGGCCAGGGTGCGCGCTTTTTCAGCTGGAAAGACCTCCGGGATGCGCGGCAAAGGCGGCAGGGCCGGCGTCCCGTGATAGCCCGAGCGCCGGCTTGGCATCGCCCGCTGGTAGTGGCCAGTGCGCAGACCGAACCGGTAAACGCCATACTGCCAGAGTTTGGCAGGCCCTAACTGGCGCAGGGATTTAATCGCTTTGGTCAAGGGGTTCATAATAGGTCGCTCAACTCAGGGACAGCCCTCACGCCAGCCGTACAGCTCGCGTTGTTTGAGGATGGCATCCATGCCAAGTTCAGCCGTCCAAGGGCGGTCAGGGGGAAGCTCCACCCGGCTTTCATATTAATAGACCGGTGACGAAAGAGAGCGGTCAATCCGCTGCCGGCGCCGGTGGGATGGTGACCCGCTCCCCGCTGCGCAGGGAGTCCACCGCGGCGAAGCTGGCCTGCGTCACCCCGATCATCTGCTCATAGGGGATCGGCGGCTGTTGATCCGTCTGCACGGCGGTCAGGAAGGCCCGCCAGGCATCCCTGTGGCCCTTATCCTGGCGCAGCAGATGCCGCCGGACTTTGCGGCGCCCTTTTTCAACCAGCTCCAGTTTGCGCCAGTCATGCAGGACGGCCACCCGCCCGCCGGTGAAGACCTCCACATATTCCTTGGGGAAGGCCTTGTCGCCGTTGGCCAGGTAACTGACCACACCGACTGAGCCATCCGGGAAGGAGAAGGTCATCACGACGTTGTCCTCGCTGTATTTACCGTTATCCGGCAGGCCCTGGGTGATCACATCCACGGGGTTTTCGCCGACCAGGAAGGTCAGGAAATCGATAAAGTGGCAGCCCTCACCGATGATGCGCCCGCCGCCCGCCGCCGGATCGTTGATCCAGTGTTCGGGCGGGATCACGTTGGCGTTCACCCGAAAATGGGCGAAAAGCGGTTCCTGGCGCCGGTCCACGAAGCGCTTCAATTCCACCGCCAGGGGGGCAAAGCGCCGGTTGAACCCCAGCATCAGCAGGGGCTGGTCCTCCTTTTGCAGCGCAGCGGCCATTTCGTCGAGCTGTGCCTGGTCAATCGCCAGCGGCTTTTCGCAGTAGACCTGCTTGCCGGCTTCGAAGGCCTGCAGGACCTGCGGCGTATGCAGGTTATGCCGGGTCAGAATGGCGATCAGGTTGATGGCCGGGTCACCCAGGAGCGTGTCCGGGTCGCTGGCCGCAAAGCCGAAGCCGTAATGCTGGGCGGCGTGCTGGGCGCTGACGCCCGTGGCCGAGACGATCCCAATCGGCGCGATGCCGCCCACCTTTTTGATGACGGGCAGGAAGGTGGCGAGGGCATAGTTCCCTGCGCCTAAAACGCCCAGCGCCATGATCTCGCCCGGCTTCACCCGGACGGTCGGCGCCTGGGGGTTGGGGATGCGTTTTTCCTTCGGGCGCGGCGCGTCGCCATAGGTCAGCAGGACGCCCAGGTAGGGTTCCTTGCCGGTGATGAGTTCGTACGCTTTTTCACCGTCCTCAATCGGGATGCGGTGCGTGATCAGCGGGGAGACATCCAGTTTCCCTTCCGCCAGCAGGTCGAGGAAGGCTTCCATGTTGCGGGTCTCGGTCCAGCGGACGTAGCCGATGGGGTAATCGCGGCCCTTCTCTTCAAAATCCGGGTCGTAACGCCCGGGGCCGTAGGAGCGGGAAACGAGCAGGTTCAGTTCCTTGGGGTAATAGACTCCGCGGGGGATCTCCAGCCCCACCGCCCCGACCGCCACCACGTTGGCCCGGTCGCGTGCGATCTGCCCGGCGAGCACCACCGGGTCGTTGGAGTCGGTATCGGCGCAGATCAGCACGGCATCCACCCCGCGGCCGCGGGAAAAGACCGCCGCGGCTTCCACCGCCTCGCCGCGGGTCACCGCGGTCTGCGCGCCCATTTCCTTTGCCAGGGCCACGCGGGCCGGGTCCAGGTCCACGCCCAGCACCTGGCAGCCGGCGGCCGCGGCGATGCCCGTGGTGATCAGGCCCAGCAGGCCCAGGCCGATCACGGCGACCTTTGCGCCCACCTGTACCTCCGCCAGGCGGAAGCCCTGCATGGCGATCGCGCCGACGGTGGTGAAGGCGGCCTGGTCGAAGTCCACGCTGCCCGGGATCGCGACCAGCAGGTTACGCGGGATGGTGGCATATTCGGCATGGACGGCGTGTCCGCCGCCCGCGCAGGCCACGCGCTGGCCGGCCTTGAAGCCCTGCAGTTCCGGCCCGGTCTCGACAATCGTTCCTGCGGACGAATACCCCAGCGCCATCGGCTGGTCGAGCTTGTTCATCGCCGCCTCATAGGTGGAAAGCAGTCCCTCACGTGAGGCTTTGTTGATCAGGTCGCGCATCAGGTCCGGCCGGGATTGGGCTTTACCCAGAAGGCCCTGCTTGGCGAATTCAACCACCATGCGCTCGGTGCCTGCCGACACCAGTGAGGCGGCCGTATGCACCAGGGCCATCCCTTCGCCGGGGGTCGGGATCGGCACCTCGATCACTTGCGGGGCACCCGTTTTCATGTTTTGAAGCAATTGTTTCATAATTTTTGCACTCATTATTGCAATTTTGACGGTAATAGGATTATAGCGCAAATTGGTTCATCTCAGCTTTCGGTCACCTTCTCCGCAACGCCATCCCACCTTCTCAAGAGAAAACCTGAACAGCAACCCCCGCCGTGATAAATTCGGCTTATGGAAGGTTAATGCCGAGGATCGGAAAAGGGGTTAATGGCATCGCGGTTTAGGCGATGTGCTTTTGAGAGACAGAGACGTGTGCAGCCCTTGTCCGCCTGCCCTCATCCTGGCATCGCTCCTCAAACTCAGTCGAAGGGGGGACGCAGGCCGGCATCCTGCTGCCGGATATCTGTTGCCAGCGCCTGGCTATTAACGCGGGCGGCTTGACAGATTTGAAAAAACACATAAAATTGTCCCAGTGCTATGCGATTGAACCCTGTCGTACCCTGCGATAAAGAACACCCTGCCACGCACCCCGTGGCATTCATTTTGTCTTTTCAAGAGAGCCTTTACCGGCTCTCTTTTTTTGTGTCAGGAGGTTCCTCATGCGCCTGCCTGGATTGATTGACCCCCACGTGCACCTGCGCGAGCCCGGCGCGACCCATAAAGAAGACTGGGATACCGGCACGGCAGCCGCCCTGGCGGGCGGGTTCACGGCCGTCCTGGCGATGCCCAATACCCAGCCCCCGGTCACCGACCGGGCCGGCCTCCGATCTGTCTACGCCCTGGCCGCGGAGAAAGCCCATTGTGACTACGCCCAATACCTGGGCGCCGGGCCGGACAACGCCGCAGCGGCCGGGGCCTGCGCCGCGGAATCGGCCGGGCTGAAGCTCTACCTGGACCAGACCTATGGCCCGCTGCGCCTCGACGAGATGTCCCTCTGGAAGCCGCACTTCCTGGCCTGGCCCGCGGACCGCCCGCTGGTCGTCCACGCTGAAGGCCGTACGCTGGCGGCGGCGATCCTGATGGCGGAGCTCACCGGGCGCGCCCTGCACCTGGCCCACGTCGCCACCCGCGAGGATATCCTGATCGTGCGGGCGGCCAAGGAGAAGGGCCTGCCGGTCACCTGCGAAGTGACACCCCATCACCTGTTCCTCACCGAGGACGACCTGGCGGGCGGCCGGGGGGAAGTGCGTCCCCGGCTGGGCACGCAGGCCGATGTCGACACGCTCTGGGCCAACCTGGACGTGGTGGATTGTTTCGCCACCGACCACGCCCCGCACACCGCGGCCGAGAAGGACGGCGAAAACCCGCCGCCCGGGTTCCCGGGCCTGGAGAGCGCCCTGCCGCTGCTGCTTACAGCCGTCCATGAAGGCCGCCTGACGCTGGAGGACCTGGTCGTCCGGATGCACACCAACGTCCGCCGGGTCTTCAACCTGCCGGAGCAGCCCGAGACCTGGATCGAAGTGGACCTCGACGCCAGGCACGAACTCAGTGCGGGGGGCATGCGCTCCAAAGCCGGCTGGACACCCTACGAAGGCCGGCCCGTGCGCGGTGCGGTGCGCCAGGTGGTGCTGCGCGGAGAGACGGTCTTCGCCGATGGCGAAGTGGTCGCACCCCCCGGATATGGCAAGAACCTCCGGGCCGCAGGCTAAACACCCGGCGCCCGGCTGGCTGCTCATTAATCGAAAACCAATTTATCGGAGACAGGAGAATAACATGACCAGTTTTACCCCGCCCATCCACGGCAATAACCCCCACTTACCCTTTGGCGACCAACAGGATTCCGCCTTTTACGGTCAAGACATCATTTCCGTCAAGCAATTCGACCGCGACCAGCTCACCTATATCTTCGATGTCGCCCACGAGATGTATGAGATGGTGGCCCGGGTCGGCTCTTTTGACCTGTTGAAGGGCAAGATCCTGGCCAACCTGTTCTACGAACCCTCCACCCGCACCTCCTCCTCCTTCACTTCCGCCATGGAGCGGCTGGGCGGCAGCGTGATCCCGATCAATAACGTGAAGTATTCCTCAGTCACCAAGGGTGAATCGCTGGCCGACACGGTCCGCACCCTGGAAGCCTATGCCGATGTGGTCGTGCTGCGCCACCCCGAAAAGGGTTCCGCCGCGCTGGCGGCCAAATATGCCCGCAAGCCCCTGATCAACGCCGGCGACGGCGATGGTGAACACCCCACCCAGGCGCTTTTGGACCTCTTCACCATCCGGGAAGAACTCGGCGAGGTGGACGGTCTGACGGTCACCATGATGGGCGACCTCAAGTATGGCCGCACGGTACATTCGCTTTCGCGGCTGCTCACACTCTATGACGTGAAGCTGAACTACGTCTCCCCCGACCTGCTCAGGATGCCCGAGGAGATCGTCGCGGAAATCGATGAGACCGGCGTCCCCCAGGCCACCTACGACAGCCTGGAGCCCGTGATCGGCGAGACCGACGTGCTCTATGTCACCCGGGTGCAGAAAGAACGCTTTGAAGACCCGACCCAGCACGAGTCCCTTAAGGGCAGTTACGTGGTCACCACCGAGACCCTGGACCAGGCCAAGGATAAGATGATCGTGATGCATCCCCTGCCGCGCGTTTGGGAAATTGACATGGCCGTGGATGATGACCCCCGGGCGGCCTACTTCCGCCAGATGGAATACGGCCTCTATATCCGCATGGCGCTGCTGGCGATGGTGTTGGGTAAAGCCTGATCTGATCCCCCGCCGGACGCGAATCCGATTAAAATAAACCTACAACCCCATCACCGGAGGACGGTATGCCCACTTTCTTTGAAAAACTGGACCAGCGCGCCCGGAAAATCGATTCCCTACTCTGCGTCGGGCTGGACCCTCACCCGGAAGACCTGCCGGAACAGACCGGCGCGGCCGCACAGGACTTCTGCATGCGGCTGATCGAGGCCACCAGGGACGTGGCCCTGGCCTATAAACCCAATGCCGCGTTCTTCGAGGCCCTCGGCCCCTCGGGCTGGGAAGCGCTGCAGAACGTGATCCGCGCGGTCCCGGACGAGGTCCCGGTGGTGCTGGACGCCAAACGAGGCGACATTTCCTCCACGGCGCACGCCTACGCCCGCTCGGCCTTTGAGACCCTGGGCGCCGACGCGATCACCCTCAGCCCCTACCTGGGTTACGATTCGATCACGCCTTTTATGCAGGACCCGGAGAAGGGCATCTTCCTGCTCTGCAAGACCAGCAACCCCGGCTCGGTGGACCTGCAGGACCTGCCGCTGGGCGGGCATTACCGGCTGATGATGGTCTATGAAAAGATCGCCGGGCTGTCCACCGAGTGGGGCACGCAAGGGAACCTTGGCCTGGTGGTAGGCGCCACGTTCCCGGATGCCCTGCGCCGGGTGCGCGAGCTGGCGCCGGACCCGTGGTTCCTCGCGCCGGGGCTGGGCGCGCAGGGCGCTGATCTCAAAGCTGCCATGCAGGCCGGCCTGCGGGCGGACGGGCTGGGCCTGCTGATCAACGTCAGCCGGGGGATCTCCCGGGCTGACGACCCCGGGCAGGCCGCCAGAGACCTGGTGAACCGGTTCCGTGAGGCTCAGGAAGTGACCCGGCCGAAACAAAAAAATCAGAGTCAAAAGACGTCCCGCCTGGTGACGCCGCTGGTCGAGGGCCTGCTCTCAATGGGCTGCGTGCGCTTTGGCGAGTTCAAGCTGAAATCGGGCCTGATGTCTCCGATCTATATCGACCTGCGCCGGCTGGTCGCCTTCCCCGGCTGGATGACCCAGGTGGCCGCCGCCTATATCCGCCAGTTGAGATCGCTGGAATTCGACCGCATCGCCGGGCTGCCCTACGCCGCCCTGCCGATCGCCACCGCCATCAGCCTGCAGGGCAACTGGCCCATGATCTATCCCCGCAAGACGGCCAAGGACTACGGCACATCGGCCGCCATCGAGGGCCTCTATCACCCCGGTGAGACCATTGCCGTGATTGACGACCTGGCCACCACCGGCGGCTCCAAATTTGAAGCCATCGAGAAACTGACCGCGGCTGGATTGAAGGTGAAGGATGTGGTGGTGCTGATCGACCGGGAATCCGGCGCCAAAGAGGCGCTGGCCGCAGAGGGGTATAAACTGCACGCCCTCTTCACGCTCACTGAACTGCTGGATTATTGGGAGGAAACCGAACGCCTGCCTGCCGAACAGATTGCAAGCGTGCGGACCTTCCTTAAAGACACCGGAAAATAGGTCCGACTGCGATGTTCCGCTCCCGGCGCTACCGTGTGGATAACGAACAGCTCGTCCTGGTCCTGACGATCGGGCTGGTCGGCGTGGTGATCGTACTGTCTTCCACGGTCACCTTCTGCGTGAGCGGCCTGTTCATCCTCGGGATGTTCGTCATCAGCGCGTTATTGATCCGGGCACACCATCGGGAGCTGATGGGCAGCGCGCTGCCGGTGGACGAGGTCCGCACGCCCGAGCTGGCCCAACTTGTCGAGGGCTGCGAATTGAAGTTACAGCCCGGCCCGGTGGAGACCTATGTGGTGGACAAAGACGTGATGAACGCCTACACCTTCGGGCTCGGGAATCCGAAAGCCTTGGTGCTCTACGCCCCGCTGACGCAGGTGATGACGCCCGGCGAGCTGCAGTTCATCATTGGGCATGAGATGGGGCATGTCGCCCTGGGGCATACCTGGCTCAATACCATTGTGGGCGGCCTGGCCGGGATCCCGGCGCCCTTCGGGGCGGCCGTCGTGCTCTATGCCGCCTTCCGCTGGTGGAACCGGATGTGCGAATTTTCCGCCGACCGGGCCGGACTGCTGGCCTGCGGCGACCTGAATTTGGCCGTCTCTGCGCTGGTCAAACTGGCTGCACCAGAGATCCGAAACCAGTACGATTTTGAGCGCGTCCTGGCCGCTCTGGATGCACAGGACGACGCCGTCAGCAACCGGATTGCTGAAGCCTTCCAAACGCACCCCATGTTGATCCGCCGAATCGACCGTCTGCGGGAATACGCCCAAACGGAGGAATACCGGGCCTTGCAAATGGGCGTCAACCGCAATGTGGGGGAGGATCGCCCGGTGCAGGCTACGAGCGCGCCTGCCCCGACGGAAGCGCCGCCCAGCGCACCGGTGGAACAACCCGCGCCGACGGAATCGGATATCCCTCCGGAGGAACGCTGGCCGTGGCTGAAGAAGCGGGAATAAAAACCATTGTCATTGAGGCGAGCCGGGTGGGAAAGTAAATGGTCTCAGAATTAAATGTCATGTAAGAATTGTAGAGGCTGGAGATTGTTTTATGAGGAGTGATCCTGAGATTGCTTCAGACTCTGGTGAGGCCTCCCTTAGACTAAGAAAGAGCAGAAGAGTGGTCATCGCGAGGGGGCCGCAGGCCGACGTGGCGATCTCAGATTATCACGGGGATGGGATCTCAACTAACCATAACCAGATGAGATCACCAGAATATTGATTGCTCGTCTCGATAAGCAGCGGGTTGACCCTCCGCCAAAATTTCACCTGGAACCACCCTTTAGATGGACCCATCGCTCAACTCGTTGCCTTCACACAATGATACAATACACCTATGACCTGGCAGATCCACGGACACGAGTGGGCGATCAACCTCCTGCGCACGCACGCGGCAGGGGATAAGCTGCGCCATGCCTACCTGCTGACGGGGCCGCAGGGCGTGGGCCGGCGCACCCTGGCGCTGCGCTTCGCCCAGGCGCTGAACTGCACCGCGGCGGCAGCCCCCGGCGACTACTGCGAGGACTGCCGGGATTGCCGCCAGATCGCGGCCATGGCGCACCCGGACATGAGCGTGCTGAGGCCTGAAGAGGGCCATAAGGATATCCGCATTGACCAGGTGCGCGAGCTGCAGCATACCCTGGCGCTCTCGCCCTACGCATCCAAATATCGGATTGCATTGCTGCCCGATTTCCAGCGCGCCACCGAGGAAGCGGCCAACGCTTTGCTTAAGACGCTGGAAGAGCCGCCGGAAAAGGTGATCCTGCTGCTCACGGCCGACGCGCTGGAGAGCCTGCTGCCCACCATTGTCTCCCGCTGTGAAGTGATCCGGCTGCGGCCTTCTTCCATTACTTCGGCAGAGGACTATTTACAGTCGGACCGGGGCCTGACCCCCGACCAGGCCCACCTGCTGGCGCACCTCTCCGGCGGGCGGATCGGCGCGGCCATCCGGCTGGCTGAAGACGCTGATGCCCAGGCGCGCCGGGTGGAAGCGCTGGAGACGCTGCTGGCGCTGCTGCCGGCCAGACGCTACGAGCGCTTCAGCCTGGCTGAAGACCTCTCCCGGCCCTATGACAAGGCGCGGGAAAAGGCGGGGGAGATGCTGCCGATCTGGTTATCGTTCTGGCGGGATGTCTTCGTGGCTGCTTCCGGTGCGGATCTGCCGCTGATCAACGTGGACTTTGCCGACCAGGTGGACCGGGTGGCTGCGGCGTTGGATGCCCGCACGGCCCGGGCGCTGGTGATCGCGCATGAAGAGGCCCTGGCGCAGCTGGATGCGTATGCCAACGTGCGTTTATTGTTGGAAGACCTCACGCTGCGCTGGCCGCATATGTAGCTTGTTGTAATGACAAAACACGCAGGGTGGGTTGATCCTACTCCGCTTGCGCTCTCGGGGACCGGAACCTCGTTAGCCGCCGACCCACCCTTTTTACGGCCGGATATGGGAGGATGATTCTTCTAAATATGTGAGGTTGCTGCGAATGGCAACGCCAAAAGAAGTGTATGATGGAAAAATGATCCCTGTACTCTCGATCAACATCCCTTTGGCCATCTAATGCATTCCCTACCCCCTGATTTTTCCTGTCAATGTTTTTCAGGACGGATCCTACTTCCTGGTCCCCGAGCGCCTAATCCCTAATCCCCTACTCTCCCTCAACTCGATAAATCTGTAAATCCGAGACGCGTACGGTCATGGCGCTGCTGGTCACCGTCCGGGCGAAGACGCCCAGCTCCCCGCTGCGCTCCTGGGCCACACGTTCCTCGAACTGGAAGGCGTCGTTGATATAGAGCTGGAAGAGGCCCTGGTAGACCCACAGGCCGACCCGGTTGGTCGCCGGGGCGCCAGCCTCGGCGTGGCTGGCGTTCTCCCAACCATGCACCACCACTGATACGCCGCTCTGCACCAGTTCCAGCCGGTATTGACCCTCGCAAGACAAAGCGAGCCGGTAATAATCGCTCTGGCTCTGCCGCCAAAATACGACCCCAAACTGGTCTTCCTGCTGGCAGAGCGTGGTCTCAAAGGTCAGCTCGAGGTAGAAATTCGCCGAAAGGGTATACGGGCTGAGGCTGAAGAGGTAGGCATCCTGCTGGGCTGGGGCGAGCGCCAGGTCTGCATTGCCGAAGGCGACGTTGCCCGAGGCCGCGCTCGGCGCTGTCCAGCGCGTCGGATCGCTGAAATCATCCGAGACCAGCAGCTCGGTCACGCCCTCCCGGGTGTCCGGCAGGGTGGCCTGCGGTGTGGGGCTGGGGATGGGGATCAGAGTAGGCGTGGGGGTCGCCGGGAACCAGTCGGTGGTGGGTGTGGGCGTCAGGGTCGTGGTCGGGGTTGCCGTCGGCGGCAGCGGCCCGGCCGGCAGCAGGATATCACAGCCAGCGCTGAAAAACACGATCCCCAGCAGGAGGATGGCGAGCCCAAAGCGCTTATGATGGTTTTTCCGTTCGATCTTGTTCATCATGAGGCCATAATTATATAATTAAAGCGGGTTTCATCCAAACTTAATCCAATCCGCAGGCGATGGCAAATCCGACACAGGGGCGAGACACGGCTCTTACCTTTGATATAAAGCGGGCTTCAATGGTAAGATATGGACCTGGAGAACGTTACGCCTTGGGAAACCTGTTCCAAAAACCGGAGAACGAGAGTATCCATGAAGTGAGTCCGAAAATGGAAAAGACTGCTGATTTGAATAAAGAAAACGACCCGGCCCCTGCACCCGATCCTATTCACCACGTTTATATTCACAGCCAGGCCGAAAAAAAGGCCGTCATTAATCGCTTATCAAAAGCCGCAGGCCACATTGAGGCGATTAAGCGAATGGTCGAAAATGATGTGGACTGCAGTCAAATCCTGATTCAGCTCGCAGCTGTCCGGGCAGCCATCAACAATACCGGCAACCTGGTACTGAAAAACCATATCAGCCATTGTATCGTTGAAGCTGTGGAAGAGGGGGATGAACAGGCCATCGAGGATTTAAATAAAGCCATCGACAGATTCATGAAGTAACCCGATCCCCTGTTCCGAGCCTACCCGGGGCGTTTTTCGGCTGCTGTTTTTTGACGCCAGCAACCTGGTACATCCTGTCGTCGGAGATCTTCGTTGTCACAACGAAATAGGGTTCAAAGAGCTTCTCGAGTTCGTCTTCGTGCATCAAATCAATCGAGACACTGTGTGCGCTGTCTCCGTGATGGCGGTTGATATTCATCCGGCTCATGCCATGTGCAAATGTCAGCATCCCACCTGCTTTGAGGTTTGCGGCGAGCTGCTTGATCAGATTTCGGGGATGAAAGAAATGCGGGAACGCGTTATAGACGACGATCCGGTCGAACGGCGTGTCAAACACCGCGGTTTCAACATCAGCGCAAACCAGGTGGACATTCGGTTGGAGGAATTTCTCCCTGGCACAGGCGATCATTTTCGGCGAGATATCCACGCAGGTCACAGAAGCGACCTTCCGCTTCAAATAATCTGGAACAAGCACGCCTGTCCCACAGCCAACATCCAAAACCGACACCCCGGGCGTTATTCCCGCGTTGTCAAGGATGATGCCGATAACTTCCTCATCACGTACCATATCTGCATCCCACTGGGGAGCAAAACGATCGAAGAATTCTATGATTTCTTGTTTACTCGTCAATTTTTCACTTCCTGGATTCAATTCATCGTGAGTTGTACCGTATTATCTGGCATGACGAGTGCGTGCTTCCTGTATCTTTAAGCGGTTGGTTATCAATCAGCGGCCGCATTCGTCATTCTTTCGTTAATGGGTTGGCTTTTGATTCCTATCCTGCAGCCTGGGGATAGCGCATGGGGACCAACCTGGCTTTCATCAGGGCAAAAACGATGCTGGGGATCAACACAAGTTGGATGATGATACCCGGCAGGCTGGTCACGAAGTAGCTGGTTGCCCAGGTCGCCATTGTGGTGTTGCCGCGCGCAAAAATCAGCGCCCTTGCAACGCCTGCCACGATCCGCCCACTCAGCATGGCAATAATCAGGCTTAGATACAAGTCCACATAGACTTTCCTGGTACGGATGATCTGCATCATCAGGCCGCTCACAAGACCATACACGGCGCATTCCACCAGCATGGGGGGCAAATAAGCGACCGGCGGCATCCCGGTGAACAAAGTGGACAAGGCAGGCCCTGCCAGACCACAAAGCAGGCCATACGACCATCCGCAGATTAACCCGCACAGGAGGATCGGAATGTGCATCGGCAGATAAACCGAGCCCGCGTTAGGGATAGCGTGAAAGGCCTGTGGCACCACAACACAAAGCGCCAGACAAACAGCCGTGATAATGGATTTTTTTACGACAGACATTTGTTTCATGATTAAATCCTCTTCATAAAATAGGGTTTGTTCCTTGCCTGCCGGTTCCAGCTGAGGAGCAGGCGGTTTTACCAAAAGATGATTTGCAGAACGCAAACCGCAATGACAACCACCAGAGAGCCGTAATCCTGAATTCGCAGGGGGGAAAAATCCTTCTTCGTTCTGCCTGCCGCGGTCCGGTAGCCCCTGGCTTCCATGGCCAAAGAAAGCTCATCCGCCCGTTTGAAGGCCGCGAAAAAGATTGGGATAACCAAAGGCAAGACGGCTTCGGCCTTCTCCGTGATTTTTGGACTGTCGAACCGGGCGCCTCTGGACATCTGCGCTTTACGGATCGTGTCCGTCTCTTCGGATAAGGTTGGAATGAACTGGATGGCAATCGACAGGATCATGGCGATTTGCTCTGTTGGGATGCCGATCAACTTCAGCGGCGAAATCAAAAATTCCAGAGCATTTGTGATTTCCATGGGGGCGGTGGTGCTTGTCAGGATGTTGCTGACCACCAGCACCAGGAAGACGCGCAGCACGACATCAATCCCCTGCAACAAACCGGCAAGCGATGGGTTGAAAATCCAGAAAGAGAACCAGGCATCTTCAGGGCTGTAAAAAACGGTGTTCATCAATAAAATCAGGGAAAAAAACCAGTACAATTTGTTGACCGAGTTTAAGGCCGTACGCAAGGAAATACCGGACAATAAAATGATGACTGCGGTAAATACGAGCATGATCCCATACCCGACCAGGGAGTCCATGTAGAGCACAGCGACGACTGTGACGAACAGGCCGAACAACTTAACCCGGCTGTCCATAGCGTGAATGACGGAATCGCCTGGCAGAAACATGCCCGTTGGAAGATGGTTCACAGGCCTGCTCCTTTTCCAATTTTGATGAGAAAGGGCAAAAGCTCCTGATACCGGACCGTTTCCTGGGGGATATCTACGCCGCATTCCTTCAACAGGAGAGAAATCTCCCTCGCCTGACTGATGCCGACCCCTTTTTCGCGGAGCAATTCAACATCCCTGAAGGCCTCCTTGACAGGGTTATCCAGGACCAGCCTTCCTTCTTCGAGGACAATCACGCGACCTGCGTTTTCAGCCAGGGCGTCCGCGCTATGGGACACCATGATAATGGTGACCCCCGCCGCATTCAATTCATTGGTCAGTTCGAGGAGGGCTTCTCTTCCGAGCGGATCAAGCCCGGCAACGGGTTCATCCAGAATCAATATCTTTGGCCTCGCCGCCAGAACACCCGCGATGGCGACCCGCCGTTTTTCACCGCCCGAGAGGCTGAAAGGCGAAAGAGAACGAACTTTCTGAAAGTCAAGGCCGACAGTTTCGATGGCCCAGCGGACATCTTCAGCAACTTCAGCGGCCGATAATCCGGAATGTTTCAGGCCAAACGCGACGTCCTTTTCCACAGTCGTTTCGAACAACTGGACCTCAGGGTATTGAAAGACGATACCAACTTTCTGATGCAGTTCCCGCCGGTCATACCCTCGATCGTTGATATCTTTGCCATCTATCCATATCCGCCCTGACGAAGGTTGCATCAGGCCAACCATCAATTGAATAAGTGTGGATTTGCCGCACCCGGTCTGGCCCATTATTCCGACGTATTCCCCATCTTCAATGACCAGGGAAATATCCCGGAGCGCCGCCGTCTCAAAAACCGTTCCGGGGGAATAAGTGTAGGATACATGGCTTAACGTAACTGGCATAGCGCTTTTACCAGCTCTTCATTGGTCAAGGGACAGGTTGGGAGGGGCACCCCGGCAGCTTTCAGGTCAAAATAAGCCCTGACGGCTAAGGGTGGCGCCAACCCGGCGCTCTGCAATAGTGTCGGGTTGGTCAGGATATCTTGGGGTGGGCCTTCTGCGAGCAGCTGCCCGTTATGCAGCAAAACAACACGGTCAGCAAAGACAGCCTCTTCAATGTAATGCGAGATCATGATGATCGTCTTCTCTTCCTCAGTATGCAGCCTTTGGATGGTCGACAGCACTTCCTGCCGCCCCCTGGGATCAAGCATTGCTGTCGCCTCATCAAAAATGATGATGTCCGGATCGATGGCTAAAACGCCCGCAATGGCAATGCGCTGTTTCTGACCGCCAGACAGCCTATGTGGGGATTTCTTTTCATATCCATCCATCCCAACAATGGAAAGAGCTTTTTTGACTTCCGTGGGGATGTCGTTTGCCGGCGTACCATAGTTCTCCAGGCCAAATGCAATGTCCTCTTCTATGACAGAGGAAACGAATTGATTGTTCGGATCCTGAAACACCATACCGCAGGCTTTACGAATCTTCCAGATATTGGCTGACTGCCTTGCATCAAGCGAGGCAACGGTCAGTTCTCCATTCTGGATCTGAAGTAAAGCATTAAGATGTTTTACCAAAGTGGTTTTCCCGCTGCCGTTCCGACCCAATATGGCAATCAGCTCCCCTTTTTGAATACTGAGTGATATGTCATCTATCGAACGGTTTGGACTCCCCTCATAATCATATGAATAAGTCAAATCTAAAGCTTCAACAATGCCCATAAGTCATCAACTTTGCGGAAGGTTATCGTGCTGTGGACGGGTCCGGCAGGGACGTGTTCGACCAGGGGGTGAAATCCTGGAACCAGCTTCCACGAAGGTTCATCCTGCCCATCACCAAGTCTGACGCCAGAAGAGTGCCGACCTTATCAAGTTTAGCAAAAAGGCCTCCAAAGGGAAAGCCCCCCTGGGGGATTAACCATGAAATCCGGCAGATACAGATCCATTGACACTGCTGGGAAAAGGCCGTGGTACCCGTCTTACACAACTTTCCCAAACTGGCGATATTTTTGTTAGATGTTATAATCCTGCTTAGAAAGAAAAGGCACCCATGAAAAAACAACCCTTGTTCCTGATGCTTACCGTGCTGGCCCTTTTGGGGCTTCTGTTGTTTGGCGCGCCCCGGTTGGTGAGCGCGGGGTCACTGCCGCAGTCCTCCTATGCCACCCCGACGCCCAATGCGGACGGTCAGATCATTTACACCGTCCAGGAAGGCGATAACTGTACCCGTATTTTTCTGCTGACCAATGTCTCGATCGATCAGATCATCCAATTGAACGGCCTGGACCAGGACTGCACTCTCACCCCCGGGCAGCAACTGGTGATCGCCACGGTAGCGCCCGCCACGGCCACGCCCGAAGGCCCCACCCCGACGCCCACCATCGGCCCGCCCACGCCGACGCCTTTCGACGGAAACGCCATGGTCTGTGTGGTGCTCTATGAAGACCTGGACGGCAACCAGAAGCGGTCTGAGACTGAGTTTTATTTGGATGGCGGTGTGGTCAGCATGAGCAACCGCTCCGGTACCTTCTCCGAAACGATCAATACGATCGGCGGGGACCCTGCGCTTTTCGTCGCGACTGAAGACCTGGCCTGTTTTCAGGATGTGCCTGAAGGCGAATACAACCTGAGCATGGGCATCCCGGATGGGTATAACCCCACTACCAGCCTGAACTATCCGCTGAGCGTGACGGCCGGCGACACGGTCGTGGTGGCCTTTGGCACACAACCGGGTTCCGCGGCCAGTGCCACGGAAGACGTCCCGGCGCCGGGGACGAACCGCTCTCCTCTGTTCCTTGGCCTCGGCTTGCTGCTGCTGGCCGGCGGTGCGGGGTTGGCCTTCTTCTTCATTCGCTCCCGCCAGGAGTCCTGATTTCAGCGCGAGGTACGCTGTTCCTTCCAGACATCCGCTTCATTGTGATAGCCGTTGGCTTCCCAAAAGCCGAGTCGGTCCGCGGCCATGAATTCCAGGCCGCGCAGCCATTTGGCGCCTTTCCATAAATAGACATCTTTGATGTCGTCGCGCCCCGGGATCGCGCCGACCACACCCCGCAGGGGGTAGCCATGCTCGGGCGTCAGCGGCTTGCCGTCGTAGTGGGTGGCAAGCAGGAAGTTATCCTGCAGTATTACCGACAGAGGCAGGTTGGTGGTGTAGCCGTATTCGGCATGCTGCATCACGAATTTTGCTTTGGATGTAGGCCGGACCAGGCCGTCCGCCACCAGCTGCTTGAGCGAGATCCCTTCCCAGTGCGTGTCCAGTTTGGTCCAGGTGGTCACGCAGTGCAGGTCCAGGGTGAGCTTCGTGCGGGGGAGCGCCAGGACTTCGTCCCAGGTCCAGACGACGGGTTCTTCAACTTCACCCCAGATCCTGAAATCCCAGACGCTGGGGTTGAAAGCCGGCACCTGCCCGTAGTGCAGGGTCGGAAATCGGTCGGTCAGATGCTGGCCGGGGGGGATTCCTGGATTATTTGTCATTGTTCACCTTGGGGATATTTAAATGTATCGCCGGGCTGAAGCAGGTCCACTATGGTATCCGTCTCGGCCTCAACGGCCCTGCCCCAGGCTGCCGCGTCCTGTTTGATCAGGTCGAAGGTGTCATAGTGGATCGGGATCACATGTTCCGGGTGCAGGAGCTTGACGGCCCGCAGCGCATCGGTGGGGCCCATGGTGTAGTTATCGCCGATGGGGAGCACGGCCAGGGCCAGGCCTTCCTCGCCGATCAGGGCCATATCGCCGAACAGGCCGGTATCGCCGGCCATGTAGATCTTCTCACCGGCGTTGGTCGTCAGCAGTAACCCCGCCGGGTTGCCGCCGTAGCTGCCATCCGGCAGGGCGGAGCCATGCAGCGCCAGCGTTAATTTTAGGTAGCCAAAGGGATAGGTATGTCCGCCGCCCAGGTGCTGGCCGTGGGTTTCGATGCCCTTTTTGTTCAGCCAGCGGCTGATCTCCGCGTTTGAGATGGTGATGGCCCGGGTGCGCCTGGCGATCTCCACGGTGTCGCCGATGTGGTCGCCGTGGCCGTGAGTGACGAGGATGTAATCCGCCCGGACGTCATCGGCGCTGACCGTCGCAGCCGGGTTTTGAGAGAGGTAGGGGTCCACCAACAGGTTGTAACCATCCGTCTCCAGGGCGAGGGTCGCGTGACCCAGCCAGGTAAGTTCGAAGGACATTTGCTGCTCCTTTCGTTCGGGGATGAGTGCTCAGGTTTAATTATACAGCCCCGGGGCGCTTTTGGTTTCGGAGAACCACTATAAGGTTTCAGCTTTAGCGGCCTGGCGCGGGGAAGTTTATGGCGTCGCGTACGCTTCGCGATAACTCACTCACCATTTTTCTCTGTTTTACCCCAAAGCCGTCCTGTTACAACCGGCCAGGTTGTCTTCTTGAGTGGGACAGGGCGTGGGGATGAGTGTGCTAAAATCTTCCTATGGCAAAAATCCTGTGAGTTGAGGATCCGGCGGGACCGTCAGAAGCGATCCGGCGCGAACTGGCGTCCCTGCCCCCGATCTCACTGAGGGGCGGCCATATTCTTATTAATTCGCATAATCTTTACCCTGATATCGGGACTGACCCGTTGGTGCAGCAGGCGGCCCTGCTGGCGGCCGGATTGATGTGTCCAGCGAACCCGGCCTGGGGACTGAATTTATTATTGAATTCGCTTCAAGGAGATCATCATGAAACATCATCCCAGCAAGTATGCAGGTCTGACCACATTCCTGACCCATTACACCGAATTCGAGAACGCCGAGAATTCGCACCTGCCGCCGATCTATCAGAACGCCGTGTTCGTCTTTGATGACACGGAGTCCGGTGCGGCAATTGCCGGCCACGAGCAGCCCGGCTATTACTACACCCGGCTGAACAACCCGAACCACCAGCAGCTGGCGACGAAACTGGCAGCCCTTGAAGCCTGGGACCTGATCAAACAAAACCCGGAAGCTGATCCTGAGCGGTTGGCCGGCGGGCTGACGTTCGCCTCCGGGATGGCGGCCGTCACCGCGGCGATCCTCGCGTGCGTTTCGGCCGGGGAGACCGTGCTGACTCAGGCCGCGCTCTATGACGGCACCTATCTCTTCCTTAAGAACCTGGCTCCCCGCTATGGGATCAAGGTGGTCTGGGTGCACGATAACACGCCGGAAGGCTGGGCACAGGCCTTCGCCGAACATCCCGATGCCAGGCTGGCCTATATCGAGACGCCGGTCAACCCCACCCTGCGCCTGACGGATATCCAGGCCGTGGCGGACCTGGCGCACGCCAGCGGCGCGCGGGTGGCGGTGGACAACACCTTCGCCACGCCCTACTGCCAGCGGCCTTTTGCTTTTGGCGCGGACCTGGTCATCCACTCGACCACCAAATACCTTTCCGGGCACGGGCAGGTGGTGGGCGGCGCGGTGCTGACAACCGACCTGGACCTGCTGCACGGCGACCTTTACCAGGTTCACAAACTGATCGGCGGCACCCCCAGCCCGATCGACACCTGGATGACGAATATCGGCCTGAAGACGTTTGAGCTGCGGATGGCCCGGCACTGCCAGAACGCACTGCGGGTGGCGAAGGTGCTCGAGAAGCACCCGGCGGTGAACCGCGTCTATTACCCCGGCCTGGCCAGCCATCCCGATTATGAGCTGGCCCAGCGCCAGATGACGGATTTCGGCGGGATGATCGCTTTCGACCTGAAGGGCGGCCTGGAAGCCGGCAAGCGGATGATGAACGCCGTGCGGGTAGCGACCCTGGCCGTCAGCCTGGGTAACGTGGACACGCTCGTGCAGCATCCGGCCAGCATGACCCACCGCAACACGCCGCGCGAGGACCGCCTGGCCGCGGGGATCACGGACGGGCTCGTGCGCCTCTCGGTGGGGATTGAGGACGCCTCGGACATCCTGCGGGATTTGCTGCAGGCGATTGGGTAATAAGGCGGAACGTCTGGTGGGTGATAGCCTGAAAGGTGTAACCCACACATCACCGTTCAGCATGGCAATAACACTGCTCCATGCGGGAGAGATGCTGTACAAAATGAATAATTTTTGTCCATCTTAGTCTAATGGAGTGGCTGCGAGGCGGCCCAAAGCAATCTTAGAATTAAGCAAACAAGTGAGCATATCCTACCTGGATTAATTTCTTAAATCGATCCATTCTGAGATTGCTTACCCGCCATTGCGCTTAGCATCCCTCCGCTTCGCCACGGATGTTCCGTTTTATTTCAGGCACTCCATCGCTAATAAGAAAGTTTTAGGCGTTTCAATCGAAAGAAGGTATGTCTACCATCGTATTTTTTCAATACCGTTAATGGAATGTCCATCTATATTCCGTTTCTTGACTCGTTGTCGATGTTATAGTCCAGCCCTGCACACCCAGATTCAAACCGCTGACCTGGCCATTCTCAAAGGCGACGTCAATTACCGCAGGTTGGTCGGAGACAGGTATTGGGACCCTACCACACCGGTCGGTAGAGATGCCGG
>WOYI011264185.1_pt1 | contig 24861 bp, 22 predicted proteins | sample 6423411 | NCBI WGS metagenome assembly WOYI01 (sample SAMN13441803, study PRJNA592873) | oil field metagenome | biome: oil field; feature: oil-well bore; material: oil-contaminated soil; isolation source: oil-contaminated soil from oil-well borehole | place: Germany: Wietze | collected 2016-10-18 ... | reverse complement strand
CGCCGGTCGCGGGGACCGACTGGCCGGTGAAGCGCTTGACGAGGTCGTCGTAGCGCCCGCCGCCGGCGACCGAGCCGAACTGACGGGGGCGGCCCTTCTCGTCGGTGATCTCGAAGGTCAGCTCGGCCTCGAAGACCGGGCCGGTATAGTAGCCGAGGCCGCGGACGACGGAGGGGTCGATGACGATGCGGTCGGGGCCGTAGCCCTGGGCGGCGAGGAGGGAGGCAATGGCTTCGAGTTCTTGAACGCCTTCCTGCCCCACCGCCGAATTCCCAATCAACTGGCTGAGAAGCTCGAGTGACTGATTCCCGTCATCGCCCTTTGATACGAGAAACAAGTAAACCGTGTTGGCCTGATCGTGGCTAAGCCCCACACCGTCGGTGAATGCTCCCGACGCGTCAAGTCGCCCGTTTGTGAGCAATTGCAGCACGCCTTCACGCCCAAATTTATCGAACTTGTCAATGGTTCTGAGGACTGCTTCACGAGTTATAGTATCGTCTTCGGTGAGACCGATTGTTTCCATCACCCCGTTCAGCAACTTCCGGTTGTTCACCCGCACCACATAGTCGCCGCGCGGGATGCCCACGGCCTCCAGCGCGTCCGCCAGCATCGCGCAGATCTCGGCATCGGCGGCCACAGACCCCGCTCCGACCGTATCCGCGTCGCATTGATAGAACTGCCGGAACCGCCCCGGCCCCGGCTTTTCGTTGCGCCACACCGGGCCCATCGCGTAGCGGCGGTAGGGACTCGGCAGGTCATTGCGGTACTGGGCGGCGACCCGCGCGAGGGGCGCGGTCAGGTCGTAGCGGAGCGCGAGCCAGTCCTGATCCTCGTCCTGCCAGGCGAAGACGCCCTCGTTCGGGCGGTCCACGTCGGGCAGGTATTTGCCGAGCGCATCGAGGGTTTCGACGGCCGAGGTCTCCAGGGGATCGAAGCCGTAGCGGTGATAGACCCCGGCAATGGTGTCGAGCATGGCCTTGCGTTCGGCCACCTCGGCGCCGAAATAGTCGCGAAAGCCCTTCGGCGTCTCCGCGCGCGGTCTTCTCGGTCCCTTTTCCTTGGCCATCGCCCGACCCTTCCCATAGGTTCGGGCGCGGGTGTAGCGGATGGGGGGGCGGTGGACAAGCGGCAGCCTTTGGGGCGGGGCGCCCGGACGCGGCGCAGGGCATCAGTCAGGGGCTGGAGGGGACATGGACGAACGGCTGGAGCGGGCGGAAGAAGAGATCGCGCATCTGAGACGCGCGGTCGATGACCTGTCGGAGGTCGTCACCCGGCAGGCGGGCGAGATCGACCTCCTTACCCGGCGCGTGCGGCTCCTGATGGAGCGCGCGGCGGAGGCCGAGGCCGAGGGGTCGGGGACGATCCCGCTCGCCGATCAGAAGCCGCCGCACTGGTGAGGCCTTGCCCTCGGCCGCCGTGCCGGGCAGGTTAGGCGGCGAAGCGCTGCAGCGCTCGCCAAGCCCGGACTGCCCATGCACCACCTCATCGAGCGCGTTTTCGGCACCCCGCACTGGCCGACCGTCGTCCTGACCTATGCGGCAGGAACGGCCGGCGGGCTCGCGGCCCAGGCGGCCCATCTGCCGCTGCCGATGCTGCTCGGCTCGCTTCTGGCCGTGGGGGCGGCGGCGATTGGCGGGCTGAGGCCGCTGGGCCATCTGCCGCAGGCGCCACAGAAGATCCGGATGATCTTCATCCCGATCATCGGCGTCGCCATCGGCGGGGCGGCGCGGCCGGAGATCCTCTCGGAAGCGCCGCAGTGGGTGCCGTCGCTCCTGATTCTTTGCCTCTTCATCCCGCTCGTCCACTATCTTGGCTACCGGGCCGTGCGCGCCAGCGGACAAACCGACGCCGTGACGGCCTTCTACGGCTCCGCCCCCGGCGGGCTCGTCGAGACGGTGCAACTGGGTGAGGAGGCCGGCGCCGACGTGCAGATGCTCGCCATGCTGCAATTCCTGCGGCTGATCCTGACCATGATCCTGGTGCCAGTGGCGTTCACCTGGATGGAGGGCCATGCCGTCGGCTCGGCCGGGGGGGCCGCGGTGGCGGGGCACGGGCTCGGGCTGGCCGATGTCGCGATCCTCGGTATCGCGGCTGTCGTGGGCGTGATCATCGGGGTAAGGCTGAGACTGCCCGCCGGCCATGTGCTGGGCCCGATCCTCCTGTCGTCCGCGGCGCACATGGCCGGCTGGACCGAGGCGGTGCCGCCGCGCTGGCTGATCGCGGCGGCGCAGGTGGTGATCGGCACATCGCTCGGTGTGCGGTTTGCGGGGATGCCGAAGGGACGCATTCTCATCGCCTTGCGGCTGGCGCTGATGAACGGCGTCATCAGCATCGGCGGGGCGGCCGCCGTCGCCTTCCTGATCGCGCCCTTCGTCGCGGAACCCGCGCAGGCGGTCTTCCTCGCCTTCGCGCCGGGGGGGCTGGTCGAGATGGGGCTGATCGCTCTCAGCCTGAAGATGTCGATCCTCTACGTGACGGCGCATCATCTCCTGCGCATCATCCTCGCGGTGAGTTTCGCGCGCGCGTACGGCCGGCGGATCCGGTAGAGCGGGTGTGCCGTCGCGGTCGAGGGCGCAAGCCGACCGGAGCGCGCCCCTTACTCCGATTGTCCGCCTCCGCCCGATCCGCTATCCTCTGCCCAACGAGAGGCAACGAGCAGGCCCACCCCGCCGATGACGGCGCTTCAGGAATATCAGCGGCTGGAATGCACCGGCCTGTGGCGCGACCGTCCCGACGGTCAGCGCCGCGAGGTGATCGTGTCGTTCGGCGACGCCACGCTGGTGATTTCCGAGACCCGCTCGGCCCGCGCCCTCACCCACTGGTCGCTTCCGGCCGTCGTCCGCCTCAATCCCGGCGAAGTGCCGGCGCGCTTCTCGCCCGACCCGGAGGCCGACGAGGAACTGGAACTCGACGACGAGGCGATGATCGCCGCCGTCTCCAAGGTCCACAGCCTGATCGAGGCCCGCCGCCCGCATCCCGGACGGCTCCGCACCGCCCTTCTGGGCTCGGCGCTGGCGGCCGTTCTCGGCGCCCTCGTCTTCTGGATGCCGAACGCGCTCGTCACCCATACCGCCGCCGCCCTGCCCTTTGCCAAGCGGCAGGCCATCGGCCGCGCCGCGCTGGCCGACCTCACCCGCCTCACCGGGCTGCCCTGTGCCGCCGCCGAAGGCCAGGAGGCGCTCGGCCGGCTGCATGGCCGCCTGCTCGGCCCGGCCGGCGAGATCTTCATCCTTCCCGAGGGCCTGAAACGCTCCGCCATCCTGCCCGGCGGCATCGTGCTTCTCGCGCGGGCGCTCGTCGAGGATCAGGAGGTGCCGGAGGTGGCGGCCGGAGAGATCCTTGCCGCCGATCTCCGCTCGGGCGCCACGGATCCGCTGATCGCGATCCTGCGCCATGCCGGGCTCCGCGCGACCTTCCGGCTTCTGACCACCGGCGACCTGCCGAATGCGGCCATCGACGGCTACGGCGAGACGCTTCTGTCCCGGTCGCAACCGCCCGTGGCCGAAAAGGCGCTGCTCGACCGCTTCGCGGCGGCGGGCGTGCCGTCCGGCCCCTATGCCTATTCGCTCGACCCGAGCGGCGAAAGTGTGCTCGGCCTCATCGAGGCCGATCCCTTCCGCGCCGGACCGTCCGACCGGCCTGTCCTCGCCGATGCCGACTGGGTGGCGCTTCAGGGGATATGCAGCGGCTGAGCCGGTGGCTCACCCACGCGCGTAGGCGTCGCGGTAGCCGTTCCGCCGCGCGAGGGCGAGGGCGGACTGGAGTTCTCCGGCGGTGGCGAACGGCCCCGCGAGGATCGCCTTGATCGGCTTGCCGCCCTTTTGCGACATCGCACTTGCCACCGGCAGGCCGAGCGCCTTGAGCCGGGCGATCGCGCGGTCGGCATTGGCGGGGTCGGCGAAGACGCCGACCTGCACATATCCCCCCGCTCCGGCCGGGGTCTGCCGCGCCGTCGCGGGTGCGGGGGCCGCGACGGTCGCGGCGATCGGCCCGTTGCTCCAGACGACGCGGTAAACGCCTTGATCGGCCTTGAGCGCCCGGCGCGCCTCGGCCGGGCCCGCCGCGCCCTCGACCACCGCGAGGCCAGGCACCCCGAGACCGTTGAGGTAGGCGACGGGGGCCTCCCCGCCCGCCTCGCTGCACCGGGTCACGCGGCGGCCGTCGCTGAGCAGATAGCGCTGTGCCCGGTCGATCCGCGCCAGGCAATAGGTCGCGGCCTTGCCCACCGGACCGACCCGCACGAGGCGGACCGACGCCGCCGGGCGTTTCGGCGCCTGAACGGGCGCGGCCCTGGCGGCCTTGGTCGTCACGGGCGGCGCCGGCTTCGTCGGTGCCGCCGCCGCCACGGTCTCGGGCGCAGGCGGTTCGGAGGGCGTCGCCGGTGCGGCCGGCGCCACCTCCGGCGCCGGCGACTTCAGCGCCTCGACCCCGTCGAGCAGCCCGGGCGGGAAGGTCGGCTCATAGCCGCAGACGAGCTTGCGGTCGCGGCTGACCCGCGGCACCCAGGTGGTCTGGCCGCCGATCCCGGCGCGGATGAAGACGCAGCCGGCGCTGTCGACATACTGGTTTCCGCGAAAGGCGGCAGGCGGAAGTTCCTTCGGCCCGCCGACCTGCGACAACGGTTGCGCCGCCGCCGGATTTCCCCACATCGCGGCCGCCAGAAGCGCGGCCGAAACCACCCTGAATACCTGCATGTTCCGCCTCGGTTATTGTTTCCGGACAGAATGCCAAAGGCGGGTGTGTGAGTAAAGGGAAAATGGCCTATTTAGTGCCGAACATCCGGTCGCCCGCATCCCCTAGCCCCGGCACAATATATCCATGCTCGTTGAGCTTTTGGTCCACAGCCGCTGTGACGATCGGCACGTCCGGATGCGCCTCCTTCATCCGGGCGATGCCATCGGGGGTGGCCAGAAGGCACATGAAGCGGATGTTCCTTGCCCCTGATTTCTTGAGCAGATCCACCGCCGCCACCGAGGAATTGCCGGTCGCCAGCATCGGGTCGAGCGCGATGACCAGACGATCCTCGAGTTCCGACGGAACCTTGTAGTAATACTGCACCGGCCGCAGCGTCTTCTCGTCCCGGTAAAGCCCGACGAAGCCGACGCGGGCGGCGGGGATCAGCTCGAGCACCCCGTCGAGAAGCCCGTTCCCGGCCCTGAGGATCGAGATCAGCGCCAGCTTCTTGCCGTCGATGACGGGTGCGTCCATCGGGCAGAGGGGCGTTTCGATATGCTTCGTCGTCATCTCCATCTCGCGGGTGATCTCATAGGCCAGAAGCTGGCTGATCTCGCGCAGGAGGCGGCGGAAGGAATTGGTCGACGTGTCCTTTTCCCGCATCAGGGTCAGCTTGTGCTGGACCAGAGGGTGACGGACAACGGTCAGATGCTCAAGCATCGGCTTTCTCCAGTCTTTTCAGTATCTTGTCGCGCGTCCCTTCATCGCAGAACGCGGCTTTCGCGGATGTCTTGGCGATCTCGTCGAAGACGCCCTCATCCCAATCGAACGCCTCCGCGAGCATCCGGTATTCGCGCGCCATCGTGGTGTGGAAAAAGGGCGGATCGTCGGTCGAGACCGTCACTTTCACCCCGCGTTCGCGCAACCGGTGGATCGGATGCGCGCGGAAGGAGGGGTAGAGTCCCAAGGCGACGTTGGACCCCGGACAGAGCTCGAGCACGATGCCCGTCTCGGCGATCTCGTCGACCAGCGCGAGGTCCTCGATGGCGCGCACACCGTGGCCGATCCGCTCGACGCCGAGGTCGCGGATGGCGTCGCGGACGCTTTCGGGCCCGCCCCATTCGCCGGCATGGCAGGTCAGCCGCAGCCCGGCTTCGCGCGCCGCATCAAAGGCCCAGGCGAAGTCCTTGGGTTTGCCGATCTTTTCGTCGCCGGCAAGGCCGAAGCCAACGATCCAGTCTCCCGCCGTCTCGGCGGCGCAACGCGCCACCTCCCTGGCCTTTTCCGGCCCGAAATGGCGGATCGGCGTGACGATGCCGCGCAGCACGATCCCGTCGCGTTTCTCGGCCAGGTCGGCGGCCTCGCGGATCGCCTGGGAATATTCGCGCCAGGCGCCGACATCGCGGCCACCGCAGAAGTCGGGGCTGAGGAAGGTCTCGGAATAGATCACGCCCGACGCCGCGCTTTCCTCGAGGACGGCCAGGGTCAGGCGATGATAGTCCTCCGGCGTCTTCAGCGGCTCGGTGGCGGCCTCGTAGACCCTGAGAAAGTCCCGGAAATCGCGATAGCTGTAGCCCCCCCGTTCGTCGAAGATGCCGGAAATGTCGATCTTCTTCTTCGCGGCCAGGTCCCGGATGAAGCGGGGCGGTGCCGCGCCTTCCAGATGCAGATGCAGCTCGACCTTGGGCAGGCTCACAGGAACGACCTCCCCGCGCCGCGCGGCCCGATGCCGAGATGGGTCGCGACAGAGGCGCCGACATCTGCGAAGGCGATCTGCCCCACCGCGCGGGCGCCGGCGCCCCAGCCTGCGACCGGCACCCGTTCGCGGGTATGATCGGTGCCGGTCCATGTCGGATCGTTGCCGTGATCGGCGGTGAAGAGCGCGAGGTCGCCGGGCCGCAAGGCGGCGAGGAACGCCCCCACCCGGCCGTCGAACCATTCGAGCGCCCTTGCATAGCCCGAGACGTCGCGGCGGTGGCCGAAGAGCGTGTCGAACTCGACGAAGTTGGCGAAGGTGAGCGAGCCTTCCTCGGCCGCTTCCGCCGCAATCATCAGGTGATCGAACAGCGCCGCGTCCGTTCCCTTCTTCACGTCGTCGATCCCGCGCAGCGAGAAGATGTCGCCGATCTTGCCGATCGCATGGACCTTTCGGCCGGCCTCGTGCAGCCAGTCGAGCAATGTCGGCGCTGGCGGGGCGATGGCGTAGTCATGGCGGTTGGTGGTGCGCCGGAAATTCCCGCAATCGCCGGTGAAGGGCCGGGCGATCACCCGGCCGACCTTCATCTTGTGCAGGCGCGGCGCGATGTCCTCGCAAAGCTTCAGAAGCCGGTCGAGCCCGAATGTTTCCTCATGCGCGGCGATCTGGAAGACGCTGTCGGCCGATGTGTAGCAGATCGGCCAGCCGGTCCGCATATGCTCGGCGCAGTGTTCCTCGATGATCGGGATACCCGAGGCGTGGCAATTGCCGAGCGTGCCGCCGGTGCCGGCAAGCCGGGCCACCTCGTCCATCAGCTCCTGCGGGAAGGCCGGAACCGCATTCGGGAAATAGTGCCAGTCCCAGGGCACCGGCACGCCGGCAAGTTCCCAATGCCCCGAAGGCGTGTCCTTGCCCTTCGACACTTCCGTCGCAGCGCCCCAGAGACCGGCCGGGTCCGCGTCGAACCCCGGCATCGCGGCGCCCGAGGCGAGCCGGACGGCGGCGCCGAGGCCCAGCGCGTCGAGATTGGGCATCCTGAGCGGGCCGGTGCGGCCCTCCACCGCCAGTCCGGCGGCGCAGGCCTCGGCGATATGGCCGAGCGTGTTGGCGCCGGTATCGGGCCGGTCGCCGTTGAAGAACGCATCCGCATCCGGCGCGCCGCCGGCGCCGGCGCTGTCCATCACGACCAGAAAGGCCCGCGCCATCAGCCCATCCTCTTGTGGATCAGCGGCGGCTCTTCCGGCTCCTTCTCGCCGATGCGCATCGCGGCGGCCACGGCGGCGGCGGCGCGTTCGGCCTCCGCCTCGGTCGAGGCATGGATCCGGGCGATGGTCTCGCCCCGCTCGACCGGTTCGCCGAGCGGCATGATCTCCGACAACCCGACCGAGGGGTTGATCCGGTCGCCGCCCCTCAGCCGTCCGCCGCCGAGATGCACGACCGCGTGGCCGAGCGCCTCGCCGTCGATGGCGGTGATATAGCCCGGGGCGGAGGCCTGCACCTCGCGCAGCACCCGCGCGGAGGGAAGCCGGTCGGGATAGCGCTCGACGAAATCGCCCGGACCGCCGAGGGCGGCCACCATGCGGCCGAAGGTCTCGGCCGCGCGGCCCGATTCCAGCGCGTCCTCGATCTGGTCGGCGCCTTCGCCCGCATCCTCGGCAAGCCCGCCCAATGCCAGCGCCTCGCCGCCCAAGGCCACGGTCACATCCCAGAGCGCCTGGTTGATCGCGACGCCGGTCAGCGTCTCCATCACCTCCAGCACTTCGAGCGCGTTGCCCGCCGAGGAGGCGAGCGGCTGGTCCATGTCGGTGATCAGGGCGGCGGTCATGCACCCTGCCCCCTGCGCGGTCGCAACCAGCGATTGCGCCAGCGCCTCGGCATCCGCCATCGTCTTCATGAAGGCACCCGAGCCGACCTTGACATCGAGGATCAGCGCGTCGAGCCCGGCGGCGAGCTTCTTCGACAGGATCGAGGCGGTGATGAGGTCGACGCTCTCCACCGTCCCGGTCACGTCGCGGATCGCGTAGAGCCGGCGGTCGGCGGGCGCGATGGTCTCCGACGCCCCGACGATGGCGCAGCCGACATCGGCGACCAGGCGGTGCAGGTCCTCGACCGAAACGTCGCAGCGATAGCCGGGGATCGCCTCGAGCTTGTCGAGCGTGCCGCCGGTATGGCCAAGCCCACGGCCTGAGATCATCGGCACGTATGCCCCGCAGGCCGCAAGCGCCGGCGCCAGCAACAGGGACGTGCAGTCGCCGATCCCGCCGGTCGAATGCTTGTCGATCACCGGGCCGGGCAGGTTCCAGTCCAGCACCTGCCCGCTGTCGCGCATCGCCCGCGTCAGCGCCACGCGGCCGTCATCGCCGAGACCATTGAGAAGGACCGCCATCGCGAATGCGCCGGCCTGCGCATCGGTCACGTCGCCTGACGCGAGCCCGTTCGCGAACCATGTCGCGGCCTCGGGGGGCAGCCCCTTGCGGTCGCGGACCCCGGCGATGATCGTGCGGGCATCCATCTCAGGTCCGGTCCATATGGGCGGCCTCGAAGCGGCCGGGCAGCAGGTCGCCGACCGTGGTTTCCATCGCCTTGCCGTCGGTCGTGGCGAGCGTCACCGGCACGTCGTGGCGGCCGAACTCCGCCAGCTTCTGGCGGCAGCCGCCGCAGGGCGGCACCGGCGCCGGACTGTCGGCGATGACGACGACCTCGATCAGCTCGGTCTCGCCCGCCGCGATCATCGCGGCGATGGCGCCGGCCTCGGCGCAGGTGCCTTCGGGATAGGCGACGTTCTCGACGTTGCAGCCGGCATAGACCGCCCCCGAACGGCCGCGCACGGCGGCGCCGACCTTGAAATGCGAATAGGGGGCATAAGCGTTTTCGCGCACCTCGCGCGCGGCGTCGATGAGCGACATCTCACTCTCCTTGTCTGGCGCCGAACTTGCGTCCGCGGGCGCGGGTATGCAAGCTCAACCGGCGAATTGCGTGGCGAAATCTCCGGGAAGCGAGACCTCCAGGATCTCCATGTCGTCGCCCGGCCCGGACCAGCGCGTGCGCATTCCCGGCGGGATGACGAAGGCGTCGCCGGGCGTCAGGCGGACGGGATCCCTGCCCTCGCCTTCGAGCGTCACGGCGCCCTCCATCACAAAACCGAACAGGATGTCGGCGTCGTGCACGGCCCAGACCGGTTCGCCTTGACCTTTGCGAACAACCTGCACCCCGGCAACGCCTTTCGTGTTCGTGTTGATCGTGGTGTCGCGGCAGACATAGCCCGGCAGGCGGAACGGCCCCCACTCCGCCCGCGCCGCGACATTGTGGACGAAACGCTGGCCCTGCCATTCGCGGTCGGGGCGCAGATGCGGGGTGGGCAGCTCCATCCCGTGGTCGATCTCGGTGACATGTTCGGCCGGCACGCCGATCTCGATCACCTCGATCCCGTCCGAGGCTTCGAGCACGCGGTGACGAATCTCGGGCGGCTGGATGAAGCAGTCGCCGGCGGTGAGGCGGATCGGCGGGCCCTGATCCTCGTAGACCACATCGACCCAGCCGCGATAGCAGAAGATGAGCTGGAACCCGACCTTGTGGAAATGCACCATGTCGGGCACCGGCCCGCCGTCCGGGATGCGGATATGGCTCGCGATGATCGAGCCGCCGAGGCGCGAGGGGATGAGGTCGCGGTACTGCATCCCGGCGCGGCCGATCACCCAGGGCGCCTGATCGGCGAGGCGGCGCACGACGAAGGTGTGCTCGGTCGGCGGCAGGACGAGCGGCGGGTTGAGCGCATCGACGGCGACCTTCGTCCCGCCGGGCGAGACGAGTTCGCGCGCGCCGTCCGCGAAGGCATCGGGATCGTCGGTGCGGATCGTCAGGAATGCGGGGCCGCCCCCGGCCCCGGCATCGAGCCGGACGCGCAGCCCGTGGCCGGAAAAGACCGCCACCGCGGGATTGTCGGCCGGGTAGATCATGTCGAGCCGCATGCCGAGCACATTGGTGAAGAAGGCGAGGTCCTTGCGCAGGCTCGACGTCGGCAGAACGATCTCGGCGCGAATTTCGGGCATTTCCGGTCCCTCCCATGTTATGGCAGACTGAGAGGCGGCGCGGCGATTTGCAAGACGTTGCGGAGTGCCGGGATAGAGGCTATCGCGGCCGGAGAAGATAGTTTGATACTAAACGATATTCTCGGGGGAGGATCGGAGATGGACGAGACACGGCAGGAGAACACGCGTCAGGCGGCGCTCGACTACCACGAGTTCCCGAAGCCCGGAAAGCTCGAGATCCGCGCGACGAAGCCGATGGCCAATGGCCGCGACCTCAGCCGCGCCTATTCGCCCGGCGTCGCCGAAGCCTGTCTGGAGATCAAGTCCGACCCCGCCACCGCAAGCCGCTACACCGCGAAAGGCAACCTCGTCGCGGTCGTCACCAACGGCACCGCGGTTCTCGGGCTCGGCAATATCGGCGCGCTGGCGTCGAAGCCGGTGATGGAAGGCAAGGCTGTTCTGTTCAAGAAATTCGCCTCCATCGACTGCTTCGACATCGAGCTGAACGAGCCCGACCCCGAGAAGCTCGCCGCCATCGTCTGCGCGCTGGAGCCGACCTTCGGCGCGATCAACCTTGAGGACATCAAGGCGCCGGACTGCTTCATCGTCGAGAAGCTCTGCCGCGAGCGGATGAACATCCCGGTCTTTCACGACGACCAGCACGGCACCGCGATCGTCGTCGGCGCGGCGGCGACCAACGCGCTGCATGTCGCGGGCAAGGAATTCGACAAGATCAAGGTCGTCTCGACCGGCGGCGGGGCGGCGGGGATCGCCTGCCTCGACATGCTGCTGAAGCTTGGCGTCCGGCGCGAGAACGTCTGGCTCTGCGATCTCGACGGTCTCGTCTACGAGGGCCGCGAAGCGCAGATGACGGCGCAGAAGGCGGCCTATGCACAGGGCCGGATGCCGGCGACGCTCGACGCGGTGATCGAAGGCGCCGACCTTTTCCTCGGCCTCTCCGGTCCCGGCGTCCTCACGCCCGCCATGGTCGGGAAGATGGCACGGCGCCCCATCGTCTTTGCGCTCGCCAACCCGACGCCGGAGATCCTGCCGGACGAGGTGCGCTCCGCGGCGCCCGATGCGATCATCGCCACGGGGCGTTCGGATTTCCCCAACCAGGTCAACAACGTCCTCTGCTTCCCGTTCATCTTCCGCGGTGCGCTCGATGTCGGCGCGACCACGATCAACGACGAGATGCAGCTGGCCTGCATCGACGGGATCGCCGCCCTCGCCCGCGCCACGACCTCGGCCGAGGCGGCGGCGGCCTATCAGGGCGAGACCCTGACCTTCGGCGCCGACTACCTGATCCCCAAGCCCTTCGACCCGCGCCTGATCGGCACCGTCGCCTCCGCCGTCGCGAAGGCGGCGATGGAGACCGGCGTCGCCGCGCGTCCGATCGAGGACATGGAGGCCTACAGGCGCAAGCTCGACGGCTCGGTCTTCCGCTCCGCCCTTCTCATGCGCCCGGTCTTCGAGGCCGCCCGCACCGCCCAGCGCAAGATCATCTTCGCGGAGGGCGAGGACGAAAGGGTGCTCCGCGCCGCCAACGCGATGCTGGAAGAGATGACCGACCGGCCGATCCTGATCGGCCGGCCCGAGGTGATCGAACGGCGCTGCGAGCGCGCCGGCCTGCCGATCCGCCCCGGCCGCGACTTCGAGATCGTGAACCCCGAGAACGACCCCCGCTATCGCGACTACTGGGGCAGCTATCACGAGCTGATGGCGCGGCAGGGCGTGACCCCGGACCTCGCCCGCGCCATCCTGAGGACGAACACCACCGCGATCGCCGCGATCGCCGTCCATCGCGGCGACGCCGACAGCATGATCTGCGGCACCTTCGGCCAGTATCTCTGGCATCTCAACTACATCCGCCAGGTCCTCGCCCGCGACGGGCTGACCCCGCACGGCGCGCTCAGCCTGATGATCCAGGAGGACGGGCCGCTTTTCATCGCCGACACCCATGTCAACGCGGTGCCGACACCCGAAGAGATCGCCACGACGATCCGCGGCGCCGCGCGCCATGCCCGTCGGTTCGGGATCGAGCCCAAGGTCGCGCTCTGCTCGCATTCGAATTTCGGCAGCATGGACACCGATTCCGGCCAGAGGATGCGGGCGGCGCTGGCGATCCTCGACGCCAAGGGCGCCGATTTCGCCTATGAGGGCGAGATGTCGGCCGACGCGGCGCTCGATCCCGACCTGCGCGCGCGGATCTTCCCCGGCAGCCGGATCGAGGGCGCGGCGAATATCCTCGTCTTTGCCTACACGGATGCGGCCAATACCGCGCGGAACATGCTGAAGATGAAGGCGAGCGGGCTCGAGGTCGGGCCAATCCTGATGGGGATGGGCAACAAGGCCCATATCGTCACGCCGTCGATCACCGCGCGGGGGCTCCTCAACGTATCAGCCATCGCGGGCACGCCGGTCTCGCTCTACAGTTGAGCGGCGGCGCGAATCATTTTGCGGGAATTTACAATCGCTCGCGCGGCGACTTTGCAAACTTTCGCGGACTTCGCGTTTTTGATTGGGGTGAAAGAGAGTTTGCAAAAATTTGCCGTCGTCACCGGAATATTTCTGCAAATTTTACCGCCGCATCGCGCCGTGTGATCGGTAACAGCGTTGCGCGTCCGGCCACGGGTCGCGTAACAATCCTCAGGCTTTGGAGGAGGCGCTGCGATGGGATATTCCGAGATCTATTCCGGCTGGAAGGCCGACCCGGAAAAATTCTGGATGCAGGTGGCCGAGGCCATCGACTGGGTGACGCCCCCGACCAGGGCGCTCTTCGCCGAGAAGGCGCCAATTTACGAATGGTTCGCCGACGCGCGCGTCAACACCTGCTGGAACGCCGTCGATCGCCATGTCGAGGCCGGGCGCGGCGACCAGCTCGCCATCATCCACGACAGCCCGATCACCCATTCGACCAAGGGCATCACCTATGCCGAGCTTCGCGACCGGGTGGCGAGCCTTGCCGGTGCCCTGCGCGCCAAGGGCGTCGGGAAGGGCGACCGCGTCATCATCTACATGCCGATGGTGCCCGAGGCACTGGAGGCGATGCTCGCCTGCGCCCGGCTCGGCGCGATCCATTCGGTCGTGTTCGGCGGCTTCGCGGCGCACGAGCTTGCGGTGCGGATCGACGATGCGAAGCCGAAGGCGATCATCGCCGCCTCCTGCGGGCTGGAGCCCGGCCGCGTCGTCCACTACAAGCCGCTGCTCGACAACGCCATCGAGCAGGCGACCCACAAGCCCGCCTTCACCGTGATCTTCCAGCGCGAGCAGGAGGTGGCGAAACTGATCGAGGGTCGCGACTACAACTGGCACGGCTTCCAGTATGGCGTCGAGCCGGCCGAATGCGTCCCGGTCGAGGGCAATCATCCGGCCTACATCCTCTATACGTCCGGCACGACCGGCGCGCCGAAGGGCGTGGTGCGGCCGACGGCGGGGCACCTCGTGGCGCTGAACTGGACGATGAAGAACCTCTACAACGTCGAGGCGGGTGACGTCTTCTGGGCGGCCTCGGACGTGGGCTGGGTCGTCGGCCACAGCTACATCTGCTACGCCCCCCTGATCGCCGGCTGCACCACCATCGTCTTCGAGGGCAAGCCCGTGGGCACCCCCGATGCCGGCACCTTCTGGCGGGTGATCCAGAACCACAAGGTGAAGTCCTTCTTCACCGCGCCGACCGCGCTCCGCGCCATCAAGCGCGAGGATCCGAACGGCGAGCTGATCGGCGACTACAACCTGCGCCACCTTCAGGCGCTGTTCCTCGCCGGCGAGCGGGCCGATCCCGACACGATCAAGTGGGCCCAGCGCCATCTGCGGATCCCGGTCATCGACCATTGGTGGCAGACCGAGACCGGCTGGGCCATCGCCGGCAACCCGATCGGGATCGAGGAACTGCCGGTCAAGATCGGTTCGCCCTCGGTCGCGATGCCGGGCTATGACGTGCAGGTGCTCGACGAGGGCGGCCACCCGCTGAAACCCGGCGAGCTTGGCGCCATCGCGGTGAAGCTGCCGCTGCCGCCGGGCACGCTGCCGACGCTCTGGAACGCCGAAGAGCGGTTCCGGAAATCCTACCTCGACCACTTCCCCGGCTATTACGAGACCGGGGACGCGGGCTATATCGACGAGGACGGCTATCTCTACATCATGGCGCGCACCGACGATGTCATCAACGTCGCCGGCCACCGGCTGTCGACCGGCGCGATGGAGGAGGTGCTGGCCTCTCACACCGATGTCGCCGAATGCGCGGTGATCGGGGTGTCGGATGCGCTGAAGGGGCAGATTCCCGTGGGGTTCCTCTGCCTCAACAAGGGCTCCAACCGGCCGCATGAAGAGGTGGTGCGGGAATGCGTGAAGCTTGTCCGCGACCAGATCGGTCCGGTGGCGGCCTTCAAGCTCGCCTGCGTCGTCGACCGGCTGCCGAAGACCCGGTCGGGCAAGATCCTGCGCGGCACGATGGTCAAGATCGCCGACGGCGAGAGCTACAAGATGCCGGCGACGATCGACGACCCCGCGATCCTCGACGAGATTGCGGTGGCGCTCAGCGCCATCGGATACCCGGCCAGGCAGTAGCGCGAAACAATCGCGGCGCTCGTCGCGGATATTTTCCGCGGTGAAACGGAACTTGACGATTCAGACAGGTTGGCGGACGGGAATTCCTCGCGTACAAGCAGAGCACCATGCAACTGCAACTTGTATTCGATCATTTTCCGAGCGTCGTTCGGCACGCGGGGGCGCACCGTGGACGACGGTGAGCCGAACGCCGCCGGCCGCTCTCAGCGCGAGGTCGATGCGGGCAAGATGACGCTTCTGGGACACGATCTCAGGGCGGCTGTCTCCGATATCATCGGCGGCCTTCGGCTGATCGACCAGAACCGCTTCGACGACGCGACGCGGCTGCAACTGGAGCGCGTCCGCGCCTCGGGCGAGATCCTCGCGCGGCTTCTCGAACAGGGCCTGTCGATGATGCTCGGCGAGGACGACTTCGCCGCCACCCATCCCGCCAACCTGCAGATGGCGCGGTTTCTCTACGATATCGAGATGCGCTGGTCGGGACGGGCCAGCGAGAAGGGGCTGGACTTCAAGGTTTCCCGGTCCGAGGACGTGCCTCAGGTCCTGACCCTCGACCGCATCGCGCTGGAACGGGTCCTGTCGAACATCCTGTCGAACGCGGTCAAGTATACCGACGCGGGGGCGGTCAGCCTCGATATCGGCATGGCCGAGACCGGCGCGCTCCGGATCACCGTGGTCGATCAGGGGCCGGGCTTTTCGTCCGATGCGCTGACACGGCTCTTCGAGTTCAAGGGCCGCCCGGACGGCACCGGCAAGCCGGGCCAGGGTCTCGGCATGCACATCACCAGGAACATGGCCGGCCGTCTCGGCGGCACGATCAGCGTCGAAAACCTGCCCGCGCGCGGGGCGCGGGTGACGCTCGACCTGCCGCCGGAGACCTGGACCATCGCCGCGCCGGAACAGATCGTGGAGCTGCCCGATCTCAGCCGCACCAAGGTTCTGGTGGCCGAGGACAACGCGACCAACCAGACCATCATCGGCCACATGCTGGCCAAGATGGGCGCCCAGTACGAGATCGCCGAGGACGGGGTCGAGGCGCTGCACTGGCTCGAACGCGAGGATTTCGACCTCGCGCTCATCGACATCGAGATGCCGCGGCTCGGCGGGATCGACGTCATCCGCGCCTTGCGGGCCAATGACCGGCTGCATTCGAACATGCCGATCATCGCGATCACGGCTTACGTGCTGCGCGCCAACCGGGATGCGATCTATGCCGCCGGGGCCGACGCGATCCTCGCCAAACCTCTGGCCGGGGTCGAGACCTTCGGCATGGCCATCGCCAACGTCCTCGACCGGGTCGGCCAGCCGGACGAGGACAAGAGCGTTCCGGCCGACGAACTGGCCGAGTTCGACCGCGCCTGTTTCGACCGGCTGATCGAGATCGCCGGACCGGTCGCCTCCCGCGAATTGCTGGAGCGTCTCTGCACCGACCTGCGCAAGACCGAACGCGGCCTCGTCGCCGGGCTCGCCGACGGTGACATCGTCACGGTCCGGGCCGAGACGCATGTCCTCATCGCGCTGGCCGGCGCGGTCGGCGCGGCGCGGCTTCAGGCGCTGGCCCAGACGCTGAACTCCGCCGCGCATCGCCGCGAGCGGGGCGATCTCTCGCAGCTCGGCCGCGACGCGCTGGCGCAGCTCGACCGGCTCATCCATTTCGTCAACCAGGAGCGCGCGCGCCGGGGCGAGGCCGCATGACCCGGCGGCCGCTTCTGCTGGTCGAAGACACGCCGTCGCTGCAACTCGTCTACGAATCCGTGCTTCGCGCGGCCGGGCACGATGTGCAAAGCGCCGACGATGCCGCCTCGGGCCTTGCCGCCTTCAAGACGCTGCAGCCGCCGGTCGTGCTTCTCGACCTCATGCTGCCGGACCGCGACGGGCTCGACCTCATGCGCGAGTTCCTGGCGATCAAGCCCGACACCCATGTGATCGTGATCACCGCCAACGGCTCGATCAACAAGGCCGTCTCGGCGATGCGCGCCGGGGCGCACGAGTTCCTCGTCAAGCCGTTCGACGAACAGCGGTTCCTCAACGCGATCGACAACGCGCTGGCCGGGAGCGGCCCGGTTTCGGCGACCAGCCGGCAGGCGGTCGCGCCGGGCGAATTCATCGGAGAGTCCGAACCGATGCGGCAGGTCTACGCCAAGATCGGCTCGGTCGCGCGGTCGATGGCGACGGTCTTCATCACCGGCGAAAGCGGCACCGGCAAGGAGCTGTGCGCCCAGGCCGTGCATGACCTGTCGAACCGCGCCCAGGGACCTTTCGTGCCGCTCAACTGCGGCGCCATCCCGTCCGAATTGCTGGAATCCGAGGTCTTCGGCCATGTGAAGGGCTCCTTCACCGGCGCGATCTCCGACAAGCCCGGCGCCGCCGCCGCCGCCGATGGCGGCACACTCTTTCTGGACGAGATCTGCGAGCTCGACCTTAACCTCCAGACCAAGCTCCTGCGCTTTCTCCAGACCTCGACGATCCAGCCGGTCGGCGCCACGCGGTCGCGCAAGGTCAATGTCCGCATCGTCTGCGCCACCAACCGCGATCCCTTGCAGGAGGTGCGGCGCGGCCGGTTCCGCGAAGACCTCTACTACCGGCTCCATGTCGTGCCGATCCACATGCCGCCCTTGCGCGACCGGGGCGAGGACGTGGTGACGATCGCCGAGGCCGCACTGGCCCGCTTCGCGCGCGAGGAGGGGCGGCAGTTCCGCGACCTCGACCGCGACGTGAAGGCGCTTTTCCGCGCGCTCGACTGGCCGGGCAACGTGCGCCAGTTGCTCAACGTGATGCGCCATGTCGTGGTTCTGAACGACGGACCGGCCGTCACCCGCGCCATGCTGCCGATCGAGCTGCATCACGAGCTGGAACATGCCGCGTGCGCCGCCCAGGACACGCCGATACCTCAGGTGCCGCTCGAAGGCCTCGTCGGCCGCACCCTGGCCGAGATCGAGCGCCTCGTCATCGAGGAGACCATCGCCCGGCACGGCGGCTCGGTGCCGAAGGCGGCGCGGGTGCTCGACGTGTCGCCCTCGACGCTCTACCGCAAGATCGAAAGCTGGAAGCCGCGCGGCTGAGGGCTGTCAGACGAACTGCTCGCGCGTCAACCGTTCCTCGAGCCCGTGGCCGGGATCGAAGAGGATGCGGTGGCGGACCGAAGGCTCCGACTGCACCTCGACCGACACCACATCGCGGGCGGACCGCCCGTCGGCATCGGCCATGACCGGGCGCTTCTGCGCGTCGAGCACGTCGAAGCGCACCTTCGCCGTCATCGGCAGAAGCGCCCCGCGCCAGCGCCGCGGCCGGAACGCCGCCATCGCCGTCAGCGCCAGCACCTCGGCGCCGATGGGCAGGATCGGCCCGTGGGCGGAATAGTTGTAGGCGGTCGATCCCGCCGGCGTGCAGACGAGCGCGCCGTCGCAGACCAGCTCCTCCATCCTCACTTTGCCGTCGATGGTGATCCGGAGCTTAGCCGCCTGCGGGCCGGCGCGCAGAAGCGAGACCTCGTTGATCGCCAGCGCCTCGTGCAGCGTCCCGTCGGCGCGGGTGGCGCGCATCGACAGGGGATTGATCACCTCTTCCTCGGCCGCCTCCAGCCGCTCGCGCAGCCCGTCCTCGCCGTATTCGTTCATGAGAAAGCCGATGGTGCCGCAATTCATCCCGTAGACCGGCACATCCATCGCCTGCGTCGCGTGCAGCGTCTGCAGCATGAAGCCGTCGCCGCCGAGCGCGACGATCACCTCGGCCTCGTCGAGCGGCACCGAGCCATAGGCCGCCGAAAGCCTGGCGAGCGCGGCCTGCGCCGTCTCGCTCTCGCTTGCCAGAAAAGTGATCCTGCTCGCCTTCGGCACCGCTGGCCCCTTTCGCCCTTTCGTGCATTGATCCATGCAGACGACCGCGAAGACAACCCCATCCGCGCCGGCCGGGGCCGGATGACACCGAAAGGTCCGCCCATGACGCATCTGCCCTCCGTCACCCGTCGCAAGATCCTGGCCGGACTCGGCGGCCTCGCGCTTGCCGCCCCGGCGCTTCTGCGCCCCCGCCCTGCCCTCGCCGCGCTGAGCGGGCGGCCCTTCGTCCAGCCGGCGCTCGACGCGGGCCGGATGGAGGCCGGGCGCCGGGTCTTCGACCTCGCGGTCGCGACCGGCGGGCACGAATTCCTCGACGGGATCGAGACCGCGACGATCGGCATCAATACCGGGTTCCTCGGCCCGATCCTCTCGGCCCGGGCGGGTGATGCGCTCCGGATGAATGTCGCGAACGGCCTCGGGGAACCGATGACGCTCCACTGGCACGGCCTCCACCTGCCCGCCGCCGCCGATGGCGGCCCGCATCAGGAGGTCGCGCCGGGCGCCACCTGGTCGCCGGAATTCGACCTCCGGCAGAAGGCCGGGACCTTCTGGTTCCACGGCCACCAGCACCGGAAGACCGCCGAACATGTCTGGGCCGGCATGGCCGGGGTGATCCGGGTTTCCGACGAGGAAGAGGCCGCACTTCCCCTGCCCCGGACCCATGGCGAGGACGATTTCACCCTCGTGCTTCAGGACCGGCGCTTCGACGCGGCGGGCCAGATGCCCTATGACGCCAACATGCACGACCGCATGGCGGGGATGCAGGGCGATGTGATGCTGGTGAACGGACTGGCAGCACCCGTCCTCGACACGGCCGCGCCGCGCCTTCGGCTCAGGATCCTCAATGGCGCCAACGGGTCGTTCTACCGCCTGCACTTCGCCGACGCCCGCGCCTTTTACCAGATCGCCTCCGACGGCGGCCTGCTCGCCGCCCCGGTGGCGATGCGCGAAACCGTGCTCAGCCCCGGGGAACGTGGCGAATACCTGCTCGACCTCGCCGACGGCGCGGTGGCGCAGCTCCGCGCCGAGGCGTTCGGCGCCGAGGCCGCGATGATGGGCAGCGCCGGCATCCGCGAGGTCATGACCTTCCGCCCGGACGCCGCCCGAACGCCGGCGCCGGCGCTTCCGGAGCGGCTCGCCGACCTCGCGCCGCCGCCCGCGCCCACGGGCGCGACCCGGACCTTCACGCTGTCGATGAGCGGCATGGGGATGATGGGCGATTTCCTCATCAATGGCGGGCAATACGACCACGACCGCATCGACTTCTCCGTCCCCCTCGGCGCGACCGAGACCTGGATCTGGGACAACACCACGCCGATGATCCATCCGATCCACATCCACGACGTGCAGTTCCGCATCATCGGCCGGAATGGCCAGCCGCCCGCCCCGCAGGAGGCCGGGCTGAAGGACACCGTGCTGATCGGTCCCGGCGAGAAGGTGGCGCTTCAGGTGCGCTTCGACGACTACGCCGATGCGGTCCTTCCCTACATGTATCACTGTCACATCCTCGAACACGAGGATGCGGGCATGATGGGCCAGTTCACGGTGGTCTGACGCCGCCCGCGGAAAAGTTTCCTATAGTGGAATTTGTTTCGCGCCCGTGCGGAAAGAAGTCGGATTCATTCTTTTCGCCCCATACCCTGTCGGCTAAAGAACGCCTCAACCGCTGGCCTCAGGAGACCGCCATGACCGCCCCGCACCGCGACCCCGGTTTTTTCACTGCCTCGCTCGCCGCGCGCGATCCCGAGATCTTCGCCTCGATCGCGGGCGAGCTCGGTCGCCAGCGCGACGAGATCGAGCTCATCGCCTCGGAGAACATCGTCTCGAAGGCGGTCCTCGAGGCGCAGGGCTCGGTGATGACCAACAAGTATGCCGAGGGCTATCCGGGCAAGCGCTATTACGGCGGCTGCCAGTTCGTCGATGTCGCCGAAACGCTGGCGATCGAGCGGGCGAAGGCGCTCTTCGGCTGCAGCTTCGCCAACGTCCAGCCGAATTCCGGCAGCCAGATGAACCAGGCGGTGTTCCTCGCACTCCTGAAACCCGGCGAGACCTTCATGGGCCTCGACCTCAACTCCGGCGGCCACCTCACCCATGGCTCGCCGGTCAACATGTCGGGCAAGTGGTTCAACGTCGTCTCCTACGGGGTGCGCCGGCAGGACGAGCGGCTCGACATGGCGGCGATCCGCGAGACGGCGCTGGCCGCGAAGCCGAAGCTGATCGTCGCCGGCGGCACCGCCTATAGCCGGGTCTGGGACTGGGCCGCGTTCCGGGCGATCGCCGACGAGGTCGGGGCCTGGCTCATGGTCGACATGGCCCATATCGCCGGGCTCGTGGCCGGCGGCCAGCACCCATCGCCCTTGCCGCATGCCCATGTGGTGACGACGACGACGCACAAGAGCTTGCGCGGGCCGCGCGGCGGCATGATCCTGACCAATGACGAGGAGATGGCGAAGAAGATCAACTCCGCCGTCTTCCCCGGCCTGCAGGGCGGGCCGCTGATGCATGTGATCGCGGCGAAGGCCGTGGCCTTCGGCGAGGCGCTGGATCCTTCGTTCAGGGACTATGCCGCGCAGGTGGTGAAGAACGCCCGCGCGATGGCCGACCAGCTGATGAAGGGCGGCATCGACATCGTCTCGGGCGGCACCGACAACCACCTGATGCTGGCCGACCTCAGGCCCAAGGGCGTGACCGGCAAGGCGACCGAGGCCGCCCTGGGCCGCGCCCACATCACCTGCAACAAGAACGGCGTGCCCTTCGACCCCGAAAAGCCCTTCGTCACCTCCGGCATCCGCCTCGGCACCCCCGCCGGCACCACCCGCGGCTTCGGAGAGCCCGAGTTCCGCCAGATCGCCGACTGGATCACCGAGGTCGTCGACGGCCTCGCCGCCAACGGCGAGGACGGCAATGCCGCGGTCGAGGCCAGCGTCCGCGAAAAGGTCAAGACCCTCTGCGACAGGTTCCCCCTCTATCCGGGGATGTGAACGGGACGATCGAAAGACAGGCGAAAGCCCCCGCACCTGCGGGGGCTTTCTGCGTCTCGGGCCGGCTTGCTTCGGCTCGCCGACGAATTCCTCCAGCAGCTTCTCGTTCCGCGCCTCTTCGATCTGGCGGATGCGGTCTTCGAGCGCGCGGGAGTCGAAGCGGTATTTCACCACGTTGATCAGGCTCAGCGTCAGTGCACGGCAGAGAACAGCGCCCGAACCATGAGATCGGGATTGTTCGGGCCGAGATCGGGGAAAAGCGCGGAGATCGGTCGCGCGATATGACCGAAGAGCGCCCGAAGCGCGTCGAGATGCCAGTCGGGCACGGTGCCGTCATGGCTCATGTCGATGTCGGGGAAAGCCCGCGCCGGTCAGAGATAGCCGCGCCAGAGCAGGAGGAGGATCACCAGAACCCCGGTGGCGAAGAGGCCGGTGGCAAGTCCGGTGACCATGTCGAGGAGGATCGCCTTGCGGCGCGCGCTTGCGCCGAGCGGCTTCAGGTAGCGCACGCAGACATCATAGGCTTCGGCGATCCGCTCGTGATCGAGCCGGGTCAGAAGCTTAGGCACCCGCGCCTCCGCGTCGGCCTTCGCAAGATACTCGGCGTGTCGCCGCACCTTGCGCGGCAGGAAGCGCCCGCCCCGGCGCAGCTTTTCGGCAAGCCCGTCGCCGCGGATGCGCAGCCGCGCCTCCATCAGTTCGGCGATCCGGCCGGCCATCTGCTGTATGCTCGCGCCACTCATCTGCACCCCCTGCCATTCAAGACTACCGCTTGCCCGGCGCCGCCGCAACGCCACTGGAAGGGGCCGCGCGGCTGGGTTAGGAAGATGCATGCTGAGCTATACCGACCACGGAACCCCAAGCGGCCTGCCGACCCTTCTGATCGTGCACGGTCTTTTCGGATCCGCCCGGAACTGGGGCGCGATCGCCCGCCGGCTTGCCGATGCCCGCCGGGTCGTGACCGTGGACCTGCGCAATCACGGCGAAAGCTTCCATGCCGAGGGCCACGGCTATGCCGATCTGGCGGACGACCTGGCCGAGGTCATCGCCGCGATCGGCGGACCGGTCGACCTGGTCGGTCACTCGATGGGCGGCAAGGCCGCGATGCAGCTCGCGCTGACCCGGCCCGATCTGGTGAACCGCCTCGTCGTCGCGGATATCGCGCCGGTCGCCTATGGCCACAGCCAGGCTCATCTGACCCGGGCGATGCGTGCGCTGGACCTCGCCGGCGTCACGACGCGCGGCGAAGCCGACCGCCGCCTGCAGGCCGCGGTGGACGATCCCGGATTGCGGGCGTTCCTGCTGCAATCCCTCGATCTCAAGGGCGACGCGCCGCGCTGGCGGCTCAATCTCGACGTGCTGGAACGCGAGATGGACGGGATCACCGGCTGGCCGGGAACGGACGGCCGGTTCGACGGGCCGACGCTCTTTCTGACGGGCGCTCTCTCGGACTATGTCCGGCCCGAGCATCGCGCCGAGATCAAGCGCCTCTTTCCGAACGCGCGATTCGCGAAGCTGCCCGGCGCGGGGCATTGGCTCCATGCCGACAGACCCCGCGAGTTCGAGGCGGCCTTGCGGGCGTTCCTTGCGCCGTCAGGCGTCTGACAGGCGTTTGGCGACGATCCAGGCCACGGGAATCGCGGCCAGGGCGCCGATCACGGCGGCGCCAATGACAGACTTGTAGTCGAACATGTTCAGCGTCAGCGCGGCGACGATGGCGGACCCTGCCAGCGTCGCGCCGGCGAGCGTGTAGATGATCAGAAACAGCCGGAACATCGGCCGATCCTTCCCCACACTACACGACTCCGCGGGGTTTTCGTGCTTTCGGGGAGATCCTGTGCCATGATGCAATGGCATCGAGGGGATCGGATCTGAGGCGGCTTCGGATGTGGTCGAAACCTGTTCGGAACCAGGATCTGGCGTAGTGGCCATGGCTCTTGCGCGGCGGTGTGTGCTTTCCAAGCTTGTCCGCGGCGGCGCGTCCGGCCCAGGCGAGGGCAAGCGCGACGAGGGACATGAGCAGGCCGAGCTTGCGCGGATCGGTGAGGCGGGTGTCCTCGATGTTGAGGCCGCGGGTCTTGGCATCGCCGAACAGGCATTCGATCGCCCAGCGTTTGCGGTAGGTTCGCAGCGCAGTGCGTGCATCGACATTGGTCGCCACGATCAACCAGTCGTCCCTGAGCGGCTTGGCGGCGATGGTCAAAAGCGGCGCGTTACCTGCCGCGGCGTCCTCGCGGCCGCCGAGACGGGCGCGAAAGGTCCGGCCTCGCCGGGCTTGGCGCAGCCGGGCGCGCAGGGTCAGGTCGTGTCCGTCCTCGCTCGTGATGCGCAGATTGTCTCTCACCCGGATGGCAAAAGGGATATTGTTTTTACACAGGAATTCCATCCAGCCGGCGCCAACGAACTCGCGGTCGGCAAGCAGAAGGCGGATGGTTGTCGCCGGAAAATGTGCGAGATAGCGCCCCATCAGAGCGATGCGCATTTCCGTATCGGAGCAGCCGCGCCCCTTGATCACGGTCCAGATCAGGGGCACCCGGAACCGACGGGTGACGAGGGCAAGCACGAGAAAGTTCACCTCGGTCTTGCCGATTTGCCAGTTCGTGCGGTCGAGTGCGAGCAGCCACGATCCGTTCTGCCCCAGCAATCGGATCAACAGCGGCAGCGTCCAGTCCTCGTCCAGACGGACATGTTGGAAGAACCGCTGCAGCCGCCGATAGGTCGATGCCGTCTGCACCGTTCCGGGGCGCTCGCACGCGATATGACTGAGGTTCACACTTCGCGCGCTCACCATGCCGAGCACCATCAGGCACAGCGTCTCCAGACGGCTCTTGCTCAGGTCAATCTCGGGGCGCAGTATTTCCGTGAGGGCGGTAATGGCTCGGTTCGGCATCGGACGTTTCCTTGCTCGGAGTCGTCCAGTTGAATCCATCCAGCCGCCCTCAGCCAGCCCTGTGTCGTGTAATGTGATCCTTCCCTTCATGCGCGCGAATTCGCCCGATTTTCCAATGGCTTGGGACGGGTCGTCCTTGATCTGGATCACGCCCGGCAGTCAAGCGAGAAGCGCGCGACCCCGGTAT
>WOYI011435071.1_pt1 | contig 24878 bp, 22 predicted proteins | sample 6423411 | NCBI WGS metagenome assembly WOYI01 (sample SAMN13441803, study PRJNA592873) | oil field metagenome | biome: oil field; feature: oil-well bore; material: oil-contaminated soil; isolation source: oil-contaminated soil from oil-well borehole | place: Germany: Wietze | collected 2016-10-18 ... | reverse complement strand
CTGCTTGGTGCTGGTCGACGCGGTAGATCGAAGGGACGTTATGGACGTGGTGACGACGAATGTTGGTCTCACCGATTTGAAGTTCCGTCTGGTACGCGAGGATTTTGCCGATGCGGTGGCGTGGGTGGCCCGCAGTCTGCCCAGCAGGCCCACCGTCCCGGTGCTCGCCGGCGTGCTGCTGACCGGCTCCGACGATGGTCTGACGATCTCCGGATACGATTACGAAACCTCGGCAGAAGTTCGCGTCCCAGCCGAGATTGCTTCTCCCGGAAGCGCTTTGGTGTCCGGTCGGCTTCTCTCCGATATCACCCGGTCGTTGCCCGCCAAGCCGGTGGAGGTCACCGTCGAAGGCACCAGGGTGTCGCTGACCTGCGGCAGTGCTCGCTTCTCGTTGCCTACGATGGCCATCGAGGACTACCCGTCATTGCCGGCGTTGCCCGACGAGACCGGTGTGGTGTCGGCCAGCGTGTTCGGCGAGGCGATCGGCCAGGTCGCCGTGGCCGCCGGACGTGATGACACGCTGCCGATGCTGACCGGTATCCGCGTCGAAATTTCTGGTGACAAGGTCGTTATGGCCGCGACAGACCGGTTCCGGCTGGCGGTTCGCGAGCTCACCTGGTCGACGGATTGCGCAGGCGTGGAGGCTGCGGTGCTGGTTCCGTCGAAGACGTTGGCCGAGGCGGCCAAGATGGCAGCCGACGGCACCGAAGTTCATCTGGCGCTCGGGGCCGGAGCGGCCGTGGGCAAGGAGGGGCTGCTCGGCATCCGCAGCAACGGCAGGCGCACCACGACGCGCCTGCTGGACGCCGAGTTCCCGAAGTTCCGTCAGTTGCTGCCTACCGAGCACACCGCGGTGGCCACCGCCGGTGTCGCGGAGTTGACCGAAACCATCAAACGTGTGGCTTTGGTGGCCGATCGCGGCGCGCAGGTTCGGATGGAGTTCAGCGAGGACGGTGTGCGGCTGTTCGCAGGTGCCGACGATGTCGGCCGTGCCGAGGAAGATCTGCAGGTGGATTTCGCCGGTGAACCGCTGACCATTGCGTTCAACCCCACCTATCTCACCGACGGTCTGGGCTCCTTGAAGTCTGAGCGTGTGACGTTCGGCTTCACGACACCGAGTCGTCCCGCGGTGTTGCGCCCAGCGGGTGACCATGATGGTGACGTCGGCTCGGCGGGGTCGTTCCCCGCCGGGCAGACCGACTATGTCTATCTGTTGATGCCGGTGCGGCTACCGGGCTGACCGGCACACCCCCCACGGAGGGATGCACTGACATGCAACTCGGTTTGATCGGCCTGGGAAAAATGGGCTTCAACATGCGGGAACGCCTGCGTCAAGGAGGTCATGAGGTGGTGGGTTACGACCCCCGCCCAGAGGTCACGGACGTCCCGACCCTGCAGGCCCTGGCTGACGCGCTGCCGTCACCTCGGACGGTCTGGCTGATGGTCCCCTCCGGGGAGGTGACCCGCACGACGATCGTCGCCCTCGCCGAGGTCCTCAACCCCGGCGATCTGGTGATCGATGGCGGCAATTCGCGCTACACGCAAGACGGACCGCACGCGGAGCTGTTGGGCGACAAAGGTGTTTCCTTCATCGACGCGGGTGTTTCCGGCGGTATCTGGGGTCTGACCGAGGGTTACGGGCTGATGGTCGGCGGCAGTGATGAGGACATCGCCCGCGCCATGCCGATCTTCGAGACGTTGCGTCCCGGTGGAGATCGGGCCGATGGTTTCGTACACGCCGGGCCCGTCGGCGCCGGGCATTTCACCAAGATGGTGCACAACGGGGTCGAGTACGCCCTGATGACGGCGTACGCGGAAGGCTACGAGCTGCTCGCCGCCGAGGATCTGGTGAAGGATCCGCAAGCGGTGTACCAGGCCTGGACGAATGGCACCGTGGTGCGTTCCTGGTTGCAGCAGTTGTTGGCCAAGGCACTCAAGGAAGATCCGCGTCTGGAGAATCTGACCGCTTACACCGAGGATTCCGGTGAAGGGCGCTGGACCGTCGAGGAAGCCATCCGGTTGCGCGTTCCAGTGCCGGGTATCGCAGCCTCGCTATTCGCGAGATTCCTTTCCCGGCAAGAAGATTCACCCACCATGAAAGCTGTTGCGGCGCTTCGTAATCAGTTCGGTGGACACGCGGTTCATCGGATCTCGGAATCCGGCTGATCGCCGGCCGGCTACTCGGGGATGCAGTTTTGTACGTACGCCATTTGGGATTGACGGACTTCCGGTCCTGGTCGCGGGCCGACCTGCAGCTCGAGCCGGGCCAAACGGTCTTTGTCGCGCCCAATGGCTACGGGAAGACCAATCTGATTGAAGCGCTGTGGTATTCGGCCACGTTGGGCTCGCATCGGGTAGCCTCCGACGCACCGCTGATCCGGACCGGAGCAGAACGTGCGATCGTCTCCACGGTTGTGGTCAACGAAGGTCGCGAACTGGCGGTCGACCTCGAGATCACCACCGGCAGGGCCAACAAGGCGCGGCTGAACCGGTCAGCGGTGCGCAGTCCCCGCGAGGTACTCGGAGTACTGCGCGCGGTGTTGTTCGCACCGGAGGATCTTGCTCTCGTGCGTGGCGACCCGTCTGAGCGCCGCCGGTATCTCGACGAGGTGGCCACCACTCGCCGGCCCCGGATCGCCGCGGTCCGTGCCGACTACGACAAGGTGGTTCGGCAACGCACAGCCTTGCTCAAATCGGCGGGGCCAGCCCGTTACCGGGGTGACACGTCGATGTTGGACACCCTTGAATCCTGGGACGGTCATCTGGCATCCCATGGTGCACAACTCATCTCGGCACGGGTAGATCTGGTCAATCAGCTTGCCCCTGAGGTGGAGAAGGCGTGTCAACTGTTGGCGCCGGCGTCGCGGCCGGCGGGTATCAAGTACCGCAGCGCGGTGGAGTCGGTGGAAGCCGAGGCCGCGGCGGGCACCATCGATCCGGCGGTATTCGAAGCCGCATTGCTCGAGGAGCTGGCGCGTAAACGTTCGGCCGAGTTGGAGCGCGGAGTCTGTCTGGTCGGTCCGCACCGAGACGATCTGGATCTGCGGCTCGGTGAACAACCAGCGAAGGGATTTGCCAGTCACGGCGAATCCTGGTCGATGGCACTGGGTTTGAGGTTGGCGTCGTATGAACTGCTGTGTACCGACGGATCCGATCCGGTACTGCTGCTCGACGATGTGTTCGCCGAACTCGACAGTGCGCGGCGAAGGGCACTGGCCGGCGTGGCGGCCTCGGCAGAGCAGGTGCTGGTGACTGCGGCGGTTCCCGAGGATCTGCCCGCGGAATGGGATGTGCGTCGGGTGGAGGTCACCATGCGTGATGATGACGGTGGAAGGATTTCGGAGGTGATCGCATGACGGAATCCGGTGAACCTCCGGAGCACCTCGAGAATCTGCCTGGCATGGACATGGTGCGCCGTGCGCTCGAGGAAGCCCGCGGCGCCGCGCGCAGTCAGGGTAAGGATGTCGGGCGCGGCCGGTCGGCGCCGGCACAGCGTTCCCCGGCGGTCGGTAAGCGGCGCAGGTGGTCGGGCCCCGGCCCGGATGCGCGCGATCCACAAACGTTCAGTGCCGCGACTCGGGATCTGGCACAGTCGCGCGGCTGGTCGAAACAGGTCGCCGAGGGAGCGGTGCTTGGCCAGTGGACGACGGTCGTCGGCGATCAGATCGCCGATCACGCGATCCCGACCAGTCTGCGTGACGGAGTGTTGACGGTGTCGGCGGAATCCACGGCCTGGGCAACCCAGCTGCGGATGGTTCAGGCTCAACTGTTGGCCAAGATCGCCGCGGCGGTGGGCGATGGCGTGGTCACCTCGATGAAGATCCAGGGGCCGGTCGCGCCGTCCTGGCGAAAGGGCAACCGCAGCGTGCCCGGCCGAGGGCCTCGGGACACGTACGGATAACGATGCGCTCAGACCGCCGAGATGCCGGAATTCGGGGCGCTGGGGCGTCCGCACGCTCGGGTAGTTGGAAAATTCCGCGCACGGCGCAGTCAGATGGGTGGAAACGACGACGCAGCGACGGTCCTGACAGTGGGTAACGGTAGACTTGCGGGAGCTTTATAGGCGGTGTCTGCACCGTCCCCCGCGAACACCAAGGAGACGCGTCCAACGTGGCTGCCCATTATCAGTACGGTGCCGAATCCATCAAGGTGCTTGAAGGCCTCGAAGCGGTTCGGAAACGTCCCGGTATGTATATCGGTTCCACCGGCGAACGCGGCCTGCACCACCTGGTCTGGGAAGTCGTGGACAACGCGGTCGATGAGGCGATGGCCGGTTTCGCCACCAAGGTGGATGTGCGGATCCTGGAGGACGGTGGCGTCGAGGTCACCGACGACGGGCGCGGTATCCCGGTGGCGATGCACAGCACCGGCATCCCGACGATCGATGTCGTGATGACGGTCCTGCATGCCGGCGGAAAATTCGAAGAAGGTGCGTATCAGGTCTCCGGCGGTCTGCACGGCGTCGGTGTGTCGGTGGTGAATGCGCTGTCCAGCCGGCTGGAAGCCGACGTCCGCACCGACGGGTTCGAGTGGTTTCAGACCTACGACAAATCGGTGCCCGGCACCCTGCGCCAAGGTGACAAGACCAAGAAGACCGGAACGACCATCCGATTCTGGGCGGACCCGGATATCTTCGAGACCACCACCTACGACTTCGAGACCATCGCGCGCCGCCTGCAGGAAATGGCCTTCCTCAACAAGGGCCTGACCATCGAACTCACCGATGAGCGCGTCACCCGCGCCGAGGTCGTCGATGAGGTGGTCGGTGACACGGCCGAAGCACCGAAGTCCGCCGAGGAGAAGGCGGCCGAGGAAGCCGCTCCGCACAAGGTGAAGCACCGCACGTTCCACTACCCGGGCGGGCTGGTCGATTTCGTCAAGCACATCAACCGGACCAAGACCGCGATCCAGCCCAGTGTCATCGATTTCGACGGCAAGGGCCCCGGTCACGAGGTCGAGATCGCGATGCAGTGGAACGCCGGCTACTCCGAATCGGTGCACACCTTCGCCAACACCATCAACACCCACGAGGGCGGCACGCACGAGGAAGGTTTCCGTAGCGCACTGACCACGGTGGTCAACAAGTACGCCAAGGAGAAGAAGCTTCTCAAGGAGAAGGACACGAACCTCACGGGTGACGATATCCGCGAAGGTTTGGCCGCGGTGATCTCGGTGAAGGTCTCCGAGCCGCAGTTCGAGGGGCAGACCAAGACCAAGCTGGGCAATACCGAGGTGAAGTCCTTCGTGCAGAAGATATGCAACGAGGAACTGCAACATTGGTTCGACGCGAATCCCGCCGAGGCCAAAACGGTTATCAACAAGGCGGTTTCGTCGGCCCAGGCGCGTATCGCGGCGCGCAAGGCGCGTGAGCTGGTACGCCGTAAGAGCGCCACCGATATCGGGGGGCTGCCCGGCAAGCTCGCCGACTGCCGGTCCACGGATCCAAGCAAGTCCGAAGTGTATGTGGTGGAGGGCGATTCGGCCGGTGGCTCGGCCAAGAGCGGCCGCGATTCGATGTTCCAGGCGATCCTGCCGCTGCGTGGCAAGATCATCAATGTCGAGAAGGCCCGTATCGACCGGGTGCTGAAGAACACCGAAGTCCAGGCGATCATCACCGCGCTGGGCACCGGAATCCACGATGAGTTCGACATCGCCAAACTGCGCTATCACAAGATCGTGCTGATGGCCGACGCCGACGTGGACGGGCAGCACATCTCCACACTGCTGCTGACCCTGCTGTTCCGGTTCATGAAACCGCTGATCGAGCACGGCCACGTCTTCCTCGCGCAGCCGCCGCTGTACAAGCTCAAATGGCAACGCCAGGAGCCGGAATTCGCCTACTCCGACCGCGAACGCGACGGTCTGCTCGAGGCCGGCCGCGCGGCCGGCAAACGGATCAATCCCGAGGACGGTATCCAGCGGTACAAGGGTCTTGGTGAGATGGACGCCAAGGAATTGTGGGAGACCACCATGGATCCCTCCGTGCGCGTGCTGCGCCAGATCACGCTCGACGACGCCGCCTCGGCCGACGAATTGTTCTCCATCCTGATGGGCGAGGACGTGGAGGCACGCCGCAGCTTTATCACGCGCAATGCCAAAGACGTTCGTTTCCTTGATGTTTAGCGAAGTTATCCCGAAAACCCAGGTTTAGGACCATAGATGACTGACACCACTCTGCCGCCCGGCGACGCAGCCGGCGACCGCATCGAACCGGTCGACATCCAGCAGGAGATGCAGCGCAGCTACATCGATTACGCGATGAGCGTCATCGTCGGCCGCGCCCTGCCGGAGGTTCGCGACGGTCTCAAGCCGGTGCACCGGCGAGTGCTCTACGCCATGTTCGACTCCGGCTTCCGGCCCGACCGCGGACACGCGAAATCCGCACGCTCGGTTGCCGAGACGATGGGTAACTACCACCCGCACGGCGACTCCTCGATCTACGACACCCTGGTGCGGATGGCCCAGCCGTGGTCGCTGCGGTACCCGCTGGTCGACGGTCAGGGCAACTTCGGTTCGCCCGGCAATGATCCGCCGGCCGCCATGCGATACACCGAGGCGCGGCTGACCCCGCTGGCCATGGAGATGCTGCGCGAAATCGACGAGGAGACCGTCGATTTCATCCCGAACTATGACGGCCGCGTGCAGGAACCGACTGTGCTTCCCAGCCGGTTCCCCAACCTGCTGGCCAACGGCTCCGGCGGTATTGCGGTCGGGATGGCCACCAACATCCCGCCGCACAACCTGCGTGAACTCGCCGAAGCCGTCTACTGGTGCCTGGAGAATCACGAAGCTGATGAGGAGACCACCCTCGCCGCCGTCTGCGAGCGCGTCAAGGGTCCCGACTTCCCCACTGCCGGTTTGATTGTCGGCTCACAGGGGATCAACGACGCGTACACCACCGGGCGGGGTTCCATTCGGATGCGCGGCGTCGTGGAGATCGAGGAGGACGCCCGCGGGCGCACCTCGATCGTCATCACCGAACTGCCGTATCAGGTGAACCACGACAATTTCATCACGTCGATCGCCGATCAGGTTCGCGACGGGCGGATGACCGGTATCGCCAACGTCGAGGACCAGGGCAGCGACCGTGTCGGTATCCGAATCGTGGTGGAGCTCAAGCGAGATGCCGTCGCGAAAGTGGTGCTGAACAACCTCTACAAGCACACTCAGCTGCAGACGAGTTTCGGCGCCAACATGCTGTCGATCGTCGACGGGGTGCCGCGCACACTGCGGATCGACCAGATGATCCGCTACTACGTCGAACATCAACTCGATGTCATCGTCCGGCGCACCACCTACCGGTTGCGCAAGGCCAATGAGCGGGCCCATATCCTGCGAGGTCTGGTCAAGGCTCTCGACGCGCTGGACGAGGTGATTGCGTTGATCCGCGCCTCGGCCAACGCCGATGTCGCGCGCACCGGTCTGATGGAGCTGCTCGACGTCGACGAGATCCAGGCCCAGGCCATCCTCGACATGCAGTTGCGGCGCCTGGCAGCGCTGGAGCGCCAGCGGATCGTCGACGACCTGGCCAAGATCGAAGCCGAGATCGCCGACCTCGAGGACATTCTGGCCAAGCCGGAACGTCAGCGCGCCATCGTCCGTGATGAGCTGAAGGAGATCGCCGACAAGTACGGCGACGACCGCCGCTCGCGCATCGTGCCCGCCGACGGTGAGGTGAGCGACGAGGATTTGATCGCCCGCGAGGACGTCGTGGTGACGATCACCGAAACCGGCTACGCCAAGCGCACCAAGACCGACCTGTACCGCAGCCAGAAGCGCGGCGGTAAGGGCGTGCAGGGGGCCGGGCTCAAGCAGGACGACATCGTCAACCACTTCTTCGTCTGCTCCACCCACGACTGGATCCTGTTCTTCACCACACAGGGCCGGGTCTACCGGGCGAAGGCCTACGACCTGCCGGAGGCCTCGCGCATCGCGCGCGGCCAGCACGTCGCGAATCTGCTGGCGTTCCAGCCGGAGGAGCGCATCGCCCAGGTCATCCAGATCAAGAGCTACGAGGATGCGCCGTACCTGGTGCTGGCCACCCGCACCGGCCTGGTCAAGAAGTCCAAGCTGACCGATTTCGACTCCAACCGCTCGGGCGGCATCGTCGCGGTCAACCTGCGCGATGGTGATGAGCTTGTCGGAGCAGTGCTCTGCTCGGCGGAGGACGACCTGCTGCTGGTGAGCGCCAATGGCCAGTCGATCCGCTTCTCGGCCACCGATGAGGCGCTGCGCCCGATGGGTCGCGCCACCTCGGGCGTGCAAGGCATGCGATTCAACGAGGATGATCGGCTGCTGTCGCTCAACGTCGTGATCGAAGGCACATATCTGCTGGTCGCGACGGCGGGCGGTTACGCCAAGCGGACGGCCATCGACGAGTACTCGGCGCAGGGCCGCGGCGGCAAGGGAATCCTCACCGTCCAGTACGACCGACGCCGTGGCAGTCTGGTCGGTGCGCTCATCGTCGACGACGAGACCGAGCTGTACGCCATCACCTCCGGCGGCGGTGTCATCAGAACCGCCGCTCGTCAGGTCCGTAAGGCCGGCCGCCAGACCAAGGGCGTCCGCTTGATGAACCTGGGTGAGGGCGACACACTGATTGCGATTGCGCGGAACGCCGAAGGCGGCGAGGAACCTGATGACGAGGCTCTCGAGGTGCTCGACGGCACCGTGGTTGATGGTGAGGTGCCCGACAGCACCGAGCCCGACAGCACCGAGCCCGACGCAACGTGACGTGACGCCGCTGCCACCTCGGCACGGCATGAGACAAGGAGCCGCTAGGTGACCTCACCGAACGAGACCGGCCACCCGCGGGCGGGAGAGGGCCCCGGCAGCGCCAACGGAGTGACTGCCGAGCCGCCGTGGCAGCGGGGGCCGGCGGCGCGGGGCAACTCCCCGCGTCCCGCAGAAGCGTCGCGTTCCCCGGAACCGCCACGCGTTGCAGAACAGCAGCGTCCCCCGGCTCGCTCCCCCGGTGCCGACGCCCGTCTCGGGCAGTTCATCGCCGGCGGCCCGAGCACCCCGACGCGGGAGCCCTCGATACGGGAAACGGAGGTCGTCGCGACCAGGACACCGGAGCGGCCCGAGAGCCAGCGGCCCGAAGGCTATGCCAGCGAGCTGCCGGACCTGTCCGCACCGGCGCCGCGTCCCCCCCGCCCCGCGGGCAACGCCACGCCGGCCGAGCCGCGCCCGTCGTCCCCCCCGGCGACCCGGGTGCAGGTGGCCAAGAAGTCGACGGGCCCGGTGCGCGCGAGCATGCAGATCCGCCGCATCGATCCATGGAGCACGCTGAAGGTCTCCCTGGTGCTCTCCGGCGCGCTGTTCTTCGTCTGGATGATCGCCGTGGCGTTCCTGTACCTGGTGCTCGGCGGTATGGGCGTGTGGAGCAAGTTGAACAGCAACGTCGGCGATCTGCTCACCTCCGACAGCGGCACCGGCGGTGAACTCATCTCCAGCGGAACGATTTTCGGTAGTGCGACGCTGATCGGTCTGGTCAACATCGTGTTGTTGACGGCGATGGCAACGGCCGGCGCGTTCATCTACAACCTCATCACCGATCTGGTGGGCGGTGTCGAGGTGACGCTCGCAGACCGGGACTGATTGTCCGCAGTTTGGGCGATGGGCAGTGGTTACGGTAATCTCTGCGCTCGGCCGCAATGGTTTTACGGGCCTATAGCTCAGGTGGTTAGAGCGCTTCGCTGATAACGAAGAGGTCGGAGGTTCGAGTCCTCCTAGGCCCACGGAAGGGTTTGCACCATGAAGTCGGTGTTCGTGGCGAAGTTGGTGTTCGTGGCGGTCCTGGCAGCCGTAGCGGTGATCGTCTACCGATCCCGCCACGGTGTCGAGGTATGGCACACCCCGGATAACCCCTGAAGGGGCCTTAGCTCAGTTGGTAGAGCGCTGCCTTTGCAAGGCAGATGTCAGGAGTTCGAATCTCCTAGGCTCCACAAGTGAACAGCCGGTCATGCCGAATATGGTCTGGCCTGCTTTTGTGTCAGGCGGCGTCCGGGCCCATACTTTGCCCACACTCCCGAGTTAAAAGTGCGTTCATCGCCACCCCGATGGCCGCCAACGTCAGTGCCGCGCTCTCGTGCCCGAGCGTGTTCTGCAGGCTCTTGATGTTCGCGCCGGCCTGAGGGCGGCAACCTTGAAATCAAAGACGACCTTTTCAAGGTTGGAGCGCTAACCTTGAAATTACACCTTGGGTTTTCAAGGTTGTGACTACTGAGGCAGGTGTGATGGATGTCGATAAGCTGCGCGACAGCCCAATAGGACAACTGGTCCCGATCTCGGGCTTCGACCAGAGATTCAACGCGCCCTACGAGTATTTCGCGTACGTTCCAGATCCGCTTCCGCCAGAACTTGCGCTCGACGCGTCGACCTATTCCGCTGTTATCGACGCTGCCGCAGTCATGGCGCGCGCCGACCAAGCGGCGTCCCTGCTACCGAATCCCGGGCTGCTCGCGCGTCCGGCGACGCGCCGAGAAGCCGTGAGCACCTCAGCTCTGGAAGGCACGTACGCCGACCTTTCTGACGTCTTCGAAGCCGACTTTCTCGACGATGACGAGATGACGAGATCAGTCAGCGAGGTCCGCAACTACGTCACCGCGGCGGAACGTGCCTACGAGTTGGTCGCGAACGGCACACCAGTCTCGATCCGAATGCTCGAGGATCTTCAGGCAGAATTGCTGCGAGGCACCCCGAGCGATGGATCGCATGCCGGCAGCGTCCGCACCACGCAGGTCTTCATCGGCGTTGGCAATCGCAGGGTTACTTCGGCCAGATTCGTTCCGCCTCCAGCTGATCACCGACTAACCGACGGTCTCGATGCTTGGCAGACCTGGATACGGGAACGGGATAATGTCCCGACGATTATCCGAGTCGCGGCTGCGCATTATCAGTTCGAAACGTTGCACCCCTTCCACGACGGCAACGGCCGGCTGGGGCGTCTCGTCATGGCCCTCCAGCTGATGAGCGCCGGTGACTTGCGGTACCCGGTGCTGAATATTTCCCCCTGGCTGGAGCAGAACAGGACTGAGTACCAAGACGGTCTACTCCGTGTTTCTCAGACGGGGCAGTGGGATCCGTGGGTGCGCCTTATTTCGACCGCGATCCATGCAGAGGCTTTAGAAGTGATTGCGCGCGTCGACAAGTTGCTGGCGTTGCGCGAGAGCTTCCAGATGACGTTGCAGGGGTCAAAGGGTGTGTCGCTGCGGATCGCGGATGACTTGATCGGCTACCCGATGATCACCGCGTCGCTGGCATCGAAACTCTACGACGTCTCCTACCAGGCCGCGAATTCGGCCATTGCGAAGCTTGTCGACCTGAAGATCCTCAGGCAGCGCACCGCGGGCCGATATGACCGGATCTTCCAGTGCGATGCCGTACTCAATACACTCGAGCACTAGTCGGAGGCCCACTTTCCGCCCAAAGTTACAGACAACTACTGTTAGCCGCAGTTGTGTGCTTCGGCAGGAAAAACAGCTCGAAAACCCCTTGAACAGCAGCATGATTCGCCGTTGCAAGGCAGCTGTCAGGAGTTCGAATCTCCTAGGCTCCACAACGAATCAAAGACCGCGTCTCCGAGCGGGCTCACGGCCGGGGTGTCACCTCGACGCTCGGCGGCAGAGCGGACGGCTCGGGCCGCATGGAGCGTCGCACGATGGAGAACGTCACCGCGCCGACGGCCAGCACCCCGACACCCGCCAGGCCGATCACCAGCGGCCGTGGGCACCGCTTTGCATGCCGCGCCTCCTGCAGTGCCTGCGGCAGGTTGGAAACGACTTCCTGCGCCGCGGCGAACTCGGTGGCGATGGCCTCCTGTGCGGCTTCCAGATCCTCGCGGAGCTTCCCGCTGCGATAACGGTCGCGCACCCAGCCGGCCGACGAGCCCACGGTCTGCGCACCGATGCCGACCGCTCCCCTGGTGATGTCGTACGGACCCACCGTCGAGTACTTGAGACCGCGGGCCAGCCGCTCTCGGGGAGTCAGCCGGAGGTCCTTCATGTTCGTGCTCATGCCCGCGAGCCTATCCGTGCGGGGGCGGCGTCGGTCACTAAATCAGGAATGGCAGACTGCATTCCGTGACGAGCCCCATTCAGACAGCGACCGCGACGCTGCACACCAACCGTGGCGATATCAAGATCGCCCTGTTCGGCAACCACGCTCCCAAGACGGTCTCGAACTTCACCGGCCTGGCGAACGGAACCAAGGACTACAGCACCGAGAACGCCTCCGGGAGCGCGTCGGGTCCGTTCTACGACGGCGCGGTGTTCCACCGCGTCATCGACGGTTTCATGATCCAGGGTGGCGACCCGACCGGCACCGGCCGCGGCGGCCCGGGCTACCAGTTCGCCGACGAGTTCCACCCCGAGCTGCAGTTCGACAAGCCGTACCTGTTGGCGATGGCCAACGCCGGGCCGGGCACCAACGGCTCGCAGTTCTTCATCACCGTCGGCAAGACGCCGCACCTGAACCGCAAGCACACGATCTTCGGTGAGGTCGTCGATCCCGAATCTCAGAAGGTCGTGGACGCCATCGCGACCACGGCGGTCGATCGCAGTGACCGGCCCCACGAGGCCGTCGTGATCGAGTCCATCACCGTCTCCTAGGCCTTCGGCCGTACCACACGAAATGGCGGCCCCCGAGAGCTCGGGAGCAGCCATTTCGCGTGTGTGCAGTTATTTGGTGTAGCCGGCGGCGGTGAGCGCGTCCAGCACCTCCAGTGGGCTGGTACCCAGGTCCCATCGGGTGAACACGAAGAGCCGGTCATCGGTCGTGTCGATCTCCAGCAGCCGCACCGTGCGGGCGAGCCTCCGGAACTCGGTGATCCGGATCAGCGAGATGTCACCGCGGGTGAGAATCCGGGTGCTCACCCAGCCGCGCACCGCCAGCCCGGCGTCGGTGATTGCCAGCTTCGGACGTGCGCGCCACGAAACCGTTGCAAACAGGAGCAAACCCAGGGCGGCAACGCCGCCGAGAACACGTCCCGGCAGGTCTGTGACCACAGTCACAACGACCACGGCCATCGCGAGACCGGCTATTGCGATCCAGATGATGTGGATGCTCTTGGGGGCCCAACTAGTCTGCTGCATCGCGTCAGAACCACGTCTCACCGGGAGATTTGAGGTTATCCACAGGCTTTATCCCCAATGGGGATGAATCACAACGGTGTGATTGGGCTACGGCGAGGTTGCGAGATGGGTAACGCATGAAATCAAGTTCTATTCAATCCGAACCGCGCAGGCGTCAGCGCCACCGCATGGTGAGCAACAATCCGGTGATCATGAAAGCAAACGCGATTGCGTAGTTCCACGGCCCCAGATCGGCCATCCAGCCCAGCCAGGTCGGAGCATCCAGACCGGTGGCACCCAGCTGGAACACCAGCAGCCATAGCAGGCCCAGCAGCATCAGGCCGACGAACAGCACCACAAACCACGTGCTCGACGGTCCGGCCTTGACCTTGACCGGAGTCCGGCTCACCGGGTTGATGGTGAAGTCGTTCTTCTTGCGGACTTTGGACTTGGGCATGGTTAACCTTTGAAGACGATGGAGAATGGCCGGTAAGTGAAACCTGAGCCTAACGCAGCCGTGCCCGCGGCCGGGACTTCGAGCCGACGCCGGTCGCTCTGGCGATTCGGCGTCCCCGTCGTATGCGTCTTCGCCGGCCTGTTGTTGTCCACCACCCACGGCGTTTCCGGGGGCGACGAGATCCGGCGAAGTGACTCCCCCCGCCTGTTGGACCTGGTGCGTGAGGCCAGCGCCAGCGTGGACCGCCTCGCGGCCCGGCGCGACGAGATGGTGAACACCATCGATCACCACCACGGCGGCTCCCCCGGTGCCGATGCTGCGCTGGCCGCGATCACCCGCCGATCGGACACCCTCGCCGACAGTGCCGGGCTGAACCCGCTGCGCGGCCCCGGTCTGGTGATCACCCTCAACGACGCCCAGCGCGACGCCGACGGCCGCTTCCCCATCGATGCCGCCCCCGATGATTTGGTGGTGCACCAGCAGGACATCCAGGCGGTGCTCAACGCCCTGTGGAGCGCCGGCGCCGAGGGCATCCAGATGCAGGACCAACGCGTCACCGCCACCTCGGCTCCGCTGTGCATCGGCAACACGCTGCTGCTCAACGGCCGCACCTACAGTCCGCCCTACGTCATCGCTGCGGTCGGAGATGTCCGGGCGATGCAGGCCGCGCTGGCCGCCGCGCCGTTGGTGACCCTCTACAAGCAGTACGTGCTGCGGTTCGAGCTGGGTTACTCCGAGCAGGTGCGCGAGCAGGTGGAGCTGGTCGCGCACACGGCGCCGCTGCGGATGCGCTTCGCCAAACCACTCGGCCCGCTCGGCTACTAACGAAGATGCACATCCCAGTAGCCTGAGCGCATGCAGGTTCTGGTCGTCGACAACTACGACAGCTTCGTGTTCAACCTGGTCCAGTACCTGGGCCAGCTCGGTGTGCACGCGCAGGTCTGGCGTAACGACGATGCGCGGCTGGCCGAGCCGGCCGCGATCGCCGAGCAGTTCGACGGCATCCTGCTCTCCCCCGGCCCGGGCACCCCGGAGCGCGCCGGTGCGTCGATCGCCCTCGTCGAGGCGTGCGCGATGGTGACCACCCCGCTGCTGGGCGTGTGCCTGGGACATCAGGCCATCGGGGTGGCCTTCGGTGGCACCGTCGACCGCGCCCCGGAATTGCTACACGGCAAGACCAGCACCGTGCATCACACGAATACCGGAGTGCTGCAAGGACTTCCGGACCCGTTCACGGCGACCCGGTATCACTCACTGACCATCCTGCCCGAGACGCTGCCCGACGTGCTGGAGGCCACCGGCCACACAGACAGCGGCGTCATCATGGCGGTGCGGCACACCGAATTGCCCATCCACGGCGTACAGTTCCACCCCGAGTCGATCCTCACCGAGGGCGGTCACCGCATGCTGGCCACCTGGCTGGGCTACTGCGGCGCAGCCCCCGATGAAGGTCTGGTCGCCAAGCTGGAGCAGGAAGTCGCCGATACGGTCCAGGCCGCTACCGCTCGGCTCTAGGAAGCTTCCGATCACAATGTCACTCTGAGAGACTCTGAGAGAATGTCACTCTGAGAGCGGCGCCCGCGTAGATATATCCACGACGGCGTTCTGAGCGCGACATTGCGTTTAGGAGTTGAGCGTTTAGGAGGCGAAGCTCAGCGTGATCGAGTCCCGGTAACCCACCCCGGTGCCGGCCGCCGGGCTCTGGTTCACCACGGCGTTGGACCGCTGACCACTGTTGTCAACGTTGGCGCCCTTGATGAGCACCCCGGTCCACCCCAGCGCCCGCAGGTTGGGTTCGGCGTCTACCCAGAACTGACCCAACAGGTTCGGCATCAGGAACTGGTTACCGCGCGAGACCTGCATCTGCAGCACGGCGTCCTTGGGTGCGGGCTGCCCCGGGGGCGGGCTCAGGCCGACCACCTGGCCAGCCGGCGCGGTGCTGTCCACCTCGACGGGCACGGAGTTAGGGAAGCCGGATGCCTCCAGGATCTGCCTACAGGTCTCCACCGACTGGCCCACGCAGTCGGGCACCACGACGCTGCCTGGACCGGTGCCGACGACAATGGTGATCACGTTGGTGATCGCCGACGTCGCGTTGGACGGCGGGTTGGTGCCCAGCACCTTGCCCTTGAGTTCCGGGGTCGACTCCGATTCCGAGGGCTGGACCCTGACGAAGCCGGCGTCGAGCAGCTTGCGGGTCGCGTCGGCCAGCGAGAGCCCGGCGACGTCGGGCACGCCACGCTGCTCCGGGCCGGTCGAGACGTTGATGGTGATGTCATCGCCGGCAGAGACCGCGGTGTCGGCGGCCGGGTCGGTGCTGATCACGTGGTCGGGCGGCACCGCCGAGTCGGGCTTCAGCGAGGTGCGGGTCTTGAAGCCGCGGTTCTGCAGGGCGGCGATGGCGTCCGCGGAGGCCTGATTGGTCACATCGGGCACCTGCACATCGCGCGGGCTGCTGCCTAGGGTGTTGATCGCGATGGTCACCACCACGGTCAGCACCGCCAGCACCGCCACCGCGATGAGCCAGCGCCCGATCGAGCCGTTGCCCGAAGCCGGGTTGTAACCGGCGGCCGGGATGTGCTCGGTGGGCAGCGCGCGGGCGTGCGGACCGGTGTTGTGGGTCAGCATGTTGGTGCGCTCGGCAGCGGTGAAGATCTTCGGTGCCTCGGGCGCCTCGCCGCTGTGCACCCGGATCAGGTCGGTGCGCATCTCGGCGGCACTCTGATACCGGTTCTCCGGATTCTTCGACAGGGCCTTGAGCACCACCGCATCGAGTTCCGGAGACACCCCGGCGTGCCTGCTCGAGGGCGGCACCGGATCCTCGCGGACATGTTGATAGGCCACCGCGACGGGCGAGTCCCCCACGAAGGGTGGTTCACCGGTGAGGATTTCGTAGAGGACGCAGCCCAGCGAGTACACGTCGGAGCGGGCGTCGACCTTCTCGCCGCGCGCCTGCTCCGGTGACAGGTACTGCGCGGTGCCGATGACGGCGGCAGTCTGGGTGACGTTGTTTCCCGCGTCCGCCAGCGCCCGGGCGATACCGAAATCCATCACCTTCACCGCGCCGGACTTGCTGATCATGATGTTGGCCGGTTTGACGTCGCGGTGGATGATGCCGTGCTGGTGGCTGAAGTTCAGCGCCTGGCAGGCGTCGGCGATGATCTCGATGGCCCGCTTGGGCTCCATCGGGCCCTCGGTGTGCACGATGTCGCGCAGCGTCACCCCGTCGACGTACTCCATGACGATGTAGGGCAGCGGTCCGTTGCCGGTCTCTGCCTCACCGGTGTCGTAGACGGCCACGATGGCCGGGTGATTCAGCGCGGCCGCGTTCTGGGCCTCCCGGCGGAACCGGAGATAGAAGCTGGGGTCGCGGGCCAAGTCGGCGCGCAGCACCTTGACCGCGACGTCACGGTGCAACCGGACATCGCGGGCGATGTGGACCTCGGACATCCCGCCGAACCCGAGGATCTCGCCGAGTTCGTAACGATCCGAAAGGTGCTGGGGGATGGTCACTGGGGCTCACTAGGTTCAGCGCTCGGGGGCGGTTTGGGCGGCACACCGATGACGGTGGTGCTGGTGGAGGTCTCTTGCTGGACCGGCCTGTCCCGCTTGTCCTGTGCGTTGACCACGATCAGCACGGCAATGATGATCGCCAGTGCGCCGAGCACCCCGGCGGCCCATAGCAGCGCGCGCTGGCCGGGGGAGAACGTCGGGCGCGGTGGCGGCGGACGGTGGGTTCCGGTGGTGGCCCGCGGACGTGCCGAGGTCACCGGTGGCCGGTACTCCGCGGCCGCGGCCGCACGGGCCTGGGTGCCCGACGGGATGGCGGCAGGAGTGGCTCGCACGATGGTCGGCGCCGAGTTCGGTCGTGGTGGCCGGCGTCCGGCCCGGACCGCGGCGACGGCATCGGCGAACGGCCCACCGGAGCGGTACCGGTGGTTGGGCTCCTTGGCGAGCGTGATCTCGATGAGCTCGCGCACGTTGGGTGGCAGGTCCGGCGGCAGGGGCGGCGGCTGCTCCTTGATGTGCTTCATCGCCACGGTGAGGGCGCCCTCACCGGTGAACGGCCGCTTGCCGGACACGGATTCGTAGCCGACGACGCCGAGGGAGTACACGTCGGACGCGGCGGTGGCGTCTTGGCCCAGCGCCTGTTCGGGTGCGATGTACTGGGCGGTGCCCATCACCATCCCGGTCTGGGTGACCGGGGCGGCTCCGACGGCCTTGGCGATACCGAAGTCGGTGAGCTTCACCTGTCCGGTCGGGGTGATCAGGATGTTGCCCGGCTTGACGTCGCGGTGCACCAGCCCGGCGGTGTGCGCGACCTGCAGTGCGCGGCCGGTCTGCTCGAGCATGTCCAGCGCATGGCGCAGCGAGAGCCGTCCGGTGCGCTTGATGACGGAGTTCAACGGCTCGCCGTTGACGAGTTCCATCACCAGGTACGCGGTGCGGCCCTCACCGGCATCCAACTCGGTCTCGCCGTAGTCGTAGACGCTGGCGATACCGGGGTGGTTGAGCATCGCGACGGTGCGCGCCTCGGCGCGGAACCGTTCGACGAACTCGGAGTCCTCGGAGAACTCCGCCTTGAGAACCTTGATCGCGACCTGGCGTCCTAGCCTGGTGTCGAGTCCCTCCCACACCTGTCCCATACCGCCGGTGGCGATGAGTCGCTGCAGCCGGTAGCGGCCGGACAGCGTCACTCCCACCTGGGCCGTCATGAAGTCTCCCGGAGTGCGGCGGCGATGGTGGCCCGTCCGATCGGGGCGGCCACTGCGCCGCCGGTGGCCGACAGTCGGTCTCCGCCATTCTCCACGAGTACCGCGACCGCCACCTTCGGGGCTTGCGCCGGGGCGAACGCGATGTACCAGGCGTGGGGCGGGGTGTTCCGGGGATCCGTGCCGTGCTCGGCGGTGCCCGTCTTCGATGCGATCTGCACGCCGGCGATGGCTCCCTTCTGCTGTGTCACCTGCTCGGCGCCGACCATCAAATCCGTAAGTGTAGCTGCGACCTGCGGTGACACCGCGCGCCGCTGTTCGCTGGGGGCGGTGGTGGTGATATTGGACAGGTCCGGCCCTCTGAGGGTATCGACCAGGTACGGGGTCATGGTGACGCCATTGTTGGCGATCGTCGCGGCCACCATTGCGTTCTGCAGTGGGGTGACCGCGACATCGCGCTGCCCGATGCTGGACATGCCGAGCGCTGCGGCGTCGCTGATCGGGCCGACGGTCGACTCGGCGACCTGCAGGGGGATCGGCGCGGGCGGGGAGTCGAGGCCGAACGCGCGAGCGGTGGCGCGCAGCTTGTCGGCGCCGGCGCCGATACCGAGTTCGACGAAGGCGGTGTTGCAGGACCGGGCGAATGCCTCGCGCAACGACGCCGTCGGCCCGTTACCGCAGGCGGTACCGCCGTAGTTCTCCAGCGTCGCTGTGCTGTCGGGCAGCGGGATGCGCGCGGCCGAGGTCAGCTGGGTGTCCGGGGTGCTGCCGGCCTGCAGCGCGGTCGCGGTGGTGACCACCTTGAACGTCGAGCCCGGGGGATAGGTCTCGGCGATCGCCCGGTTGACCAGCGGGGCGTCCGGATCGTCGCGCAGCTGATCCCATGTCGCGGTCTGCACGGCGCCGTCGTGGCTGGCCAGCCGATTGGGGTCATACGACGGTGCGGACACCATTGCCAGGATCTTGCCGGTGGACGGTTCCAGGGCCACCACGGCGCCCTTGCAGGGGCCGTCACAGCCCTCCGCCATGGCGTCCCAGGCGGCTTCCTGCACGTCGGGGCGCACCGTGGTGTCGACGGTGCCGCCGCGGGGGTCCCGTCCGGTGAAGAAGTCGGCCAGTCGCTTACCGAAGAGGCGCTCGTCGGAGCCGTTGAGGACGGGGTCCTCGGCGCGCTCCAGTCCGCTGCTGGAGTAGCCCAGCGAATAGAAGCCGGTGACCGGGGCGTAGGTCTGCGGGTTGGGGTAGACCCGCAGGAAACGGAAGCGGCCGTCGGTGGACACCGAATAGGCCAGCAGCTGGCCGCCCGCGGTGATCTGGCCGCGCTGGCGCGAGTATTCGTCGAGCAGCACCCGCTGGTTGCGCGGGTCGGCGCGGTAGCCGTCGGCGGTGAACACCTGGGTGAGGGTGGCGTTGGCCAGCAGCAGCACGACCATTGCCATGAAGACGACCGAGAGTCGGCGCAGGGAATTATTCATGCGCGGCCGATCACCTCGGTGGAGGCGGCGGCGATCGGCGCCGGATTGGGTCCGCGGGTGGTGCCGATCGGCCGGCGGGCCGCGTGCGAGATGCGTACCAGGATGGCCAGCAGCACATAGTTGGCCAACAGCGATGAGCCGCCGTAGGACATCCAGGGAGTGGTGAGCCCGGTCAGCGGGATCAGTTTGGTGACTCCGCCGACGACGATGAACAGCTGGATGGCCAGTGTCGACGCAAGCCCGGCCGCCAGCAGCTTGCCGAAGCTGTCCCGGACCGCGATCGCGGTGCGAAGGCCACGGATGATCAGGATGGTGTAGAGCATGAGAACGCCTGCGAGACCGACCAATCCGAGTTCCTCGCCGATCGCGGCGATGATGAAATCGGTGGACGCCGCAGGCACGCTGCCGGGCTGGCCGTTGCCGAGTCCGGTCCCGAAGATGCCGCCGGTGGCGAAGCTGAACAGCGACTGCACCATCTGATAGCCGGCACCGTCGGGGTCGGCGAACGGATCCAGCCAGTTCTGCACGCGTACCCGGACATGGCCGAAAAGTTGGTAGGCGGCCAGGCTGCCCGCGGCGAACAGGGCCAGCCCGATGACCACCCAGGAGAGTCGGTCGGTGGCCGCATAGAGCAGCACCAGGAACGATGCGTAGAGCAGCAGTGAAGTGCCCAAGTCCTTTTCGAACACCATCACGCCGACCGAGGCCACCCATGCCACCAGTAGTGGTGCCAGATCGCGTGGCCGCGGCAGGTCCACGCCGAGCACGTGCTTGCCGGCGTTGGTGAACAGTTCGCGCTTGTCCACCAGCACGGCGGCGAAGAAGATCAGCAGCAGGATCTTGGAGAATTCGGCGGGCTGGATGGAGAAGCCCTCGAATCGGATCCAGATCTTGGCGCCGTTCTGCTCGGAGAACCGGGCCGGCAGCAGAGCCGGAATCAGAAGCAGCACAAAGCCGATGAGTCCACAGGTGTAGCCGTAGCGGGCCAGCATGCGATGGTCGTGCAGCAGCGTCAGGACGATCGTGAACGCCGCGACGCCGACCAGTGTCCACAGCATCTGCTGGTCGGCGTTGCCGCCGACGGTGTCCAGACTCAGCTCGCGCTGGGCGAGGTCGAGGCGGTGAATCATCACCAGCCCCAGGCCATTCAGAAGTGCGACCACCGGGAGCAGCAGCGGATCGGCGTAAGGCGCGTAGCGGCGGATCGCCAGATGTGCAGCGCCGAACAGGGCCAGGTATCCGAGGGTGTACTGGGCGAGATCCCAGTCCAGGCCCTGTTCCTGATTGGCCTCGACGATGAGCAATGCCACGGTGGTGATCACCGCGGCGAAAATCAGCAGCGCCAGTTCGGAATTGCGACGATTGGGCAGGGGCGGGGTGACGGTGACCGGTGACTGAGGCTGGGTCGACGAGGTCATGACGCGGTCCGGCAGTTGGTGCCCGGCTCCGGCGGTGGTGGGGGCAGAACCGTGACGGTGGGGGATTGGGCGGGACTGGGCGGGAGGGAGCCGGGCGTGTTCGTCGTCGGACGCGGAGGGGGCGCGGGGCGAGCGGTACTGGGCGGCGGAGGAGTGGCGGGGCGCGGCGAGCCCGACGGCGGTCGGCTCGGAAGTGGAGCGGTGGGGGAGGCCGGGGGCCTGGTGGGGTTCGGCGCCGTCGTGGTGGTTGGCGTGCGGGTGGGCAGCGCGCAGATCGGCAACAGCGAGGTGCGAGAAAGCTCGTTGATCTGCCGGATCGCGTCATCGAGCGATCCGGAGGGCAGGCCGGCGGCGACCTGTGTGCGCTCGGATTCGCGGATGTCCTCCAGACGCAGGACTTCGCAGTCCAGCGGTTGCGCGGACTGTCCGAAACTGATCAGTGACAACTCGTTTCGGGCGTTCAGGCAACCGACCAGAAACGGCTCCTGCAGGGACAGTCCCAGAAACGAGGTCTGCACACCTCGCATGATCGCGACGGTGCCGTTCTGCTCGCCGACGTAATAGTTGTTGCGGATGATCTCGCGGGCGATGGTCAGCCCCGCCACCACTACCAGGAGGACCACCACGGCGGCGATCAGCATCCGGCGTTTGGAGCGGGGCGGTCGTTGCTCCTCGGGTTGCGTGAGAACCCTTTTGGGCGGACTGCGTTTCGGATTGAACGCCGAGGCACGGCCGGCGGCCGTGTTCGGAGGCGCGGTGTTGTCGTCCTCGCCGGAGACCGCACCGGCCAGGATCGGCTGGGTCTGGCCGTAGTCGTAGTCCACGACGTCGGCGACCACCACGGTGACGTTGTCGGGGCCACCGCCGCGCAGCGCAAGTTCGATGAGCCGGTCGGCGGCATCCACCACATCGGGAATCTGCAGCGCTTCGGCGATGGTGTCGTGGCTGACCGGATCGGACAGCCCGTCCGAACACAGTAGATAGCGGTCGCCGACCTTGGCCTCCCGCATGATCAGCGTCGGCTCGACCTCGTGCCCGGTCAGCGCCCGCATGATCAGCGACCGCTGCGGGTGGCTGTGCGCCTCCTCGGCGGTGATGCGGCCCTCGTCGACCAGCGTCTGGACGAAGGTGTCGTCCTTGGTGATCTGAGAGAGTTCACCGTCGCGCATGAGGTAGGCGCGGGAATCGCCGATGTGCACCAGTCCCAGCCGGCCGCCGGCGAACAGGATCGCGGTCAGTGTGGTGCCCATGCCCTCGAGTTCGGGGTCGGCCTCCACGTGTGCGGCGATCGCCGAGTTGCCCTCGTGCACCGCCACATTGAGCTTGTTGAGCAGGTCGCCGCCCGGCTCGTCGTCATCGAGGTGGGCCAGCGCGGCGATCACCAGCTGGGAAGCGACCTCACCGGCGGCGTGCCCGCCCATACCGTCGGCGAGGGCCAGCAACCGGGCCCCGGCGTACACCGAGTCCTCGTTGTTGGCGCGCACCAAGCCACGGTCACTGCGCGCTGCATATCTGAGCACCAGTGTCACGGACGCAACTCGATCACCGTCTTGCCGATCCGTACCGGCGTTCCCATCGGAACTCTTACCGCCGTAGTCACCTTCGCCCTGTCAAGGTATGTGCCGTTGGTCGATCCTAGGTCCTCCACGTACCATTCCGACCCCCGCGGTGACAGCCTGGCGTGCCGTGTCGAGGCGTAGTCGTCGGTGAGCACCAGGGTGGAGTCATCGGCGCGGCCGATCAGCACCGGCTGGCTGCCCAGCGTGATGCGGGTGCCTGCGAGCGCGCCTTCGGTGACGACCAGGTGCTTGGCGATGTGCCGGCTTTCCCGGTTGGGCAGCAGTGACCCGCGTAGCGCCAGCCCACGCCGCACCATGACCGCACCCGTCGGTGCGTAGATATCGGTGCGCAGGATGCGCAGCACCGACCAGATGAACAGCCACAGCAGCAGCAGGAACCCGACGCGCGTCAGCTGCAGTACTAGCCCCTGCATCCGACGTCCTCTCCGTCCCCGTCCCGTGCGACTTCCGCCGTCACGATACTGGGGCGGGTAGCGGAGCGCGGGTGAAGCGGACAGCTACGGCGCTCAGTGGACCCGGACGATGATCTCAGAGTGGCCCAGCCGGATGACGTCGCCGTCGGCGAGCTGCCATTCCTGCACCGGCGCGTTGTTCACCGTGGTGCCGTTGGTGGAGTTCAGGTCCGACAGCAGCGCGATCTGGCCGTCCCAGCGGATCTCCAGGTGCCGCCGCGACACACCCGTGTCGGGCAGCCGGAACTGGGCGTCCTGGCCGCGACCGATCACGTTGGCGCCTTCGCGCAGCTGATAGGTACGGCCGCTACCGTCATCGAGCTGCAGCGTTACGTTCGCCGCGGCACCGTAGTCGTAGCCCACGGGCTCGTCGTAACCGGCGTCGGGGTAGGCGGCATGGGCCGGCGGCTCGCCATAGCGGCCGTAGTCCGGCGCAGCAGGTGTGGCGGGCGCGTAATCGGCACGGCCGTACTGCTGGCCGCCGTAACCGCCCTGATCCGGATAGCCACCCTGGTCGGGGTAGCCGGGGGCGGGCGGGCGGCCGTAGCCCTCGTCCTGACGCGCCGGCGGGCGGTAGTCGTAATCGCCGTAGCCGGGCGGGGGTCCGGCCGGGGGCTGTCCGTAGCCGGGCGGCGGCGGCTGGCGGTAACCCTGGTCGGGGTAACCCGCCGGGGGCTGGCCGTAGCCGGCGGGCGGACGTTGCTCGTAGGACGGCGGTGGGTAACCCGGGTCGGGGTAACCACCCTGGTCCTGCGGGTAGCCGCTCTGCTCGGGGTAGACACCCGGGCGCGGTGGGTATCCGCCCTGGTCGGGATAGCCGGCCTGGTCCTGCGGGTGGCCGCCGCGTGCCTCTTCAGGCTGGCGGTACTGGTCGTCGCCGGGCCGACCCTTTCCCTGGCTTCGGTAGCTTGGGTTGTCGGTCATCGCTGGTACTCCTGGTTCTGCGGTGGACGCGCGGTCTCGTTCTGCTGGTGCGGGTTCGCGGGTGGTCGTGTCTGGGTTGACCGCTCCACGGGCGCGGAACTGTCCGGTGTGCAGGCTCGGCGATGGCTCAAATCTGACGACCACATCACCATACGTTTGCCACCCCTGGTCATGGATGAAAACCTCCAGGTGACGGGCAAATGTCCGTGATGTCCGGTCCGGGTCGGCGCTCGCCTTTTGGTAGTCAGCCTCACTGAGGGTAATGACGTAGTCGTTGGGGGCCAAAATTCGGCCGCCACCGACGTCACGAGCACGGGCCTCGGCCGCGCGGCGCAACAGCGCCTCGACCTCCTGCGGAACGATCGACCCGCCGAAGGCGCGGGCGAAGGCATCGCCGACCGTCGACTCGAGACGGCGTTCGATACGGTCTGCCAGACCCATCTCACCGCCCGTCTGTTCGTCGTCGCCTGTCGTCGGACCCCGCGTCGCGTGTCGCTCTGGCCACACTGCTCACAGGCATGTTATCGGCCTTTCCGTCAAAACTGTGACCAACAGATCTCTGAGAATTGAATAGCGCCAGGTCAGTGGGGGTGATCGCGATCGGCTTGTGGTGGTTTGGGGGCGGTGGGCGTGGAGTGATACTGTTGCGCGGTCATTCGGGCGAGTGGCGGAATGGCAGACGCGCTGGCTTCAGGTGCCAGTGTCCTTCGGGACGTGGGGGTTCAAGTCCCCCTTCGCCCACACACACAGAGCGGTTCTACGGACTGCTGACACAAAGGTCACGAAC
>WOYI010107507.1_pt1 | contig 24890 bp, 19 predicted proteins | sample 6423411 | NCBI WGS metagenome assembly WOYI01 (sample SAMN13441803, study PRJNA592873) | oil field metagenome | biome: oil field; feature: oil-well bore; material: oil-contaminated soil; isolation source: oil-contaminated soil from oil-well borehole | place: Germany: Wietze | collected 2016-10-18 ... | reverse complement strand
CGCTTTATAAATGTTGTTTGTTCCACAGCTCAAAGGGTTTTATATACTGAGTAGAATATCTATAGGGATCGAAAGCGCCAGGGATCCTGGATGAAAATGATAGATACGCAAGGTTTATAAAGTCTTCAGAGCATTCTAAAAAAATGGAAAACATGAGGTCGGATCGTTGGTGCTGGTCCTGCTGGTCTGGAAGCAGCCCAAACCATTGCGAAGCATGGAAAAAAAAGAGGTTCTGGTTTTAGAAGCTTGCCAGAAGATCAGATGGGGGACAAGATCTGCCATGGAGGCTTTCAGATAGACCTTTTGTGTATAGTACGCCTATAAAAAGAGGAAAAATGGCAACAAGTGTAAAACAAGGTCGATTGCTGTCGTTACCCAGTCTAAAATGTTCATAACCCCCTCCGTTGAGCTTTCTTCTTGAGTATGATCTTCTGCAGATACTGTGATTTCAGGTTTTAGAAATGAAACTACTCTGTTAAAGAGGCTCTCAATTAAAGCTAGAACTAGAATAAAAAAAGAGCCAAAAGGGATTGTAAGAAAGAGCAAAAGCAACATCGGACGCAAAGGTGAAGTTTCTTGCGCGTCTTTTAAAGTGCCATACAGATTATCGATAATATCTCGAAACGGACGCAAGCTAAGCTCACATATACTACCCAGTGCAGCACCAAAAAAGATCAACAGTCCTAATGGCCATGGCATAATAAGTAAAATGAGGAGTAGGTACATTGAAGACCTGAGCAAAATACGAGTGATGCCCACAATACCTCCAATTATTCCAACAGAGGGCTCTTCTGGGGTTTGAATAACCCATTGCTGAGCCCAAGCTACGGGCAAGAAAAAGAGCATCAGAGCCACAAAGAATGCCGAAAGCTTCATAATATATTCTCTTTATCTCGTTTTTAATATAAATAATTAATCCGGACTATTTTGAAGATCTTTAGACAATTTTTCTAAAAAACGCTACAGGATCAACAACTTCAGGCGATCTTCCATCTTCTTTTCATCTATTAACGTTTCTTTAGCAGATTATATCCCTCAATGGCTTTAGATACTTCTCAAAAAGCTTTATTTTGTCCGTGTATAGATGTGAATTGGGAATCAATATACTTTAAGGTATGCCATGAAAATGTTTAAGAAATTGAAAATCGTAAAGTAAAAATATAGAAAACTACATAGATACGTATGAAGGACAAAAGCAGCAGGTGGAGAAAATGACCGAAGATCTAACTTTCATAACAAATGAGGAAGGACACAGCCTTCAACAACGCTTCTCCGAGCTCATCAAGGACGCTCGCTTTTTCGATTGCCTTGTCGGTTATTTCTATGCCTCTGGTTTCAAAGCCATCTACAAATCTCTTGAAAACACAGAAAAGATACGAATCTTAATCGGGATAAGCACCGATCAGAGAACATATCAGATGATTGAAGAATCTCGTCAGGGCCAACAGGAATTATCCACAAAAGAGCTTAAGGATGAATTCGACAACAAAGTCGTATCTGAGATGGAAAAAACCCCAGATTCAAGAGATGTTGAAGAAGGAGTATTGAAATTCATCGAATGGCTCATCAGTAAGAAAATGGAAATCCGAGTATATCCCTCAGAAAAGGTACATGCCAAATTATACATAATGACATTCAAGGAAGGAGATCGGGATAAAGGGCGAGTAATCACCGGCTCCAGCAATTTCACGGAATCCGGTTTGAGCGCAAACCTTGAATTCAACGTTGAATTGAAAAACCCTTCTGATTACAATTTCTCTTTAGCCAAATTTGACGAACTCTGGGAAAAGGCCACAGATGTATCAGAAAAATATGTAGAAACCGTTCAACAAAAAACCTGGATAAACAATGATATAACACCATATGAGTTGTATCTAAAGTTTCTTTATGAATTCTTGAAGGAAAAAATAAATCTGGACCAGGAAGAGCTATACAAAGAATATTATCCTGAAAATTTCATGGAACTGGAATATCAAAAAGATGCCGTCAGAGATGCGAAATTAAAGCTTGCCGAATACGGCGGTGTTTTTCTCTCAGATGTCGTTGGTCTTGGAAAAACGTACATTGCCGCTATGCTTGCCCAGCAACTTGATGGGCGCACTCTTGTTATAGCTCCACCAGCTCTTATTGATGAAGACAACCCAGGTTCTTGGCCCAATGTATTCAGAGACTTTGGTGTCCGGCAATCAAAATTCGAATCCCTTGGAAAACTCGATAAACTTCTGGAACAGGGCATTGATGGTTACACAAACGTATTCATAGATGAGGCTCACCGTTTCAGAACAGAATCAAACCAGATGTATGCAAACTTGTTTCAGATATGCAGAGGAAAGAGGGTTATTCTCGTATCTGCAACACCGTTAAACAATACTCCACAGGACATTCTGAGCCAGATAAAACTGTTCCAGAACGTTCATAAATCCACCTTGCCCAATCCTGCTGTTCGTGACCTGGAAAAGTATTTCAACGCACTTAAGGCCAAATTGAAAGGTTTGGACAGACAAACAGATAAAGACGAATACCTCAGAATCGTTCAGGAAAACGCTCAGGATATCCGAGAGAATGTTTTGCAATATCTCATGGTCCGAAGGACAAGAAGCAACATCATGAAGTATTACAAAAAAGACCTTACCCAGCAGAAGTTGAAGTTCCCGGAAATCAAAGAGCCCACGCAAGTCTTTTATCAATTCGATGAAGACCTTGATAGAACCTTCAACACAACCCTTGAGCTCATAATCAAGGATTTCAAGTATGCAAGATACATGCCCTTGCTCTATCTGAAGGAAGAACTGAAAGAAAACCAAAAAACACCCCAAAAGAACATGGGGCATTTCATGAAGATATTGCTATTGAAACGCTTGGAGAGCAGCTTTTTTGCTTTCAAACAATCAGTGTATCGGTTCATTGATTCTTATTCACGCTTCATTACCGAATATCAAAACGGAAGCGTCTATGTCAGTAAGAACATCCAAAAGGTTTTCGAACTGCTGGGTAAAGATGATGAGGAATCTATCCAGAGATTGATTGATGAAGACAAGGTTCAAAGGTATCCATCTGATGCGTTCAATCCAGAATTCTTGGATGACCTGAAACACGACCGTGAGATATTGAATAATATCAAGGACATGTGGCGTTATGTTTACCAGGATCCTAAACTTGACAAATTCATTGACATTCTTAAAAACGATGAGATCCTTAAAAAACATAAACTCCTCGTATTCACAGAATCAAAAGATACCGCGTCATATCTAAAATCAAAGCTTGAAAAAGACTTCAAAGACGCGGTGCTGGCATTTTCCAGCGATTCATCCGAAGAAGTCAGAACAAGGATTATCCAGAACTATGACGCAAACCTCAAACCACAAAAACAAAAGGATGATATTCGAATTTTGATTTCAACCGACATACTATCTGAAGGCGTAAGCCTTCACAGATCAAACGTTGTCATAAATTATGATATTCCCTGGAATCCTGTTCGTATGATGCAGAGAGTTGGACGTGTAAACAGGGTCAGCAAAAACCCGCCTTTTAACAGCATCTACACATACAATTTTTTCCCAGCAGGCCCAATAAATGAAAATATTGGCTTAAAAGAGGCAGCAGAATCAAAAATAAAGGCGTTCATAGAGATGCTGGGCAACGATGCGGTTTTGTTGACCGATGAAGAAATCAAATCGCATGACCTTTTCAAGAAATTGACTTCAAAGGAATTGATTGCCGGTGAAGATGAAGAAGACGACCCAGAACTGAAATATCTGTCATTTTTAAGAGAACTGAGAGACAACGATAAGGAGCTCTATGAAAGAATTAAACGGCTCCCTAAAAAGGCCAGAACCGCAAGAAGCCGTGAAGCAGATAAGAATTCTGTCATCACATTTTTCAGGCTGGGAAAACTAAGAAAGATATTCCAGACCGAAGGAGAACTGGCCCGTGAAGTGGATTTCTTTACCGCGGCCAACATCCTGAATGCAAAAAAGGACACAAAAAAGGAGAAACTCTTGCCGGATTTCTATGAACATCTAGAACGCAATAAGAAAGCGCTCAACGAGGTAATGACCAGTGCGGAAAACATAGCAAAAGCCCCAACAGGAACAAGCTATGAATCCAAATTGATAAAACGTATCAAAGCCGTAATCAAAAAACCTGAACTTACCGATGAAGACGAAGAATATCTGCAAGCGGTTCTGGATCTGATTAGAGATGGCGGTTTGCCTAAGGCAACGATGGCCAGGATTGAAAAAAGCATAAAAGACGAAATAAGCCCGTTAAAAATCCTTGCCAAAATCAAATCTGGCATACCACCAAATTTGTTCAAGGGGACATTTTCAAAGTCCGCAACTGACATTATAGGAACAAGGGAAGTGGTTCTTTCAGAATATCTGATACCAAAGAAGGACTGAGAAATATGGATAAAACGAGAGCTGTTAAATTGCTGGACGATACCTTCAGAACCAATTTTGACCTGAATCAATTTTCCTTGTTCATCAAAGAACTATTCAACAAAATCACGATCAATATCCAGGATAAAACACCTTACATTGCAAAACAATTCAATGAGTATATCGCGGAATGCAAGAAAATTGCCAAGTACGAAGACTCCTCCAAAAAAAGCATGGAAGTACTGGCTGTCAAACTCAAACGAACAACTTCCCGGGATAGAGCTAGAATCATGCAGAGGAACTTTGTTTCCTCATGGCTTTCCAACTATGACATAGACGCCGCATTAGTGGCGTTCTATGGTGATGACAACGAGGACTGGCGCTTCTCATATGTAAAAATGGAATACAACCTTGTCAAGAACGAAGATGAGAAGGTAATAATCGAAAAGGAATTGACGCCGGCTAAAAGATATTCTTTTTTGGTGGGCAAAAACGAACCGAATCACACATGCCAGAAGCAGTTTTTAGATTTGGTTATAGAGGAAAAAACTAATCCATCCATCGGCGAAATCGAACAAGCCTTCAGCGTCGAAAAGGTAACAAAAGAATTCTTCGAGGAGTACAAGGAACTTGCCATAAATTTGAAAGAATCAATGGACAAAATACTTTCAAAGGATTCCCGCATCAAAACTGAATTTGACAACAAAGGCATATCAACCATAGATTTTTCAAAGAAACTCCTTGGCCAGATTGTATTCCTTTACTTCCTCCAAAAGAAGGGGTGGCTTGGGGTTCAAAAGCAACCTGACGGAACTTTTGGAGAATGGGGAACTGGCCCGAAAAAATTCCTCAGAGAGTTGTTCGATAAGAGAATAGTACAGTATGATAACTTTTTCAACGATATGCTGGAGCCTCTGTTCTATGAAGCATTGGCGAATGACAGAAGCGCAGACAACGACTATTACAGCCGATTCAAATGCAAGATACCGTTCCTGAACGGCGGTCTTTTCGAGCCCCTGAACGATTACGACTGGACTGGAACAGACATCAAAATTCCTAATGAGTTATTCTCTAACTTCATCAGGACCCAGGCCGAAGATGTTGGGACAGGAATACTTGATGTATTCGACAGGTACAACTTCACAGTCAAAGAAGACGAACCCCTGGAAAAGGAGGTTGCCGTCGATCCAGAGATGCTTGGTAAGATTTTCGAGAACCTTCTGGATGTAAAAGACCGAAAGGATAAGGGCGCATTTTACACGCCCAGAGAGATAGTTCATTACATGTGCCAGCAGAGCCTCATAAACTATCTTGAAACAAATACCAGTGGCGTTCCGCGTGAAGATATAGAACGATTCATACAGTACGGTGATATCGCTTTAGACCTGACAGTAAGGTCTCTTATCAAAAAGGAAACATATCCTGGCAAGAGTTTTGTTAATGAAAAATTGCTGGTTCCGAAATCAATCTCAGATAATTATCAGAAGATTGACAAACTATTACAGGACATCAAGATAGTAGATCCCGCAGTAGGTTCCGGTGCCTTCCCTGTGGGAATGATGAACGAAATCGTAAAGGCCAGGTCAATCCTAACCCTGTTTTTCCCAACTGAAGAACAAAAGGAAAGAACCGAATACAACCTCAAGCGCCAGTGCATTGAAAATTGTCTTTATGGAGTAGATATCGACCCATCAGCAGTAGAGATCGCCAAGCTAAGGTTCTGGCTCTCGCTAATAGTGGACGAGGAAAAGAAAGAAGATATACAGCCTCTGCCTAACCTTGACCACAAGATAATGTGCGGTAACAGTCTTCTCGAAGAATTCGAGGGTATCAAGCTGTTCGACGAGCGCTTGCTGGGTGAGATTGCAGTAAAGACCCCAACAGAGGTCGAAATAGATAGCATCAACGAACAAATCTTGAAACTCAACGATGAGTTGAAGGATATTAGATTCGGATACCAGCGCCCAGAGATCAAACAGAAAATCGAACAGCGCGAAACTTTAAAAAAGAGGAGGGAAATTCTTGAAAAGAGACTTGAGAAAGAGAAGCGTCAAAAAGACAAAGACTCTCAAATCACAATAGATCAGGCGCTGGAACATAGAATCAAGGAATCTCAAATCAAACTATCCAAGTTAAAAACGCTCCAAAAGGAATTCTTCAACGAGCAAAACAGGAACAAGAAGAAAAAGCTCAGAGAAGAGATAGACAAGATAGAATGGGAACTCATAGAGGCCACCCTAGAAGAACAAGGCCACGAAGAAGCCCTGGCCAAACTCGAACAATACAAAAAGACCAATGTCAAACCCTTTTTCCTCTGGAAACTCTATTTCGCAGAAGTATTCCAAAGAGAGAATCCGGGCTTTGATGTGGTGATTGCGAATCCGCCGTATATAGAGCATAAAAAGCTAAAAGAATTTAGTTATGTATTCAAAAGGAATTATTCTACATATTCTGGCACTGCAGATTTGTATGTTTATTTTTATGAACAAGGTTTCAACATTTTAAATAAGAATGGTGTGTTAACTTTCATTACTTCTAATAAGTTTATAAAAACTAAATATGGGAAAAAACTAAAACAATACTTATCTGAAAGAAGAATATTGGAACTTATTGATTTTACAGATGTACATGTATTTGAAGCCCTGGTGGCCAGCTGTATTTTAATATGCAAAAATTCTCTTCCTCACCAATATTCTTTTAGATTTACAAAGGTAAAAGATGATTTCTCATTGAAAACTTCGATTAATAAGTATTTGGAGAATCAGGGATCTATACTACAAAATGATAGATTGGACGGGGAGAATTGGAGACTAGATGATGAATCATTATTTAAGATCAAAGAAAAGCTTGAAAGTATCGGTAAAAAAATAAAATCTGTCAAATCAATTAATGTTTTTAGAGGTGTCACGACTGGATATAATCCCGCATTTATTATTGATGAAGAAAAAAGGAAAGAGTTACTTGTTGAAGATCCTGCAAATACGCGCATCATTAAACCTCTTCTACAAGGAAGGAATATTAGAAAATGGGTTTTTAATACCTCAGGGGAATATCTGATATTTATTCCATGGCATTTCCCATTACATTTAGATGCCTCAGTTTCTGGGCCATCTCTAAAAGCGGAAAAAGATTTTAAAGAAAATTATCCAAGCATATATGAACACTTGAAAAAATTTAAGAAAGAGCTTTCAGAGAGAAATAAGGATGAAACGGGAATTAGATATGAATGGTATGCACTTCAAAGATGTGCTGCTTCTTACTATAACGAGTTTGAAAAAGAAAAGATTGTTTGGGGTTTGACAGCAGACAAATGGGCGTTTGCCTATGATAATAATAAACATTACTTGCCAAGCAATGGCTATATTCTTACTTCCAAAGAAATAAACATTAAATTAATTTTAGGACAATTGAATTCAAAGGTACTGCAATTTTATTTTAGTTTGATAGGAATAATGACTGCAGGAGGAGCATATACCTTAAAACACGAAACGATTATTGAATTTCCAATACTCTTCAACACAAGTATTGATGATGAACTCATTAATCTCGTTGACGAGATATTAAAGATAACACAAAGTGAAGACTACATAAATAATCAGGATAAAATTCACCAAGTTACTTTGCTCGAAAAAAGGATAGATTCGCTTCTATACGCTGCTTATCAACTTACATCAAGCGAAATTAAGTTGATTGAAGAAACATTAAAGAATTCAAAATAATCAAAATAGCGGAACACCCCCCTGGAGAACGTGAACGATGAATAGAGCAAGAAAAAACTAAGGCGGCAGGATCATTTTCGGCGAAGAAAAACTCACTCCGCTTCGCTTCGCGCCTCACTGCGCTCTCCCTGCGGTCGGGTCCTTTAACACGCAGCTATCTAACTCGCTTCGTTGCGCTCGCTCAGCCCAAATCCTCACTTCGCTCTAATTCAGATAGCTGCGGGAAGATATATAAAGGCTCTGTGGAGATCAATTATCCAGCGCCGCTGGAAATTCTTCCATTATTTGTAAGGGGTGGGGGCATAATTCCAACAGGGCCTGTAATATTTTAAAAAAGGTCGCAGTAAAAAGAAATCTTAATAACGGAACACCCACATGACGGAGATTAAAACGATGGATAGAGTAAATGTTTTTCATAGGAGATTGTAACTACAGCAAAGAAACTATGGGGTTGTAGGGATAGATTTTATTGCAGGTCCTACAGAGTTTATGATGATATCAGATGAGCTAGCAAATCCTTCATTTATTGCAGCAGATATCCTTGCCCAAGCAGAACATGATCCAGATGCTTTTCCTGTTCTTTTAAAAAATTCTCCGAAACTTGCTGAGGAAGTGAATAGAGAAATTGAACATCAGTTAATAGAACTGAAAACAGCAGAAATAACCATACAATCTCTTAATTCATTTTTGCCTTCACCCTGATGATCTCTATCTCTTAAAATGTCTTCAAGAATATCTAAAACGACGCCTCCAGAACGATCCATACCACGAGAACGATGATGTAGAAGATAGTCATTGAGATCATCTCTCCAAATTTTTGCTTTAGTGTGGTACGCTTTCGGATTCTTATACTATATCTTCCCTATTTCCGCATGGAACTATACAGAGTGTTTTCATGTTTCCAGCTCCGCAACGCCATTTTCTATTTTAACCTTTCCTTTAATACAAAATTCCCTCGCTTCACATCTATTATAGACTTGACAATTGCCTGTCGTCTTATCTCGGTTTGAACAACCATACTTAGATAAAAGCCAAAGTGGGTCATCTAGATCTAAAGCAATTATGCGTCCGTTATTGATGTCCAGCCCTTTTACACTTTCAAACCATGCTTTTCTTACGTATTCAGACAGCCCATTCAATCTGATTTCTATACTTCCCCTCACAACCCCAGTAGTTAATGTTGCTCTTGCTACATGTATATCTACAGGGATAGGAACCTTATCCAAATTTTTTAACCATGTTATGCCTACATTGTCCCTAAGCATTCTCAACCACAATGGACCTATTTTAGGACCACGCAGGTATGGATAATCCCATATGAGTCTTCCGTTATATAAGTGAGTATCATTTCTTAGGCGTTTCAAAATGAGAGATGAATCCCAGTTGCAGTTTTTAAGAAAGTTACGTGGATCGCCTTCCCACTTTTTATAAAAAGTAACGCCAATCGTTCGCCAAATATTAGCATCTTTTTGAGGTTTCTTCGATAGTTCATATTTTCGCATATCTTCGATGATTTTTCTGGAAGGCGTTTCATGTAACAATTTTGGATCAAATAAATATCTCGTTTCTGGATCATCAAAAGTTTTCCTCGAACTCTCCCATAAAGATGGAGCATCTCTTTGATAATCGATGGAAACCGTGAGTGTTATAAATAGTATATGATCAAGAGAACCTCTTACTACACTATTAGGCGCTATGTCTTCCGGCATGGCAGTTCTTCCATGAATACCCACAGTAGAGAAGGAAGAATAGAGGCGTTCCGCAACTTTCTTTCCTATTTCATTATCAATTACAATTTTTCCTCTTTCATCATCAATTGCAATTGACATGTTTATACACTCCTGTGCGTTTTATATAACGTTTTCGATGGATGCGAGGGATAGTGTGAGGACTAATGTTAGAACAGTATACAAAGTATTTCACTTTAAATTTTTGTGAAAAGGATCTTGGCGGGGTGCAGCAAAATTAGTTCTGCTCCAGTGGCGATATATGCTTTAATTCAAGGATATTTGAATTTTTTAAAAAGGTATAGATATTTTCTTGTAACATCATACCCCATATACGTAAGCCTCTCACCAATTTTAGAGAGAATATCTTCAAAATTCACTGCCTTGATTTCACGCTTTTCTAGAGCGGAGCAGAATTCCGCCTCCTCTTTTGAAGTTGAAAATAGGTTTGGAGAATAAACATCCCATTTTTCAAATTGTATCCCTTTAAAACGTTCTTCAAGATACTTCTGTTTATCTTCACCAAATTTGCGTACTACGTTAGAGATAATCCTGTCCATTCTGCCTTCCTTTGGAGGAAGACGCGGGTTTGGGGAAACCGAAATCTCAATCCAATAGAATTTTTTCCCGTCAGTTGAAACAATGTCGATCTCTTTTCTTGATCCCCCGCCCTTTTTTGGGACGCATACATTGCTCATTGTAAAATGATTTTCACATTCTTGAAGCCACACATTGACTATATCCTCAGCGGGATTTATCATATATTTCCTCCATTTTTCTTGTGCATAAACCTATATACATTGAGCATATCCGAAGCTGATCCGCACATAATCTGATAGCATCCTCGATCATAGATCGTGCGCCTCCTCTGATCAGATCTTTTCATATTCGGTCATCTCCTTGCTCCCCTTTTCATTCAAACAGTTTGCTCAACGAACTTGTTTATATTCTATTATAGAATAGGGACATGATATATCTATTTATCTATCTCTATCGTTTTCGGACACTGCATACTCAACAAGACCTTTGTTCTTTAGAAGGGCAATGCCTCGCTTTGCAGTGGCTCTTAAGATGCGGGATGTGTTTTGCACAAGTACGAGAGAACCATTATTGTAGATGTGCAATAATTCTGATAATAGCCTTTTTCTTATAGGCTCATTTATAGGCTCATTTATAGGCTCATTTACTCTGCCAAATACTCTGCCACGCCCCTCAAAAACTGTTTTGAGACTTCCAAAAAATCGTTGTAATGAACGTGTTGAACTCTACAGCAGTAATCTGTTGATGCCATCAATTTTCGCATCTTATGGGGCCTGCCCCCTCGTTTCAATATGCTCTTATCTCACTTTTTATTAACTGAGGAACAACTAGGGAGAAAAAACTGTGGTATGGGAAAAATCCCTGTCGTTCAGCACGAAATTTATTTTATATTCGTTGAGGGCTCTATCGGCTTTCCATCCTTTATACTTAAACCATCCCCCCGGAACTTGAGGTTCAATATATCTCCACTTTCCGTCTTCTTTTAACACGACAAAAGCATGCCCGGTGTCATTACTATCTATACCAAGAACCACATATACCTCTTCTGGCGAATAACCGTATGCTCTTAGAAGAGAACACAGTAAGATTGCGAAGTCCTCGCAATCTCCTTTTCGATTTTTAATCGTCTCTTCTGGATAATGCCAGTAATCAGAGTGATTGAGGTGTGTTATCCAATTTCTTATTCTGATCCTTAATGGTGGCTTTTGGGGATCAGATTCATATTGGATGTTGGTTGCAACCCAATTTCGGATTGCTTGTAGATCACTCTCAAATGGTGATTTATTTTCAAGGATTTCTTTGAGAGTTTTCTGTACCCTTTGGTTGTTTGGCTGGACGAACTTAGTCGCTCTGAATATTGGTAAGAGTTCTGGGGATTGTGACATAAAATGATCTGGATCGAAAGAGCAGGGCGGGGTCGTGGTAGGTATGTAGCCCACTAAGCCCACACCGAAGATAAAAGCAACTATTACCAGAAGTGCCAGAATCTTGTATCTTGTCACGTTTTTCATTATGCCGTTTCCAATATAAATAATTAACCCAAAACTATTTTGAAGATCTCTGGACAAATTCTCTAAAAAGTAGTACAAAATGATGCGGGATATGGAAAAACGATATATAGTGATTAAAAACATAATAGTAAAGAAGGGGAAAAGATGAGAAGAGATATTCTTGTTCTGGGAATTGTCCTGCTTATCCTTGGGATTATAATCTCTTCATTGTACATCAGTGAAACAGGCGAATATCAAACAGATTCTGGTCAATTTGTACGTGTTGTAGATGAGACTGGACAGGCAAGATATAATTTTATCATAGAGGGAATAGGGATCTTTATGTCAATAATTGGCCTTATATTAACTATCGTTGGCGCTGCAACGACTAAAAAGTAGCCTCCCCTATAATTTTTTAATACAATAGCATTCAAGCGCAAAATTCGCTCGTAATTTCGCCATTTTTCGCGATCTTTCACCACCCCTGCGTTTCGATCCCTTATAGGTAGTACACTGTTTGCTATCAAAAAGGTAGAAGATGTAGATGGGTTCATCAGATGATTAAATGATTTCATCAGCAAGGGCAAGGAATAGCAGGATCAACAACACATGATAGATCAGTCGGATATGAATCATGCTGTATCACATAGACACATCAATCCATGCGATCATCAGCCAAAATGGAGAACTCATGGCGTTTCTATGGGCTCTTCATGCGCTCTTTTATACCTGATAAGGAAAAAGCATATGTTTAGCGCCATAGGAATCAATCCCATGATGCCGATGAGTAAAGCCATAAGGCACATAGACATAAAAATAGAAAATGGACCCCAGAAAAGGTATATCAACGGCTGAAGAAATATCGCTACAAGCAGGAGAAGAATCAGAGGAATGCCATACACTCCAATTAGCTGAGGCACAAAATTAAAAAGAAACATAAAAATCTGAAATACTAGTAGAAGCGCGTGATACTTTATGTCTCCGGCGAGACCTGCAAAGAAAAAGGAGAAAAGTCCGCCGATGTCGAATATTATTATTCCTGCAAAGCTAAATATGAGCGCTATAATGGCTATTGCATAGAACAAACCGGCCCACTATCGGTATGATGGAAATACCTGCAAATATCCCTGCAACTAGCGCTCCAGCGATCTCGATGATAAAGCCGATGTATCTCACCTGAAACAAGAGAAGTATTCTACTTCCTCTGCTGTTTCTCTGCAGGAATTCAAAGAGAGAGATCACTTTTTCACCGATGCTTTCACCGATGCTTTCACCGATGCTGCTCTGAAAGAGAGCCTGCGGAAGTATTGTGGATATGACAAGAAATGCGACCATAATCACTTTTGCACTCACAGAAATCACGGGTTTTTCTTCGTGTGCATATCGATATAGTCCCATTATTATTTCTTATATATCCCCCCTATTTTTATCTTTTCTACTTTCATCTCAGATCCTCGGTAGTCTCTTTCACATTTGGGATTGGTGTTCTTGCTAGAAAATACAACCGCACTAAGTGCGGTTTATTTAAAACGTGCTGCGCACGTTTGTAAATACTTTCAGGATTACACAACCAAAAAATTAGAGCAAAACTTTTATCAATGGTATGAATCGAAAAATTTGGAAATTTTAGCCGTAATTTTTCATGCATAGGATATTATATCTTATAGAAAGATTAAAGAAAGTATGCCTATTTAATTCCTTACGGGCATTCTACTCAGCTTTTCTAACTTATGGTTAAGTCGCCCTTGTTTTGCTTATTTCTACAGACACGGAAACAGTTTCTTCGTGCGGATTTTCAAGAACCACATACCACTCTCCACCCTGAGGCACTTCCACTACGTAAACGCCCTCCATTACATTGTATTGGTAATAATCATTGGCATAAATTGTTTTATTTTCAAGATACCTTGAATATGAGTCTCCATCCAATACAAACTCATTGACTGTATTTCCATTAGTTTTTATAGATATTATCAATGTTTCGCCTCCCTGAACATTATATCTGCTTGCCCAATAACCATTTCCTGCAATCCTAATCTCTCCTTTAAAAAGAGTAGTAGATTTCTCTATCATCTCTTTTTCTCTGACCTCTTTGGTAGGGAGAACTGTTATGGTTACATAGTCGGAAAATTGTTCACTCCAAGAGTCAGAATCTTTTACGTAAATTATTACATTTGTTGGTTTTGTTACATTCGGAGCAGTTATCGTAGCAACTCCATTATCATTTGTTCTTGTAGGCTCAACCACAGCGCCCTCAAAGGTTACATACGCATAGCCCGCCGGTTTTCCATTATATGTAACAACTATTTTGAACCTTTCTCCAGAAATAACTTCTGAAGGTGTTTCAATCCTCAAGCCTTCTTGTTGAGCAAACGCAATTATGCTCATAGCAGGTATTGCTATGGCTACAGACAAAATTAGGGCAATAAGCCTGTTTTGTTTCATAAAAAACATAGATTACTTTGCAGCTTTATACTTTTCCATCTTGTTCGCTATACTTGTTTTGATAGATCGTTTTTGCAGCTATAACTGCCCTCCTTCCACAAATATAGGTCTTTTTTCAAATCATTTGCCAAAGAAAAAAGAGAGAGAAGAGAATCATTTAAGCAGGTTGTGGAGCAGGGAGGGGCTCTTCAGCTAAACCCTCAAACGGATTTATTTCAGCCCAGCTTTTAATTTCTTCCATACTCGGAGGCTCTAAGGCTGGTGGCAGTTCTGCACTTTGAGCGTTGAAAAATCCATAGAAGAACCCTGTGATTATAGCTACAGCTACAGATCTATGCCGAAGACACTCTCAGGGAGATCCTTCATGGCTCTCCATACCTTTTCTTCATAGCCTTCACTCAACAACCTCTTCGCGGTCTTTGGAAGGGTTTTTGGCCCTATAACCGCCCCCGGGCGATTTATGTCATCCATGTAATCGCTCTCAAGCATGAATTCTTTCATGCTCTCGCATGCGCCCCTGGCATTCTCGTACGTCGCTATCATGCTTGGAGTCAAACCAAAGGTCTCCCTGACTACAGGAGAAAAGTGCTTTACAACCCTTCTTTTCTCTATTCCGGCCCTATCCGCAAGAGCACTGAGCTCTTCGTACGTCCTCTCAGCGCTCTCACTGTGGATTATAACCGCGCAGTTAACATCCTTTGCTCTCTCAAAACCGTATTCTATGACCTCATTCGAAGCTTCAAGCTCTTCTTTGCTGACTTCATAGTGTGGCCTCCCTATCTCCCCTATAGCGCACGCTTTTCCCTCCTCTATGTATCTGACAGCGAGATCTACAGCCTCTTTCAGCAGCTCTTTTCCCTCCTTTACCCCCATTTCGCTCATTCGCGCTGGATGGACACCAAGAGCCGTGAAAACCCTTATCCCTGTTTCTGCCCTAACTCTATCAGCCATAGACAACAGGAGCTCATATTCTTTTATCACATCGTCTCTGTTTTTTAGCCTTGGGAGATAGGGTTTGCTGACCAGCATGAACGCACTTCCGCCAGCTCTTTCAAAATCCTTTGCGGCATCTATGCATCTTCCTTCGGGATCGAGATGGAAGTGCGCATCAAACAACATCGGAGCACCATTCATGAATAAAAATATAAGTGTGTTATGTATTATATTTTTGGTGTTAAAAATGGCTCCAGCAGATGTTCCAGAGGGGATGAGAGAGGAATATGAGAGAAACTATAAGACGATAACAAAGGGCAGAGAAAGGTTGATGCTCTTCGCAGGGGATCAGAAGGTTGAGCATATGAACAATGACTTCTATGGCGAAAAAATTCCGATAGACGATGCAGATCCAGAGCATCTTTTCAGGATAGCCTCAAGAGCGAAAATAGGTGCTTTTGCTACACAGCTTGGGCTGATAGCGAGGTATGGTGCGGACTATGACAAAGTGCCTTACATAGTAAAGCTCAACTCAAAGACGCATCTCATAAAAACGAGCCAGAGAGATCCTTTCAGCAATCAGTGGATAGATGTTGAGCAGGTTGTTGAGTTCAAGAAAGAGAGTGGATTGGACATCTGCGGTGTGGGCTATACTATATATCCCGGCTCTGAGTTCGAGGGCGAGCTATTCAGGCAGGCTGCGCAAACGGTTTATAAAGCCCATAAAAATGGTCTGGTTACCGTGATATGGGCTTATCCCAGAGGAAAAGCGGTACAGAATGAGCTGGATCCGCACATAATAGCAGGCGCTTCTGGAATAGTTGCATGCCTCGGCTCGGACTTCGTTAAGGTCAACTATCCAAAAGCCGAGAAGCCTGCAGAAGCCTTAAAGGAGGCTGTGATGGCCGCAGGCAGAACAAGGCTATTGTGCGCTGGGGGATCAAAGGTTGAAGAGAAAGAATTCCTCCAGATGCTATGGGATCAGATACACATCGGCGGGGCAAGCGGGAATGCAACAGGGCGCAACGTACACCAGCACTCATTGCAGGATGCCATAAAGATGTGCAATGCGATATATGCAATAACGGTAGAGGATAAGAGCGTTGAAGAAGCATGGTCAATATACAGAGATTGAGCAGAACCAAGATCGTATGCACCATAGGCCCTGCTTCCACCAGCAGAGTTAAGGCTCTTGTAAGGGCTGGCATGAGCTGTGCAAGGCTAAATCTTGCGCATGGAAACATTGAGGAGCACATAGCGCTTACTGATAGAATAAGGAGGATCTCTGATAGCATAGCAATCCTTGCAGATCTACCTGGACCAAAGATAAGGCTTGGCAGATTAAAAGTAGAGCCCAGATATCTGAAGAGAGATGAGGTTGTGGAGCTCTCCGAGGGCATGGAAGCTGAGGATGAGAGCATACCTGTGGATTATGCAGGCTTTTTAAAAAATGTTGACAGAGGAGATTCAATATTCATAAATGATGGCCTCATCCAGCTCAAGGTGCTGGGGAAAGAGGAGAACAGAGTCAGGTGCAGGGTTCTTGCTGGTGGTGAAATACTCTCGCACAAAGGAGTTAACCTGCCAGCAAAGAGGCTTGGATATGATAGAACTAAAGATTTAGAGCTATGTGAAAAGATCGCTGACCATGTAGATGCCATAGGGGTCTCATTCGTGAGTGATGCTGAAGATGTTGAGGCTGTCAAAGCGAAAGCAAAAGGAGCAAAGATCATAGCGAAGATAGAGAGAAGGAGAGGAGTTGAGAACATAAAGAGCATCCTTGAGAGCGCTGATGGAATAATGATTGCAAGAGGTGATCTCGGCGTAGAGGTGGGTTTAGAAAACATACCGGTAGCACAGAAGAGATTGATCAGAGAGGCAAACGTGGCTGGAAAGCCTGTGATAACAGCGACCCAGATGCTTCTCTCCATGGTTGAAAACAAAAGGCCTACAAGGGCAGAGGTTGCTGATGTTGCGAATGCCATACTCGATGGCACTGATGCGGTTATGCTCTCAGAGGAAACAGCAATGGGAAAGCACCCCATAGAGGCTGTAAGTATGATGAAGAGGATAGCACTAACAACAGAAAAGAGCAGAGATAACTTTTTCCTGGAAGGCTGGAAAAAAGAGCGCAGTGTTGAAGACATCATATCTTATGATGCTTATGAAGCCGCAGAGGCCATGAGAATAGAATACATTCTAACCCCAACTCGCACTGGAGGCACGCCAATGAGGGTTTCAAGGTTTAAACCTAGAGCAAAGATAATAGCATTTACCAACGATGAGAGGGTTAAGCGCTTCCTTTCCTTATCCTATGGTGTCTATCCAGTTCTGAGTGGCGAGGAGGAGTCTGAAGTCGTGAAAAAAGCAAGAGAGATCATAGGCAAGAGATCTCATGAAAAAGGAAAAGGAGAGAAAGTGAGGGTTGTGCTCACAAGGGGAGCTGTTACAGGCAAAGCCGGAGGCACAAACACCCTGAAGATCATAGAGATCTAGATAAATATTGCTTTTTATAGAGCCCTGAAGAGAAGTGGCAGGATAGCTTTGTTCTGATATGAGCCCTTCTGAACTCCATCGCAAACGCACTTTAGAGCACTCCTCATAAGACTACTCCTGCATCGCTCCCTACGCCAGGCTCTATGCTCTGATGCAGGAGATATGGATCTATGTGCTTTTTTCTTCAACATCCTTCTTAGATGTGTATGTGATATAGCCTCCCACATAGTTTTTCACTCTGAATCCTCTGTGCTTCAATATTCTGTATGCTAAATAACTGCGGTAGCCCTCCCTGCAATATACCACATACTCTCTGTCTCTCTTCAGCTCCCTATCTCTCAGGTTATCTACTGATATGTTGATAGCCCCATCAGCATGTCCGTGCTCATACTCTCTTTCGGTTCTTACGTCTATAAGAGTCTCTCCATTCTCTACATAACATGGTTTAACGCTACCATCAACTATGTGCGATCCAACCATGCCAGCCAGGTTCACAGGATCTCTAGCTGAGCCAAATGGCGGAGCATAAGCGAGATTCAGGTGCTCCAGATCTCTTATGTTAGCGCCAAAGTATATGGCTGTTGCGATAACATCTATCCTCTTATCAACCCCATCCTCACCAGCTACCTGTGCTCCGAGTATCCTTCCATCTCTCTCAACTATGAGCTTCATATGCAACGTTTTGGCACCTGGATAGTACTCTGCATGGCTCTGCGGATGGATGTAAACCGGAAAGAGGTCATAGCCCTCATTCTTTGCCTCATTCTCAGAAAGCCCTGTTTTTGCCGCTACCATACTGCCTGCTCTTATTATGAAGGTGCCCAGTGTTCCTCTATAACTCAGATCACTACCTGCAGCGTTTGCTCCGGCTACCCTTCCTTGCTGATTTGCAGGTCCGGCAAGCGCAATCCACGCAGGCTTTCCTGTAACAATGTTTTTTGACTCGACACAATCACCAGCAGCGTATATTCCTTTTACGCTTGTCTCCATTCTTTCATTCACCTTTATACCTCTGTTTCCGATCTCTATCCCTGCACTCTTCGCAAGCTCTATCTCGGGCTTCACACCAACAGAGGCAAAAACAAGGTCGCACTTCACTCTTTCTCCATTATCGAGAAGCGCCTCTTTTATTACGTCATCTTCCATGATAAAATCCTTAACGCTTCTCTTCAGGATAACATCTACACCCATAGCTCTGAGCTCTTTTTCCATGTATACTGCTATATCCGCATCCATGTTCGGTAGCACCTGGGGCATGAGCTCTACCACAGTAACCTTCAAACCGCGGCGCACCAAAGCTTCAGTGGTCTCTAGCCCTATAAAACCTGCTCCTATCACTAAAGCTCTCTGCGGCTTCTTTTCTTCTATAAATGATCTCATGCGTTCCGCATCGGGCACATCTCTAAGCATGAAAAGATTCGAGCCCCTGAAAAACGGGAGGGATACTGGCCTGGCACCAGTAGCATATATCAGCTTATCATAACCATATCTCTTTTTCTCGTTGCTATTGAGATCCTTAACTTCTACCTCTCTCTTCTCTGCATCTATTCTTACAACTTCGTGCTCTGTGTATACTCTGACATTGTACCTCTTTTCAAATCTTTTGGCCTCCCAAATCAGAAGATCTTTTTTCTTTTCTATCTCACCGCTCAGATAATAGGGCAGACCGCAGTTGGCAAATGAGATGTATTGCCCCTTCTCAAATATTGTAATTTCTACATCCTCGTTCTCTCTTCTAGCCTTGGCGGCAGCACTGGCTCCTGCTGCCACACCTCCTATAATGACTATCTGCATAACAGATAAAGTTGATTGCAGTATTTACCAATTTTTGCGGATATGTGCTATCCACAATGTAGCATCAGGTTTTCCTTCTGTACCCTGCTGTGCTATAGATTTTTGCTTTTAGGCTTTGTTATAGTAAGATCAAATCCAGTGTATGTTAGTTTCTGCAATCACAGAACTCTGATAAGCTACAGCTGTAAAAGTCAATTTACGCTCCTCTTCTCTCTCCCCATAGAAGCTTGTGCAGCTGTATGCCAAGCCTTGCTTCAAGTCTATCTTCAAGCATCCATTCCGCAAGCTTTTCAGGTTTAAGAGCGCCATAGGCTGGCTGGAATATGATGTTGCACTCCGGTTCAAATTCTTTTATAACTCTCTTCGAATAATCATAGTCCTCTCTGTCGCTTATGACAAACTTGAGCTCATCCTTTTTTCCAAGGCTCTTTATGTTAGAGAGCTTCATTTTCCCGCTCTCCCCTGAGCTGGGGGTCTTTATGTCCATATCAACCACATCAAAGTCCCCTGTAAGAGGCAGAGAGCCGTTGGTCTCGAGCTTTGTCCAGATGCCTTTTGCTCTCAGTTTTTTGCTTAAAGAGGATATATCCTGCAACAGGGGCTCACCACCGGTGATGCACACCCTCTTGCAACCCAGCCTGCAGATCCTGTCAATTATTTCCTCCTCCCCCATCTCCTCTCCTTCATAAAAGGCATACTGTGTATCACAGTAAGAACATCTCAGATTGCACCCTGAGAGCCTCACAAACACCGTCGGCAACCCTGCATCAAGGCCTTCGCCCTGAAGTGAGAGGAAGATCTCACATACCCTCATTTATCACCTGTGCGTATAGCAGAATCTGTTTTCATCATCTCTCCTGCAGAAGCCAAAACGTTCGAACTGCACATGCTCTCCCTCTTCTATATCTCTGCCAGAGCCCTCGAGCAACCCTGTTATCCTCTCCAAAGGCACAACCTCCCCATTATCCATCAAACCGTTAGCTTTTATCACCTCTACCTCAAAGCTATTTTCAGTGACCCACTGGATCTTCTTTTCGTTCCCCTTCATCTCTCTGGAAACAAAGGATGCATAAGCTCTATCCCCTATGCTCTCTATCCTTACGTTGTATAGGTCCTTCAGCCTTACCTCTCCTTCCCCCAGATCCTGCCTGCTCACGAAGAAGCGCCCTCTTGTTTCTATGCGTCTATAGCCCAGATCTCTTTCTGGATGCAATTTAAGGTTTATGACAAGCTCGGGAGCGCCCTCTACTATAAGCTCTACGGGTTCAGGCACAAAAAAATATCTTTTCGCTACGGGATCCAAAAGCTTTCTGTTTATTGCTTCAAGGATCTCTATGGAAGGCTTCGCTTCGCTCTTTGAAAAACCTAAACCAAGAACAAATTCCTTTATGGCCTGAGGCAGAAATCCCCTGCGCAGGAGCCCTCTTATTGTTGGCAGTCTTATGTCATCCCACTCTATATTTTCTTTCTCTACCAGAGGCTTTAGCAGCCTCTTTGAAACTGGCATATTCTCAAGCTCCAGTCTTGAGAACTCCATGAGGATTGGCTTTCTTAACCCCAAACATTCAAGAACACTGAAGTATACAGCATCCCTGAGCTCATACTCCTTGCTTCTAAAGGCATGGGTTACACCATGTATGCTATCCTCTATCGCTCCTGCAAAATCATAGGTAGGCCAGACTCTGTATTTATTCCCCTGTCTTGGATGCTTTGCTTCTATAACACGAAAGAGCGCTGGATCTCTGAAGGCTGTGTTCTGGCTCTTCATGTCACCTTTTAGCCTGACTATAGCCTTTAGACCATCGAGCATTTCCCTCCATAGTGCAAGGTTCTCTTCTTCATCTCTGGCCCTGCATTCACACTCCATCCCGGAGCTTCTTTTCTTCCTTATCTCATCCTCGCTGCAGGTGCATACGTATGCGCATCCCTTTTTAAGCATCTCTTCACAGTAGGAGTATAAAAGCTCTATATCGTCACTCGTATGGAGCTCTTCATCCCATGCTATGCCCAGAGCTCTGAGATCCTTCTTTTGCTCATCATAGTATATAGCCTCCTCCTTCAGGGGGTTCGTATCATCAAAACGGAGCTGGAATCTGCCTTCATATTCCTTTGCACAGACATAATCTATAAATGCTGCCTTTGCATGCCCTATATGAAGATAGCCATTGGGCTCTGGAGGAAACCTTGTGACCACCTTGCCTCTCTCAGCCTGAGGCAATGAAAGTGCCTTTTCCTCCTTTTTCTTCTCCTCAAAAGAAAAAGCTTCCATAAGCTTATTTTGCTCTTCAATAGATAGAGAGTTAACTGCGCTGACTATCTTTTCAGCTATGGCAGGCACGTCTTTTTTCTCTACCTGAGTGTCATCATCATAACCAAAATTTTTAAGGATGCTTTCATCTAAGAGCTCCAGGTTTGTGCCTGAAAAAATCTTGGGGATTACAGATTTTAAGGACGCTTTACCCCCATGCTCAACAGCATTTTTTAAGGCAAATGCGATTACTGCGCTCACTCTCATTTTTCCCTTTTCCTCACCATATCTATAAAATCTACAAGATCTCTGTTTATGGCCATGCTTCTCGCCTTTAAGAGATAATCTTCAGCAATGTTTTTTACCTCATCAACAGCCCCACACTCCCTCAAAGCTCTTACAGCATCCATCAACTCCTCTTCTCCTGCATTCTGATTACCCAGGACTCCCAGGGTGACGCCATGTTTCTTTGCTTTAAGAATGACCAGTGTTCTTTTTCCCCTGACGAGATCATTGCCAACCGCTTTACCTGTTTTTTCTTCATCACCTATTATGCTCAAAAGATCGTCCCATAGCTGGAAACCCATGCCCATATATCTGCCCATCTCGCCAAGTCTTCTGGCAGAGCTTTCATCAGCATTGCCTATGATAGCGCCGCAAAAAGCTGCTTTTTCAAAGAAAACAGCCGTCTTTTTATAAATCATATTTAGATATTCTTCCTCTGAAGGTTCAGCATTTTCATATGCCATATCCAAGCTCTGACCATGGCATATATCCAGTGTCATATGGGCGGTTTCTTTTGATAATGCTCTTGCTAATGCATTATCATAGCTGTCTGCGATGCATTCAAATGCTACGGAATATAGCGCGTCCCCTGCCAGAATCGCTAAAGGCTCACCATACACGACATGAGCGGTCTTTATCCCCCTTCTGATAGCATCTCTATCCATGAGATCATCATGCAGGAGGGTGAAGTTGTGTATAAGCTCTAAGGAAACGCCAAAGGGCATAGCTTTTCTATAATCTGAAAAAGCTCCACAGGATAAAAGAGCTAAAAGAGGTCTTAGCCTTTTCCCCCCGGCTAACGGGAGGTATGCGCAGACATCATGCAGATCTTTGGGGCTTCTGCTATCCAGAACATTTTTGAGCTCTCTTTCAATCTCTGTGATCTTATCCTCAAACATCATATTCCTCTGAATATATCTTCACAAGCTCCGTACAGATCCTTTGCTCTCACTATGCCGCTGGCAAGCAAAACGCCATCTGCTCCGAGCTGGATAGCCTTTGAGACATCTTCGCTGTTCTTTATTCCCGCACCGCATAGCACTTTAGTTCTCTTTGATATCCCCTTTACTTTTTCAACGCTATTGCTGACGATCTCTGGCTTTGCCTTTGATACAGAGATATCACCACCTATGAGCTCAGGTGGCTCTACAGCAACGAAATCTGGCTCAAAGGCGGCAACAGCCCTGCTCACATCATCATTGTTGCTACAGATGACCTGTGTTAGCTCAAGGCTCTTCAATCTCTTGATTATACTATCTATAGCCCATAGTTCTAACCTGTATTCTGAGTGATTCACCAGCGATCCCTTTGCCCCTGCAAATTTTACTGCTTCCGGCAATATGTGACCTGTAAAACTCCCATAATCTACAGCATCAACATGTTGCGCCAAGATTGGGATCTTTGATACTAAAGAAGATCTGTAAATATCGCTTGCCTGAACAGCAATTGCTGCAGAAACACCATATTCTAAAGAGGTCTTGTTCATAGCTTCGATTATCCTGTTCAAAGCCTCCCCTGTTGCCTCTTCGTAGCACTTCACATTCAGTATGACTATCGGTACATCAAGCATGAATGGTATTGCTTATACCTGATTTAACCTTTTTTGTATGACGCCCTTCTATAAAGATCACCGGATCCATCTGTTACCATGAGTTGCTATTTTTACATCTATGGTGTTCTCTTCAGGGAAGCGATGTCATTTATTATGTAAAGAGATCCTCTGATAGTGCTCTTTAAAGGGGCAGGGAAATGAGATCCGCCAGCAAGAGATAAAGAGAAAGGTGCAGGATTTGTCCATCTCTTTAGCGGTTGATTCTTCAGGCGCATCCAGAAAGAGCTTATCAGAAGAAGCTTCTTGTCCGCTTGCACAGCCATACAAGGAACAGCATTATAGGCACTTCTGTCAGAACTCCAACAACAGTGGCTAAAGAGGCCCCGGAGTTGAGACCGAATAGGGTTGTTGCCGTCGCTATTGCAACTTCAAAGTGGTTGCTGCCCGCTATTATGGCGGTTGGAGCTGCGTCTTCATAGCCAAGCCCTATAGCTTTTGATAGAATATAAGCTATAAAGAATATAACTATGATATTTATGAATATTGGAACAGCGAGCATTCCTATGATGGCTGGCAGCTCTATTATAGCATTGCCCTGGTAAGCAAAGAGCACGATAAGAGTTATCAGCAGAGCTATTATTGAGGTTCTGCTCAGTGAAGGCACCAGACGCTCTTCAAACCATGCCCTTCCTTTTGCTTTCAGAGCGTACCACCTTGTAAACCAGCCTGCAGCCAGCGGAGCGCATATGTAAACAAAAACCGTCAAAGCCAGAGTCTCCCACGGTATGGTTATGCCAGATATTCCGAGAAGCAGGGTTGCAAGTGGGGCATACAACACAACCATCATTATGGTGTTTATCGCTGTCATGACAAAGGTGTGGCCCATGTTTCCTTCAGCCAGATAGCTCCAGACAAGCACCATCGCTGTGCACGGCGCCACCCCCAGGAATATAAGACCTGCATTGTACTGTTGCGTTAGCGGTATGAGCCCCTGCAGGGTCTCAGTGCTTGTTGTGGGCATAAATCTCAAGAATATCACGTTTATGAACAGCCATGAAAAAAATGCCATTGTGAATGGTTTTACAGCCCAGTTCATCACAAGGGTTGCTGCTATGGGTTTCGGAGACCTCAGAGCATTTTTTACCTCTCCAAAACTTATCTGAACCATTATGGGGTATATCATGAAAAACAGGCATATCGCTATTGGTATTGAGACATGCGCTATCTCTATCGCAGCCAGAGCATCGGATATCTGTGGAAAAATTCTACCCAGAGCAGTTCC
>WOYI010252171.1_pt1 | contig 24900 bp, 24 predicted proteins | sample 6423411 | NCBI WGS metagenome assembly WOYI01 (sample SAMN13441803, study PRJNA592873) | oil field metagenome | biome: oil field; feature: oil-well bore; material: oil-contaminated soil; isolation source: oil-contaminated soil from oil-well borehole | place: Germany: Wietze | collected 2016-10-18 ... | reverse complement strand
GAATGAGAGGGTGGATAAACTGGCCAGGAAAGCGATCCCAAAAGGATAGGCAGCCAACTCGTTGGAGGGATTAATCCGGTTGGTATAATCGTTTTGTCAGTATTCAATCTCGTTCGTAAAGGGGAAAACTGGTCATGCAGACAGCTCACTCAATCGAAAAACGGCCGATAAGTGATGCCATTATTTATTTAGCCATCGCCTGTTTCGTTATTGGACTCGGAGGCTATGCCTATATGGGGTCGTTTATCCGCCTGATTGGGGATGATTATTGCTATGGCGGGGTCCTGCAAACCAAAGGTTTCTTTGGCGGGCAGTGGGCTTCCTATCTAGAAAAAGTGCCCTATCACGGCGACCGCTACACATTGACGTTGGTTTCTTTTGTCATCTCCCTTTTACCGCCGGCGGTCAATGGCTGGATTCCGCTGGTTACGATCGTTTTATATTGCTTGGCTCTCTACCTGTTCTTTCAAAACCTCTTGCGCAGGACTGATGTGGACATGCCGGTCGCTGTCAGGATTCTGATCGCTGTAGCGACAGCCTACTTCACGCTGCTGCTTGCGCCCACCGTCCGCCAAAGCCTGTATTTTCGCTCGGCCATGTTGCCCTCCTTTGCGCCGGTCATCGCCACCCTGTTTCTGGTCAGCCAGCTTCTCAAGATATCGAAACCCAAAGAGCATCACATCGTCCTGACGGGGTTGTTTGCCTTTATCAATGGCGGGCTTGCTGAAACTGGGGCCGCGTTCCAGGGTATGGCTTTGGGAGTGCTGCTTCTGGCGGCATTGTGGTCCGTCAGGAAGTCCCGCTGGCAGCAATGGCATCCGGTCGTATTGCCATTGGTTGGGATCGCCGGGACGCTGCTCAGCGCGACGATGATGGCGCTTTCCCCTTCAATCAGTGCGGCATTGGAAGCGGATAAGGTGTCGTTGGGCGCAGCCCTGCGCCTCAGCCTGGGCCATACGTTGGATGCCTATTCTGGTTTTTTCAAGACTCAGTATCTCGTCGTTGTGGTTCTGCTGGTTGTTGGTTTTCTGGCGGCGGTGGTTGCATGGCGGATCCTTACCGACCAGACCGAAAAACCGAGATTCGATCTTAAATCATTGGTGATTCCCTTGGCCCTCGCTCAGCTGGCCAGCCTTTTGCTGATCTTCGCGATCATGCTCCCTAGCGCGTACAGCCGAGGGGTCTATCCAGATCCCCGGCATCTGATCGCTGTGAGCGTGGTGATGGTTATTAATCTGATGGTTGTGGGTTGCGTTTTGGGAAAGCAAAGCCTAGCGGTCATTGTGAAACTGCCCAAATGGATGGAGACGGTCGGCCTCATCGGGGCAGCGGTTCTCCTTTTGGGCATCGGGCTTCTCTATCCCGTCCGCTACCTCCCCTACGCCATTCAGGATCGTCTTCTTTATCAATACTGGTCAGGGAAATGGACTCAGAGGGACGCCACGATCAGAACGGCCGCCGCTCAGGGAGAGATGGAAGTTCATGTTATGCTCCTGGATCATCTGATTGAAGATGTGGGCGAATTAGGGTCGGAACCGGACAAGAATTGGTACAACCAGTGCGCAGCGGATTATTATGGCATTAAAATCTACGCCGATCAGCCCGGGTGGGATGAGGGCTTTGCTGAATTCCTTTCCAATTACCCGTGAGTCAGTGGTTGGCTCCTGAATATATATATACCCATCTTAAACCTCCAAGTTTAAAAAATAGTCCCCTTCCTGAAATTTCGGGAAGGGGATTTTTTTTGCCAGTGATTAGGGTTCGGTGGGATATCCCGCCTGGATCCAGGCATCAAAGCCGCCCAGGATGGGGTTGGACCGCTCGAAACCGGCTTGCAAGAGGAGGAACGCCGCACGGGCGCTCGTGTTTTCGGCCGGTCAGGTGCAATAAGTGATGTACCAGGTCCCCGGGTCCAGCTCGCTCATCCGGTTCTCAATCTGATCCAGCGGGATGTTGATCGCGCCGGCGATGTGGCCCTGGGCAAACTGAGTGTCGCTTCGGGTATCCACGATCACCGCGCCCCCGCTTTGCTGGGCTTCGTAGGCCTCTTTGGCCGTCACCCGGGTCACATCATCCTGGCTGGTTACCACGCCGGGATTCTCGATGTTGTTCTGCCGGGCGTTCTGGGCGATCACCAAACCGATGACGCTTGCCGCAACAACCCCGACAAAGAGGATGATGGGCAAGTACCTGCCTTTCTTTTTATTTCTCATTGAACCGCCTTTCTTGATTGCTACAAATAATCACTTGAACCGGCGAAGCCGGAGGCTGTTGGTCACGACAAAAACGCTGCTAAAGGACATGGCGCCTGCGGCCAGCATGGGGTTCAAAAAGCCCAGCGCCGCGGAAGGGATCAGGATCACGTTGTAAATAAAGGCCCAGAAGAGATTCTGTTTGATGGTCTTCAGGGTTTTGCGGGAAAGCGCAATCGCTTTTGGCACGCCGCGCAGGTCTCCGCTGATCAGGACGACCGGGGCTGAGGCCATGGCGACATCGGTGCCGGTGCCAATGGCGATCCCGATATCTGCCTGGGCCAGGGCGGGCGCATCGTTGATCCCATCGCCAACCATGGCAACGATCTCGCCACCTTCTTGAAGCATGATAACCTGAGAGGCTTTTTCGCCAGGCAAAACTTCCGCCAGGACTTTGTCCACACCGACCAGCTGGCCGATGGCCTGGGCTGTTTTCCGGTTGTCGCCCGTCACCATCGCCACGGTCAGGCCCATTTTGTGCATTTCAGCGATCGCCTCAAGAGAGCCTTCCTTGACGGTATCAGCCACGCCGATGGCCGCAGCCAGTCTTTGGTCCACAGCGACCAGGATGACGGAGTTTGCGTCCTCTTCAAGGGCATGGATCGTTCCATCCAGGGCGCTGGTGCTGATATTTTCAGCCTGCAGCAAACGCTGGTTGCCAACCAGGACCTGGCGGCCATCCACTTCGGCGCGGACGCCCTGCCCGGCGATGGCGGCAAAGCCAAGCGGCTCGCCGAATTTGAGGGAACGGGAATTTGCCTCGGCCGTTAGGGCTTCACTCAGGGGGTGCTCGCTGCCGGTTTCGGCGGAAGCGGCCAGGCGGATCAGTTCATCTTCACCCTCGGGAAACTCATTGAGGTGGATGGCCGTCACCGCGGGCTGACCCTTGGTGATTGTGCCGGTCTTATCCAACACCACGGTTGTGATCTCGCCGGCCCTTTCCAGGCTCTCGCTTTTCTTGATCAGGATGCCCAGCTCAGCGCCTTTACCCGTGCCGACCATGACGGCCGTGGGGGTGGCCAGGCCCATCGCGCAGGGACAGGCGATCACCAGGACGGCGACCATGTTGATCAGCGCCCGGGTGAACAGGCTGACGGCGGGGTCAGCCGGCAGGGGGACCAGGAAATACCAGGCCAGGAAGGTGACCGCGGCAATACCGATCACCACCGGAACAAAGATCGCTGAGATCTTGTCAGCCAGGTTTTGGATGGGGGCTTTGCTGGCCTGCGCTTCTTCCACCAATTTGATGATCTGCGCCAGAGCAGTTTCTTTGCCGATCCGGGTCGCTTCAAATTTCAGCAGGCCCAGTTTGTTGATCGTCCCGCCGATCACTTCGTCGCCGGGATTCTTGCCGACCGGCAGGGATTCGCCCGTGAGCATGGATTCATCCACGCTTGAACGGCCATCAACCACAACGCCGTCCACCGGGATCTTTTCGCCGGGATGGACCAGGACCAGGTCGCCCACATCCACCTGATCAATTGGCACTTCAATCTCGACCCCATCCCGCACAACGTAGGCCTTGCGAGGCCGCAGGTTCATCAGCTTGCGGATGGCGTCGCTGGCTCCGCCCTTGGCCCGGGCTTCAAAGTATTTGCCGAGCCGCACCAGGGTGATGATCACCGCGGCGGTTTCAAAATAGGCGTGGCCGGGGATCAGCCCCAGGGTGATCGGGATTGAATAGAAATAGGCCGCTGAGGAGCCGAGCGCCACCAGCACGTCCATATTGGCGGACCCGCTGAGGATCGACTTGAAGCCGTTTTGGTAATACTGCCAGCCCACATAGAACTGCACGGGGGTCGCCAAGGCCCAGAGCAGATAATTCAGCCAGGGGAGATCCGCAATAGCAGCCGGCAGCAGGCCCATATCCCTGCCCATCGAAAGGATAAAGAGCGGGATCGTGAAGATCAGGCCGACGATCAGGAGCCGGCGCTGTTGCTCGATCTCTTTCTGGCGGGCGGAGGCTTCGGCGTCTTCCATTTCGGTGCCGTCTTCCAGCACTTCAAAGCCCGCGGCGCGGATGGCGCGGCGGATCTCGTTCTGGCTGATGATGGTTGGAACGTATTTGACGGAGGCTTTTTCGGTGGCCAGGTTGGCGCCGGCTTCAATCACGCCTTCCAGCGCGTTCAGCACCTTTTCAAGCCGCTTGACATCGGCAGCGTCGGAGAGGTTGCGGATGCCCAGCTGGGCCTGGCCCAGGGCAACGTCATAGCCTGCTTTTTGGACCCGGGCGATCATTTCCGTCAGAGTTGCTTTATCGGGGTCGTAGCTGACGGCCGCCCGCTCCGAGGAGAGGTTCACATTGGCTGTATCAACGCCATCGACCTTCTTCAGGTTGCGTTCAACCGTCGCCACACAGTTTGCACACGTCATCCCCAGGATGGGGAGCGTGAGATGTTTTTGTTTTTCCATATTTTCGTCAGTCTACTGCCGGGTAGTTGATCTCCGCGAGGGTATCCCGCAGGGCCTGTTCGGTCACGGGTTCGGCGAATTCAACGGTCACCTGCTTGGTATCCAGGTCGGCATTTACCTTGGAAACGCCCTCAAGATCGGACAGCTCCGTGGATACGGTGTGGGTGCAGTGCATGCAGTGCATCGCGGGGACATTAAAAGTTATGGTTTGCATGGTTTACTCCTCATTTGTTTTGGATTTGAAATTAATTTCGATTGGCGGCGTCAAACACTTCGGTGATCTCGTTCAGAACGCGCTGGCGTTCCGCCGGGTCGCTGCCTTGAATGGCGCCGAGGACACAGGAATTGAGATGTCCATCCAGGATCTGCGCGCTGACTTTGTTGAGCGCGCTCTGGACGGCCTGGATCTGCCGGATGACGTCAATGCAGTATTTATCCTCTGCCAACATCCTTTGAATCCCGCGGATGTGTCCTTCGATGGTTTTCAGCCTCTGAATTGAATCCTGATGATCGTGTTCCATCAGTACCTCTCTTCTGATCCCCCCCCCGTGGGGGTGGGGTTATTAAGATATATTTTACTCTATTTATCGGCAACAGTCAAATCCGGGGCACCGAACCTCTTCAGGCGGCGTGATATTTTAGGGGAGTACCCAGTATAATGAACGCTGATTTTAAATTGGAGGAAGTATTGAATAAGCAGCAATTGGGTTTCTTACTGATGTCCATCTCCGCGATTGGCCTGGCGGTGGGCACGATTATGATGAAGATCCTGCCAGCCGAGGCCGGCCTCACGCCTGGACAGGTGGCCGTCTGGCGCTTCCTGATCGCTGCCCCATTGACCTGGCTGGTCACGCTGATCCAAAAAAAGGGGAAAGGGTTGCTGCCCGAGACGCCCGGGTGGCTGCTGGCGATGGGCCTGGTCTACTCGATTGCCAGTGTGCTGGCTTTGCTGGCTTTGAGCCGTCTCCCCTCTTCAATTTATGTCATCATCCTGTTCTTTTATCCCTCGCTCATTGTCGTTTTCCACCTCCTCAACCGCAAGCCTGTCCCGGGGCTTTGGTGGCTGGGGCTGCCGCTGACCCTGATTGGGCTGATTTTGACGGTCTCCCATTTCGGTCAGCCTCTGGCCCTGGATTTGCTCGGGATTATCCTTTCGGTCCTTAACGGGATCACGTTCGCGATTTATATGCTGATGAGCGAGCAGGTGTTTCAGAAGAATACCGATCGCCAGCTGAGTTCGAGCTGGGTGATGACCGGCGCAATGGTGGTTGGGTTGCTTCTGGCGTTTATTTTCGGCTTCAAGGCGCCCGAAACGCTCAGGGGCTGGGTTTATCTGGCGATCCTGGGGGTGGTCGGGACTCTCATCCCCATCCTCTCGATGAACTTCGGCATCCAGCTGATCGGTTCCGCCAGAGGTTCGGTCATTTCTACGCTGCAGCCTGTTGGCGCAGTTTTAATCTCAACCGTTTTCCTGCATGAGGCGCTGACTCCCTTGCAGTGGCTGGGCGGCATCCTGGTGTTCGCCGCTATTATTCTGCTCCAACGCAGCCCTGATACGCTCGTTCATCAATAAGGACAATAAAGCATGTCAGAATCAAACCCTATTCAGACCGAGAAGCGAAGCATGGCGGGCTGGATCTTATTGGCCAGTGCTGTGCATGTGGTCATCGGCGCACGATGGTCCCCTTGCGCAATGTCCAGACTGTGGTGGGCCTCCCTTCGCGGGAACAGTCGCGGTCGGCGATCTGCTCGCCTTTTCGATCATGGCCTGGTTCACCATTCCCAAGGTGGCCAAGGCATTCTGGCGCTCCCGCACCTTGTGGCTGATGGTCGCCATCGTGATCTTCAGGACGGTCTTCTGGACTCTTTCCGGCCGCTTCACTCAGCCCTACCTGGCGCAGATGGTGAACCTGCTGGCGCCCTTTTTCGTGGTCTTATTCGATTGAGTGGTCCATAAAACCCGTTTGCCGAAGTTCACCCCCTGCCGGCGATCACGCTTTCGCTGGTGGGCGGCCTGCTGCTGATCTTTGGCGGCTTGCAGGATGCCCCGATGGTCAGTGTGCTCACTCAGAGCGACTGGATTGGGCTGGGTATGGCTCTGCTGGCGACATTCACCTGGTACCTTTTCCAGCAGAACCGCTACCAGGATTGATTTATCCTTTATACTTCTTTCTATATGCTTCGCTAGCTTCCATTGGAGTCCAGATCTATGAACAACTCAGAACGGAACGCCAAGGTCAGCCCGGTCGGCCGATTCGTGTTACTTTTAGGGTCAAACCTGACACTGATGGCCGGTTCGAGCCTCTCTCCGGGGCTCCCGGCCATTCACGCGGAGTTTCAAAACGTCCCGGGGATCACATTCTGGACCTCGATGGTCCTGACGATGCCGGCGCTTTTTGTCGTCTTGGGCGGCCCGTTGATGGGCTTTCTGGCGGATCGAATTGGGCGTAAACCGCTGCTGATCGGCTCCCTGATTTTGGGCGGACTGAGCGGCAGCGCGGCCGTCCTGATGCCTTCGCTGAGTCTGATCCTCGTGGCCCAGGCCTTGGTCGGCCTGGGCATCGCCGGCTCCATGACGGCGACCAATTCGCTGGTGGCGGATTATTTCGCCGGCGATGAACGGGCAAAATTTATGGGCCAGGTCACCGCCTTCACCGGCCTTGGCGGGGTCATCTTCATGTCGCTTGGCGGTTTTCTGGCGAGCTTCAACTGGCACTATGCTTTTCTGTCCTATCTCCCTGCGCTGCTGATGGCGCCGCTGGCGATGATTTTCATCCATGAACCTGAGGCTGTAGCTGCCCCTGAGACGGGCTCTGTGGAAGCCAAGCTGAAATTCAATTCGGTTTCCATTTACATTTTTATGGCGATCATGCTCAACCAGTTGACGTTCATGTCCATTCCGGTGTTCATCGCCACCTATCTTAAAGACCTGGTGGATGCGGGCAGCATCGCGGTCGGTCTGATCGGCGCATTCTCCGGCCTCTTTTCCTTTTTGGGCGGCCTGATCTATGGGCGGATCAACAAACGCTTCAATTATCAGCAGATCAACACCGTGATTTTTCTGGCCTACAGCCTTGGTTTTTTGGCGATCGGTTTGGCCCAAAACTGGGCGCTGATCGTCGTTGGCGAGGTTTTGGTGGGCTTTAGCATGGGTGTGATCCCTTCCAACCTGATCACCTGGCTGGCGAATGAGGTCCAGCCCCAGGTGCGGGGTCGGGCGAATGGGATCTATGTGACGATGATGTTCCTGGGCAACTTCGCGACCTCCGTCCTGTTTACACCAATCATCCAGGTAACCGGTTTAAAGTTTATCTACTTCCTCAGCGCTGCCATTGTAGCGCTGGCCAGCCTTGCCGGAGTAGTGCTTCATCAAAGGATGGCCCGAGAGACTGCCTGATTTATCTCATTCGGCCAGACTTTTTAGTTCAGCGGGCAAAACAGGAATTTGAAAGGAGCAAATAAATGAAACGAAGGGTCATTCTTGGCGGCCTGACAGGTGGTATGGTCACCCTGCTTTTTGTATTTTCGATTGCTTTCCTCTTTAACAGCTTCCTGCCGGGGATCTATACCAGCGGGGAGAACTGGATCCTGGGTTTGCTGCCCCTGCTGCTGGCCCCGATGGCGGGCGGCTTCTTGGCGGGGGTGATCGCCAGGCAGGACCTGCGGAAAGCCGGGACGATTGCCGGCGGCCTGGCGGGAATTGTGATCCTGGTGGGGTGGTTGTTCCTAATGAGCGGTTCCTTTACGATGGTGCTGCGCGGCGCGGTGATTGCCCTGATTGTCTTTGCCTTCGCGAGGACCTTTTCAGGATTTGCCCGAGGGCGTTGAGGTCGTTCTGCCAAATTTCTGACGAATTCCCAACACTCCCAGAATAAAATAGCCCACAAGGGGTGAGCTTGAATGGCTCACCTTTTCTCCTTTTCTATTCAAGAAACCCACCTGGTTCTGCCAGGTGGGTTTCGTTTTGTTTAAACATAAATCAGGGCGGATTGTCAGACTCGGCCTTGATAGGCCGGCACCGGGAGGACAAACATCTGGCAGAGCCGGCGGTCCTGCATCCGGCTGTTGAGCCGGGGGTCCAATTCTTCCGGTTTGCTGGACGTGGTGATCACGGTGGGCAGCTCGGCGCTGTAGCGGTAATTGAAAAGCTGGTAGAGCTTTTCCCTGGCCCAGGGCGTTGCGGATTGCGTCCCCAGGTCATCAAGGATCAGCAGACGGGAGGTGCGCACTTCTTCAAAGCGCCGATCCAGCGAGACGGTGCTGTTGGGGCTGAAGGTCGCCCGGAGGTGATCCAGCAGGTCGGGCACGCTGACCATCAGCGGCGGGAAGCCCAGGCCGGCCTGATAGTTGCCGATGGCTGCCGCCAAATGCGTCTTGCCGCAGCCGTAGGGGCCTGTGAGGAGCAGCCAGCCCCGGGGATGTTCCGCGAAATCCCGCGCCGCGACAAAAGCGTTTTTGAGATGGTTGAGGCTTTCCTGGGGGATTTTTTCGTTCTGCCGCAGGTCAAAATTCCCGAAGGTCTGGCGGCTGTGGAGGGCCAGCGAGGAAAGTTCCGGATGGCCGGTATCGTCGGTGGGGTTGCGGAAGTCCGGCGCCAGAATTTTGACCACGGTCACCAGGTTCGGGTCCTGGATCCGGGAGCGGATCCGGCCGTCAAAGTCATCAATCAGCATGTTGCTGGTGACCACCGTGGCCAACTGGTTGACATAGCGGTGGTTGATGATCTGGAAGATCTTTTCCTGGGCCCAGGGAGTGGCGTTTTGGGTGCCGAAGTCATCGAGGATCAGCAGGGGGATTTCACGGATCTCTTCAAACCGGTCCTCAAAGCTCAGTTCGGAGCCGGCATAGGCAAAGCGCAGCCAATCGAGCAGGTCCGGCACGGTGAGAAAGAGCGTGGCGACATTGGATTCGATCGCGGCATTGGCGATGGCCGCAGCCAGGTGGGTCTTGCCGCAGCCATAGCGCCCCATCATCAGCAGCCAGCCCTCGCGGTTTTCCGCGAAGGTTTTGGCCTGGTTATAGGCGTTCTCAAGCGAATCCGCCTGGAGCTGGCCTAAACCCAGCCGGCCGCGTTTTTCAAAGTTGTCAAAGCGCAGGTCCTTGAGCGCATCGAGGCTGCTCATGCGGTAGAGCTTGGACCGCGCCGATTGGGTGACTTCCTCCGCCCGGCAGCTGCAGGGGACGATCTTGCCGAAATCCGGATGGTCAATCGGCAAATCCTGCCGGAGCCAGCCGATCCCGCCGCAGATCGGGCAGTTGGGATCGCCGGGCATTTTGACCTGGCGGATGGGTTCGTCGGTCTTTTGCTCGTCAGTCATGTTTGAGCCACTTTTTCCAGTCGTTCTCTGCATCCTGTGAATGGTCTCGTCGATTTTGCTCATTGCTGTATCCTTCTTTTTGCCAGCGAGATAGGATCGCCTGGACGTACTTCCAATTGCGCACATTTCGGGTAACGGCCTGCCGGATCGCTTCTTCGATCCACTCCGCAGGGTATTCGGCCTCATCCGCTTTGAGGGTTTCCGCGATCATCGGAGTCAGCGGGCCGATATTGCTTTCGTATAGTTTAAATATATTCGGTTTTTCAGGCGTCATCTGGACGGCCGGACGTGATTGCCCCTTGTCCTGCCAGGTCCCGGCATCAATGGCCTGGACAGCGGCACGGCCCTGGGGAGTATTGATAAAGTAATAGGCCTCGTCCATCCAGGGGAGGTCCGCCCGCAGCAGCGAGCCCAGCCCAACCAGGTTCTGAACAGCCTGCTCGAGGGCGGCCTCATCCCCGACCATTGCCATCAGGGCCGGGTCCGCGGTCAGGTCCATCATCCGCACATAATGGACGCGGCTCTGGTCCTGTTCCAGGTGCCAGAAGAGATAGAGCAGCACCTGGATCTCCGCTTTGCTGGAGAGCAGGGGGAGCAGATCTGTGAAGAAGGCTTCCGGCAAAGGGATGGGGGAGGGGGAGGTGGCTTGAAATCCGGGGAAGGCGGGGTTTTTTTCAGGGGACACGCACGGCCTCTTTCTTACCCGTCCATCTGACTGCTTCTGGCGGCGTTCTCAAACTTGGCCAGTTCGTTGATGAAGACCATCCCGATCCCGGGGTGGGTGGGGCCGTTCCTGTGTTTGGCGACGATCATCTCCGCTTTGTTGCGGTCTTCCTGGTTCTCGCTCAAGGGGTCGCGGTGGATGAACATCACGATGTCAGAGTCCTGTTCCAATGAGCCGGATTCGCGCAGGTCCGAAAGCTGAGGGCGTTTGCCGTCGCGGTGTTCCACGGCGCGGGAGAGCTGGGCGGCGGCCAGCACGGGCACGTTCAGTTCCCGGGCGAGGACCTTCAGGTTGCGGGAAATATTGGAGACTTCCTGCACGCGGTTGTCGGTCCGGTTGTCGCCGGACATCAGCTGGAGGTAGTCCACGATCACCAGATCGAGGCCATATTCGAGGTGCAGCCGGCGGCACTTGGTCCGCAGGGCCAGGGGGGTGATGGCGGGTGTGTCATCGAGGAAGATCATCGCCCGGTCATAGGACTCGAGGGCCTGAAAGAAGACATCCCATTCGTTGTCGTTCAACTGCCCGGAGCGCAGGCGCTGGGTGTCAATCTTGGTATCCATCGCGATCATGCGCTGGAGGAGCTGCTCGTTGGACATCTCCATCGAGAACATCGCCACATGCTTCTTGTGGATCAGCGCGGCGTTCCGCATCGTGCCCAGCAGGAAGCCGGTCTTGCCCATGCCAGGGCGGCCGGCAACGATCAGCAGGTCGGATTTCTGCAGCCCGCCCAGCAGGTTATCCAGGTCGATCAGCCCGGTGGGGACGCCGTAGATATCCTCCGGCCGCCGGGAAAGTTCGTCAATCCGGTCGTAATATTCCCGGACGACCTCCCGGATCGGGACCAGGTCGCGCTTGATGCGCCGTTCGCTGACGTTGAATAGCGATTTCTCAGCTTCATCCACAACGGTGTCAATTGACTGGTCCTGCCGGTAGGCCAGCTGGGCGATCTCGTTGGCGGCCTCCAGCATCCTGCGGCGGATGGCGTTTTGTTCAATGATCCGGCCGTAGGATTCAGCGTGGAAGGCGTTGGGCGCCCGGTTGACCAGCGAGATCAGGTAGGCCTGCCCGCCAACTTCCTCCAGTTGCCCCCGGTTGGAGAGAGTTTCTGTGACAGTCACCAGGTCGATGGGCTGACGGGTCTCACTGAGGTGATGGAAGCAGTCCCAAATCCACTGATTGCGGACGATGAAAAAGTCATCAACGCTGAGGAACTGGGCCACATCCAGATAGACTTCGGCGTTGATCAAAACCGCGCCGATCAGCGCTTCTTCCGCTTCCCGGTTGCTGGGCAGCGTGAGAGCTTCGGATAAGGTTTCGTCATTTAGTTTGAAGTCATCGCTCATGCTGGACTCGTTATCTGGGTGTCTGTCTTGAATGGGCCAACCCTACTGTATAAAAAACCGGGATTCAGTTTCAACTGAAACCTCCCGGTTATTATAATCCTAGTCCTGACTGGAAAGTCAGTTGTTGTCCCCGGTTTCGTCCGTTTCATCGTCCGAGGAATCGTCTTCGCTGTTGAAATCCATATTCTGCAGGAAGTTTTCAAAAACGCCTAGGCTTTCGTCTGAAGGATTGAAGGCTGGTGCGCCTTCTTCATCATCGCCGCCATTCATCTCGGTGATGTCCTCTTCGGGGGTGATTCCGGCCAGGTGCATCACACTTTCAGCGATATAGATCGGCACATTGCAGCGGGCGGCGAGGGCGAGAGCGTCGGAAGGCCGGCAATCCACTTCACTTCGGACGCCGTTGGATTCCAGGACCAAATTGCCATAAAAAACATCATCGGAGAGCGAAGTGATTTCGACTTGAATCAGCTGGGCGTTCAAGGATTGGATTAGCGTTTTCAGCAGGTCATGGGTTTGGGGGCGGGCAACCTGGATTTTTTGCAGGGCGATCGTGATGGCTTCGGCTTCGTATAAACCGATCCAAATGGGCAGGTACCTTTCCTGGTCTTTTTCTTTGAGAATAACGATCCGTTGTTGATTGGTCAGGCTGACGCGGACGCTGTCGATTTCGACCTCGATCATTCGGGGCATAAGGCTCTCCTGAAATTGATGGGCTGATTTGATTCTAACACGCCGGATAGCTTGGTGCAACTCATTTGATAGGAATCTCCAAGTGAGTTTTTAAGGTTTTTCGAGTATAATCGAATGCATTGAGGTTGATGTTCTAGACAATAGCTTTGTCTGATCCTCAGAAGTTTTTTCATTTATAGAGCTGCCCTAAATAAGCATTGGGTGAATTAAACTTCCAGGTGGCGTTGCCCCTTCGATGCAGATTGGGTTATTTTTCTATCCTGGGGTATCCTAGGATCCCATCGGTCAGTAACTTATTTGACCTTTTTAGGTTAACCTCAATGTTAGGCCAGCATATAAGGAATTCATTTTGAAGCAATCGAAATCATTAAAAATTCTGCTCATTGAAGGCACCAGAGGTGATCATCCCTATTTCTCAACGGATCTTGAAGATAAGGGATATGATGTCACCTTTGCCCGAAGTGGCAGCGCCGGCTTGAAAATTATTGATGAGGTTGCTCCCCATGTTTTGGTCATTGACGCGGCCTCTCTCAGGACGAGCGGCGTGCGGATTTGTCAGTCCTTCCGCAAGGCCGATAGCGAACTGCCGATCGTGCTGGTTGTAGATGGAAAAGTTGAAGTCCCTGAGGATGTCGATGCCAACCTGGTCTTGAAACTCCCTTTTACCGTTCAAAAACTGATCAACCGAATCAAGGCCTACGAGCCGACCGAAGAAAAATATATTTTGGAAGCCGGCCCCATCGAACTGAATTTGCAGACCCAGTTAGTGACCTGCAAAGGCCAGCTGACCAAGCTCACCCCCCGCTTGGTCAAAATTCTGAAAATGTTGATGATCAACAAGGGTGAAGTTGTGGAACGGGACCCCTTGTTCAAATCCGTCTGGGAGACCAATTACACAGGCGATACCCGGACCTTGGACGTGCATATCAGCTGGCTCCGCCAGGCGATTGAAGAAGACCCCCACCACCCTCGTCTGATTCGCACGGTTCGGGGCGTGGGGTATGTCCTAGACGTTTAGATCGCCGCGGGGGAGGTGTGGATGGATTGTGAAAACCCCGAAAGGGGTTTTTTGTTTTGTTCGCTTTACAATTGACCGCCTCCGAGTAAAATGGAAGGCAGTTGGTTACTTAAAGGAAATGGAATGGATTCCCAAAAAAAGAAATATATCCTGTTGAGCTGCGGCGTTTTATTGATGGTTGTCATTTTCTGTGTCGCAATGGCCTCTATCACGGGGCTGGGCGTCTCGCTGATCTGGCCTTTCAGCCGATCCAGTTCAAGCGTGACAGAGGTCGTAACAGAACCCTTTAGCTCTGCTCCTGAGACCCAGGCGGAGACTGAGGCTGCCCCAGCGGAAGCCACAGAAACAGCGGTGGTTTCCGATAGGGCCTTCCCGGCTGAGTTATTGGAAGCCGCGACCACAATTGAAGGACAGGTCCAGCAGCTCCGGGGCCTGACGGTCATGGAAGATTTTGACCGTGAGCTGATCTCTGAGGCCGACCTTGAGGACAAGGTCAAAAATGATTTTTTCGCGGATTACACCGATGAAGAAGCCAGTGAGGATACGATTGTCCTCTCCACTTTGGGATTGCTGCCACCGGAGTTCGATCTTAAGCAATGGTATACCGATCTCTACAGCGAACAGATCGCCGGTTTCTATGATGACGAAGTGAAGACCATGTATGTGGTGCAGGGTGAGGGTTTTGGCGGCTCAGAGAAGACCACTTACGCCCACGAATACACCCATGTTTTGCAGGACCAGGCCTATGGCTTTGATGACCGGCTGGATATGAGTGAGGAAGCCTGCCAGGCGGATTCGGAAAAGTGCGCCGCAATCCAGGCCCTGGTGGAAGGCGATGCTGTCACGTCAGAACTCCTCTGGTTCCAGAATTTCGGCACCAAGAAGGACTACGCGGATCTTATGGAGTTCTACGAGAGCTACGAATCCCCGGTGCTGGATTCCGCGCCGCCCTATATGGAAGCGGACCTCTATTTCCCTTATGATAAAGGGCAGGTTTTTGTGGAAGCCTTCTACCGCCAGGGCGGCTATGAACGGGTGGACGAGGTCTATGCCAACCTGCCGGTTTCGACCGAGCAGATCATGCACCCTGAACGCTATCCGGATGATACCCCGATCCCTGTCGATCTGCCGGATCTTACCGACACTTTGGGCGGCGGCTGGTTCCTTTATGACCAGAACGTGATGGGTGAATGGTATACCTTCCTGATCCTGAATAAGGCCTATGAACAGAGTTGGCAGCTTTCGGAGCCGACAGCTGGCGCGGCCGCTGAGGGCTGGGGCGGGGATGCCTATGCTTTCTATCTCAACCAGGATACGGATGAGGTGGTCTTCATTCTGGATTATGTCTGGGACACAACTTCGGACGCCAGCGAGTTCACCGCTGCTTTCAAGAGCTACGCGAACCTTCGCTGGGACCCAAGCGATTCCCTGATGACGGGCCATTCGACCTGGACCGGCGCGGATGGCATGGTGGACTTTTTCCAGAATGGCAGCCGCACGGTTTGGGTGATGGCGCCCGAGGCTGAATTGGTTGAAAAAGTGATGTCTGAGCTGGAATGAACGTTTTATCCAAGGAACCTGGTCAATTAGATCTTTCGCGGGTGCGCGGGCTATTATTTGATGTTGACGGCACCCTGCGCGATACGGACGATCAGTGGGTCGAGCGGTTCAACCGGTTCCTTTCCCCCCTGGCCGGTCTTTTCGCGGATCACGACCCCCGGCGCTTTGCCCGCTGGCTGGTGATGGCCATCGAGACGCCGACCAATTTTCTCTACAGCCTGGCTGACCGTCTGGGCATTGATGAACCGCTCTTCAATTTGGTCAATTGGCTTTTCCAGCGGAGGCGGTCGCGGCGCAAGTCTCCGGACCGGTTTTGGATTATCCCCGGCACTCGAGAGATGCTGGCGAGACTCCATGAGACATTTCCGATGGCCATTGTCAGCGCCCGGGATGAAGAGACGACGCTGGGGTTTCTCGATGTCTACGAGCTGACTCCCTTTTTTGATGCCATTATCACGGTGAACAGTTGTGAGCATACCAAGCCTTTCCCCGAACCCATTATCCTGGCCGCGAAGAGCCTGGGGCTGCTCCCTGAGGATTGCCTGATGGTGGGCGACACCATTGTGGATGTGACGGCTGGGCGGCTGGCCGGCGCGCAGACGGCGGCGGTGCTCTGCGGGTTTGGGCAGCGGTCTGAACTGGAAAAGGCGGGCGCGGATATCATCCTGAGCAGCACAACGGATTTGGAGAATCTCATCCAAACGGAAATGGACAGGCTTCAATGACGGCGGACCGGATTGAAAAATACCCTTATCCCCGCAACCTTTTCAGGCGCGGGGTCTTGAAGGCGGGGATCGGTTTCCTAACCCATCTGATGTCGCGCTTCACCGTGATTGGACGGGAGAACGTCCCGGCGGGTGGCCCTCTGATCGTGATCGCCAACCATTTTCACTTTTTGGATGCGGCTGTCCTGATCCTGGCCGCGCCCTGGCCTTTGGAATTCCTGGCGGATTTTGAGATGCCCAATGTTCCGCCGCCTCTGAAATTTTTCCCAGACTTTTATGGCACCTATGACGTCGCGCAGGGCACGCCGAACCTGGAGGCTCTGCGGGCTTCCACAGCGGTGTTGGCGCAGGGGGGTGTGCTGGGCATTTTCCCGGAGGGACGGGTGCATCAGCCGCCTTTGAAACCCGCGCTGCCGGGTGCGGCATTTTTGGCCCTCCGAACCGGCGCGCCGATCCTGCCCGTGGGCATTTACAGCAATAACCACTGGGACCTTTTCGGAACGATCCGCCAGAAGGGAAGACGGCTGCGGTCCTATTGCCATTTCGGACAAGTTTTTGAACCTCTGCAGGCGCAGAACCCCCGCCGGCCGACCCGGGAAGAGATCGGCCTTATGAGCGATCAGATGATGGTGGCTATTGCGAACCAATTGCCCCAAGAGATGCAGGGCGATTACGGGTCAAAAAGGCAGGCGTAACCTATCAGGTGTAACCTTTGCGTAGATTTTGTTATAATAATTGGTAACGCCTGCGCTGGCCAATGCGAGTGGGGCGGGCATTCTCTATCCATTCGTCCCACTGGAGCGCCTCAATGAAAGATCAAGCTGCAATCCAAACCTATATCCGAAAATACCCCTGGCCCCGCCGGCGTTTCATCCGGGGCCTGCTGACGGCCAGCGTGGAAGTTGCCGCCAATCTGCTGACCAACTGGGAAGTCTCCGGCAGGGAGAATCTGCCTGAAAAAGGTCCCTTGCTGATCGTGGGGAACCATTTTCACTTTTTGGATTCCATTGCGCCGATCTATTCCACCCGCTGGCCCTTGGAATTCATTGGCGATTTCCAGATGCCCAATGCGCCGATCATGATGAAGATCTTTCCCAGCGCCTGGCAGACCCTGAAGGTTGAACAGGGCACGCCCAATTTTGAGACCTTGAACGCTTCCGAGGCGGTCCTGGCCCAGAATGGCATCCTGGTGGTTTACCCCGAAGGCCATGTCCATTCCGGGCCTTTGAACCCTGCGCTGCCAGGCGCCGCTTTTCTCGCCCTGCGGAGCGGTGCGCCGATCCTGCCCATGGGGACGATTTCGGATAACGACTGGAAGTTGTTCAAAACCCTCACTGAGAAGAAACGACCGCTGCGAGTCCGCACCAAAATTGGCAAGGCCTTTGGACCGCTGACTTCGGAGAACCCCGGGCGGCCCAGCCGTGAGGAGATTCTGGATGCCGGCCGGCAGATCATGACCCGGATTGCGGAGCTTCTGCCTCAGCCCTATCGGGGCGAATTTGATCTGGACACCGTTTAGGCTTGGCCTGAGATGTGCAACCCGGCGGCTGGCTGATCTCTGAAAGAAGATCGTGAAGTTTTTGTAAATCGAACGATCTTTTTCTTTTAATGAGCCTGATTAGGGGGGTTCTAATACTATTTTGATGTTTTCGGCTTAAAATAAATAGGATATTAAGCGGTAAGAGGATCATATATGGACTATAAAGATTATTACAGCACCCTGGGCGTTAAGAAAGATGCCAGCCAGGACGAAATTAAAAAAGCCTATCGAAAGTTGGCTCGGAAATACCATCCGGATGTTAACCCTGACGACCCGAAGGCTGAGGAAAAATTCAAAGAGATCAATGAGGCTTATCAGGTTCTCTCTGACCAGGAAAAACGCCAGAAATACGACCAGTTTGGCTCTCAATGGAAACAGTATCAGCAAACGGGTGGCCGTCCGGAAGACTTTGATTGGTCGCGTTGGTCAACCCAGGGTCAGCCCGGCGGGCAGTACCGGACCGTCACCCAGGAGGAACTGGAGCAGATGTTCGGCGGCGGCCTGGGCGGGTTCTCCGATTTCTTTGAGACTCTTTTTGGCGGTATGGGCGGTATGGGCGGCGCGCGGTCGGCGCGACGACCGAGCGGTCGTGCGGCGGGACAGAACCAGAGCAAGGGGCAGGATATCCAGCACCCGGTGGAGATCAGCCTCTCGGAGGCTTTTCACGGCACGACCCGGACCTTGTCCTTTGAGGATGGCCGGCGGCTTGAGGCCAAAATCCCCGCAGGCGTGAAAACAGGTTCCAAAGTGCGCTTGAGCGGCCAGGGCGCGCAAAGCGCTCGCGGCGCAGGTGATCTCTATTTGAAGGTGACCGTGCTGCCGGACCCGAAATTCAAACGGGATGGCGATGACCTGCGCATCAACCAGCCGGTGGATTTCTTCACCGCGCTGTTGGGCGGGGAAGTGGAAGTTTCCACGCTCGATAAGACGGTGAAACTGACCATCCCGGCAGGGACCGATTCGGGCAAGACTTTCCGCCTGAAGGGTTTGGGGATGCCCGTCCTGGGGAATACCAAGAAGCGGGGCGATCTCTACGTCACCCTGGAAATTCAGGTGCCGAAGAACCTGACGCATGAACAAAAGGCCAAATTCAAGGCAGCCCAAGACTCCTTGAAGTAAACTGAGCCCCCGGCATTTTCACCGGGGGCTTTTTTTTGGGGGGTTATTCGCCTTCCATCTGGAACTGCAAAGACCAGAGGTGATGATAGAGGCCGCCCTGTTCCAGCAGGGCCTCGTGAGAGCCTTGTTCAACGATCTGACCTTCTTTCATCACCAGGATGCGGTCGGCATTTTTGATGGTGGAGAGCCGGTGGGCGATCACAAAGGTCGTCCGATTTTGCATCAGGACCTCCAGCGCTTTTTGGACCATCTTCTCCGATTCGGAATCCAGAGCGGAGGTCGCCTCATCCAGGATCAGGATGCGGGGGTCTTTGAGCAGCGCTCTGGCGATGGCAATCCGTTGACGCTGCCCGGCGGAGAGCTTCAATCCCCTTTCGCCGACCTCTGTATCGTAGCCATTGGGCAATTTTTCAATAAAATCGTGGGCGTAGGCTGCTTGTGAGGCCGCGAGGATTGAGCCGCGGTCCGCGGTCAGGTTGCCATAGGCGATGTTTTCCGCAACCGTCCCGCCAAAGAGAAAAGTCTCCTGCGGGACCAGACCGATCTGGGAGCGCAGGCTTTGGAGGGTGACCTCCATGAGCTTGTGGCCGTCAATCTCGATCCAGCCTTCTGTGGGATCAAAGAAGCGGGGGATCAGATTGACCAGGGTGGTCTTGCCCACGCCGCTGGGACCGACCAGGGCGATGACTTCGGAGGGGCGGACTTCGATATTGATCTTATCCAGGACAAGGTCGTCCGCTTCATAGCCAAAACTGACATTGTGAAAGCTGACTTTGCCGCGGATGGGTGGGAGAGCCTTCGCATTTTCGGCCTGGGACGGTTCAATCGGGGCCTGCATGATCTCGAAGATGCGGGCGGCTGCGCCATTGGCCTCTCGGATTTGGGAGTAGACTCCCGCGAACTCGCCTAGAGGTGCGGCAACCATGAACATATAGAAAAGGAAAGCCACCAGCTCGCCCGGGGTCAGGGTTTTGTTGATCACCAATTGGCCCCCAACCCAGATAATGGCTGTCACTGCGAAGAATCCCAGCAAACTGATCAGGGGGATAAACGCGGCCCGCAATTTTGTGCGGTCCATGGTGCTGTCGAAGGTCTTCTCGATCCGGTCCCTGAACCGTTTTTGTTCGTAGGGTTCCTGGGTGAAGGATTTGACGATCCGGATTCCGGAGAGAGATTCCTCCAGAGCGGCGATGGCGCTTGCCAGCCGGTCCTGGACCTTGGTGGAGAGCTTCTCGACTCTGCGTCCATAAAAAACCGCCAGAAGGATGATGGGCGGGATGATGACAAAGATCAATACTGTCAGTTGCCAGTTCATGATCAGCATCAGGGTGATCCCCCCGACGATCGTGATGATCTGCCGCAGGAGGGCGATGGGCGTCTCTGTGAGGACCACCTGCAGGGTCGTCACGTCATTGGTGACGCGTGAGACGATCTCGCCTACCCGGCTGTCCTTATAAAAGCGCAGGGGGAGGTAGAGCAGGTGCTGCTGGATGGCCAGCCGCAGATCGGCGATCACCCGTTGGCCCAAAAAGAGCAGGAGATAATTCTGGACATACCCCAGCCCGGCCTGGAAGATGAACAGCCCGACCATGATCAGGGCGATTCGGTTCAATTCCGGACGGGAAAAGGTCACGAAAACGGAATCGACCAGATATTGAGCGGAATAGGGGAGCGCGAGGCTGATCAGGCTCCAAATGGTCAGGCTGAGCGCTGCCAGCGCCATTTGCTTCCAGTAAGGGGCGACGTAATGATACAGTTTTCTTAATGGTTTCATAATTCCCTTCTTGAATCTATAATAACATAATTGCAACTGGCTTATTCTCAGGACCTAAAATTAGGCCGAACCCCACCGATCATAGCATGGAGGCAAAGATGTCCCGCGTGGAAATCGTCCCAGGCAAAGCTGAAATCGTCCATCAGGCTGTTGAATATTTCGTCCACTCTGCAGAAGAAGCCATCCGGAAGAAAGGAGTCTTTTCGGCTGCGCTTTCCGGCGGCGGGACGCCCGAACCGGTCTACCAGGCTTTGGCCGAACCCGCCAATCGAGACCGGGTGGACTGGGGGCATGTGCATCTCTTTTGGGGGGATGAGCGGCATGTGCCGCCGACCGACCTGCAGTCCAACTTCCGGATGGTGAAGGAAGCGCTGCTGGACCGGATCACCATCCCTGCCGGAAACGTGCACCGGGTGCCTGCAGAGCTGGAAGCGCGGATGGCGGCTTTTCAATATGAGGAAGAACTGCGGCGGTTCTTTGACGGCGACTGGCCGGTGTTTGACCTGATCTTGCTGGGGATGGGCGGGGATGGCCACACCGCTTCTCTGTTCCCGCAGTCTGCGGGCTTGAATGAGGATTTTCGCTGGTTCATCGCCAATTTCGCGCCCAGCCTGGACGCCTGGCGCCTGACCCTGACGGCGCCGGCCATCAACGCGGCGCGGCTGGTCCTGGTTTTGGTGGCAGGTGAGGGCAAGGCCGCCCGGCTGAACGCTGTGTTGAACGGCCCCCGCGATCCGGATGAAAAGCCGATTCAGCTGATCGAGCCGGCGGCGGGCGAGATGGTTTGGCTGGTGGATCAGTCCGCGGCGGGCCAGTTGTGAGGGTCAAAGCGAGTGGAGGGAATCGGTGGTCCGTTTAAGGGAGCGGGATTCCGCTGATGGGGTCCAAAATGACTGACTTGACGACCGAAATTTGGGAGGTTATGATTCGGGTATGTATTTACGAGGTAGTAAATGGTCAATGAACCGGCGTCGAAGACGATCCAACCCCTGGTTGGTCGTCATTCTTGTGTTGGCGATCGGTTTCTTTGCTTACTTGAATGTGTATGTGATTCCAACGGTTCCGCCGCCCTTTGTTCCGACCCCCACGGCCACCCGCGCCCCGGAATCTTTTACTTTGGAAGCGGAAGCCTATCTGGCGGAGGGCCAGATCAGTCTGGCTGTGGAATCCTATACCGCCGCGATCAAAGCTGACCCCCAGAATGTCGCGAATTATCTCAACCTGGCCACCCTGCAGCTCTACAGCGGTGATTACGAAGCGGCCCGGGTGAACGCTGAAAATGCGATTTTGTTGGATAAAACCCGCCCCCAGGCCTTTGTCCTTTTGGGCTGGGCCAAGGGCTTTCAGGGTGATTACCTTGAGGCTGAGTCGGATATCTCCACGGCGCTTGAAATGGACCCGAACAACGCCCTGGGGCATGCCGTTTATGCGCATGTGTTATCGATGCGCGTGGTGGACAATGCCGCGGAACTCAACACTTTGGATACGGCGATTGAGGAATCGAAGCAGGCTTTGCGCCTGGGGCCGGACCTGATGGAAGCGCATTGGGCCCGCGGCTATGTGCTGGAGATCACGTCCAATTATGAAGAGGCCGTGCAGGAGTTCCTGGCGGCGATCGAAATCAATGATAAAATCGCCGAATTGCACCTTGCCCTGGGCCGGAACTACATGGCCATCGGCGAGAACGAGAAGGCGGTTTTTGAGTTCACCAAAGCGTATTCCCTCAATCCCACGGACCCTGAGCCAAACTGGTATAACTCCCGAGTTTATGGCCAGATTGGGGAATATGCCAAGGCCATCCAGTACGCAGAGCAGGCGGTGAAGGATGATCCCACCAACCCCTATATGTATGGCAACCTCGGCACCCTTTATTACCGCGACCTGCAATACAACGCAGCCATTGACGCCTTGGAACTGGCGGTTCGAGGCGGCCTGACCGAGAACGGGGACGTGGTGGAAGGTCTGCCGCTGGACTATTCCCTGACGGTGATGGAATATTACAGCCGCTATGGCCTGGCTCTGGCGCGGGTGAACCGCTGTAACGAAGCGGTTCAGGTGGCGCAGGCCATGCTCCAGACCGTGCCGGATGATGAGGATGCGGTCTATAACGCGGAATATATGATTGGGATCTGTCAGGAAAACGTCGATAATCCACCCACATCCACGCCCGCGGGCGGCGAGGGGGGCGCGGAGCTGGAAGCGACTCCTGCGCCGACCGTTTCGCCGGAAGGCTGACCTCCCATATTTTGGACAGATGAATTATGTATATCCAGGGTAAAGAACCTACCTTTCAACATTCCAGGCCCAAGGCCAATATCTATCGGGTATTGGTGATCCTGGTGTTAATTGTGTTCTTCGCGACGGTCCTGACCGGCTTTGCGAATGGCGAGGTCGAACCGCTTTTCATGCCCACCCCGACGCCCACCCGGACGACTCACTCCTTTGTGGTTGAGGGCGAAACCCATTTTGCGGCTGGCAACCTGGATTCCTCGATTGAGGCCTATCAAAAGGCGGCCGCTTTGGACCCCACGGACCCTGAGATTCTAGTGGAGCTTGCCCGGGTGCAGACCTATTCCTCAAGCCTGCTGACCACCGACGCCGAACGGGCGCAGCGGCTGGAGGAAGCGCTCGAGTCGATCAATAAGGCCAAGGAACTTGCGCCGACCGACAGCCAGGTCCTGGCAGTCCGGGCTTTTGTGCTGGATTGGAACAGCACCAATCCCCTGCTGGAAGATGCGAAGGCGGCCAGAGATCTTTTGAATGAGGCCGAATCTGAGGCCGTGATGGCCTTGCAGCTGGATAACACCAATACGTTGGCTTTGGCCTATTACGCCGAGATCCTCGTGGACCAAGCCAAGTGGAACCAGGCTCAGCAATACATTGAGCAGGCTCTGGAGCGCGACCCCTCGTTGATGGACGTGCACCGGATCATGGCTTACACCTACGAAACCCTGGGCGAATACAACCTGGCGATCCAGGAATATAAAAAAGCGGCCTCCATCATGCCGAATCTGACTTTCCTTTATCTTTCGATCGGCAGGATCTACCGGCATTTGGAGCTTTATGACCAGGCGCTGGAATATTTTGCCACGGCTGTCAACCTCAATGAGCAGCTGGGGATCAACGACCCGATCCCCTACCTGGCGATTGCCAATACCTATGCCCAAATGGGTGAATTTTTCATCGCCGCGCTGAACGTCCAGGTGGCCTTGGATATGACGCCGGCTAACCCGGATGTCTACGGACAATTGGGCGTGGTCTACCACAAAGGCCGCAACTATGAGGGCGCTATCCCTGCCCTGCAATGTGCGATTGATGGTTGCCCCGCCGAAGTAAGCTGTGAGGTCCGCCAGTGTGATCCGGATACGGATCCGATGGTGGCGGTTGAAGGCCTGCCGCTTACGGATAGCACCATCGTTTATTACTTCACCTATGGCTCGGTGCTCTCAGGTTTGCACCGCGAGGGGGATGATAATTGTGACCGGGCCCTCGTAGTGTTTGATGAACTGCGGGCGAAATATGCCGATGATGAGACCATTATGAGCATCGTGCGCGCGGGCGAGGAGATCTGCAATTACAACGCGGTTGACGCTACAGAGGTGCCAGCGGCCACCGAAACGCCGGCAATGGAAGCGACGCCTTAGGCGGGTGGATCGGGATGGGGGCTTATATAAAAGTTTTGTAAGAATCTGTTCAATTTCCCTTGACGCGATATTTGATAAAAGGTAAGATAACCATGTTAGCACTCTTGTTGCGAGAGTGCTAAAATGATGAATAATCAGTCCGAAAATCTCTAATTCAAATGGAGGAACGAATGGCAATTTCAATTAAACCTTTGGGAAACCGTCTGGTGGTTGAACCCATTGAGGAACAGGAAATCACTGCGGGGGGCATTGTGCTTCCTGAAACCGCCAAGGAAAAGCCGCAGAAGGGCACTGTCCTGGCAGCTGGCCCTGGCGAGCGCAATGAAAAAGGCGATTATATGCCCTTGGAAGTCAAAGAAGGCGATACAGTCCTTTTCGCGAAATACTCAGGGACTGAAGTCAAATATGACGGCAAGAAACTGTTGATCATGCGCGAAGCTGACATCCTCGCGAAGCTGAACGAGTAAGAGAACCTGGAATCCAAGGAGAATTAAGACTATGGCTAAACAATTGCTTTTTGCTGAAGAAGCACGACGTGCACTAAAAACTGGTATTGATGTTGTTGTGAAATCCGTTGCAACCACCCTTGGCCCGAAAGGCCGCAATGTGGCTTTGGATCGTAAATTCGGCTCCCCCACCATCACTCACGATGGCGTGACTGTTGCCAAGGAAATTGAATTGGAAGATCCCTTTGAGAATATGGGCGCTCAGCTCCTCAAAGAAGCTGCCACCAAGACCAACGATATCGCTGGCGATGGCACCACCACTTCCACCG
>WOYI011389230.1_pt3 | contig 24915 bp, 24 predicted proteins | sample 6423411 | NCBI WGS metagenome assembly WOYI01 (sample SAMN13441803, study PRJNA592873) | oil field metagenome | biome: oil field; feature: oil-well bore; material: oil-contaminated soil; isolation source: oil-contaminated soil from oil-well borehole | place: Germany: Wietze | collected 2016-10-18 ... | reverse complement strand
GCCCTTCTGTCTCCGGCCATGCGTGGTCCTCGGCGCTGACGCGGGGGCTCCTAAGCGAAGCCTCCGCAGGCGCGGCCTGTGCGCCGAGGACAGCGAGCGTGGAGCAACCCGTGTCGGTGCCTTACTCGGCCACCTTCAGCCGGAACACGACCGGGTTCGCCGGATCCGGGCAGCACACCAGCGCTTCGCCTTCAGCCTCCCAGGGGAAGGATCCGCCGAAGCGTAACGGCTGAAGGAACGGCAACATCGCCGCATACGCCCAGCCGCAGATGCCTGCAGGCACCAGCGCCGAGTCGACCGTCCAGGTGTCTCCCACCTGGTGGCCGATCGAGCAGACTCCGGTCCCCTGGATCTCGACGATCTCGATCGTGGCGCGCGCACCCTCCTCGGGAACGACGCTCACGAGCCGCCGCCGCTTGCCGCCACGATCTCCTCGTACGGCTGCACCACGACGAAGCCCTGACCGTCGAATCGCATCTGGAACGTCTCGCCGCTCGCGCGGCCGAGCATCGTCTTCAGGTTCACATCGGCCTTCACCGACGTCTGCATTCCGTCCGACCACGCCACGGTGGCGTTCGGGTCGGTGAACAGCGGCTGACCCTGGCCGACACCCAGCACCAGCGGCTTGCCGTTGGTGGTGATGGCCACGTAGCCGGTCCCGGTGAGCTTGAGGCTGAACAGCCCGCCCGCCATCATGCTCGCACCGCCGGTGAACACGATGTCCCAGGCGAGCGAATCCGAGTAGGCCAGGCAGTCGCTGCCGTTCACGAAGATCGACTCGTTCTCCAGGTACAGGATGGAGATCTCCTTGCCCTGGTCGGCGCAGTACAGGATGCCCGAGCCGGTGACTCTCGTCGTCGCCGCCTTTTCGCCGGTGGCCATCGTCTTGAGGAACTTCCCGGCGCTTCCCGCGCCGGCTCGCTCGAAGGTGAGGTTGCCGTAGTAGGCCACCATCGCACCGAGTTTGGTGAAGACCTGACCACCCGCGAGGTGGATCTCGAGCATCTTCTTACTCTCGAGTTGCCAGGTGCCTCCCGTATCGGTCTGGGCGTGCGTCGCAACGAATTCCCCGAGCCGCGTCGCCACTCCGGCACCCACGCTGTCACTCATCGTCGTCCCCCTTCGTCAGAGCCCGCAGGCCGCGGCAGTGCGCCGCTACTCCTGTTCTCCCCGTTCATACAGCAGCCACAACGCCTGCGTGCCGAGATCGGCGCCATCGGCATCCTGCAGCCGCGAGTACAGCCGCTCGGCCAGCTCGAGACCCGGCAGGGCGAGACCGAGTGCGCGCGATTCGTCGAGCGCGATGCGCAGGTCCTTCACGAAGTGCTTCACGAAGAACCCGGGCTCGAAGTCGCCACTCAGGATGCGCGGGCCGTACGCGCCCCACGACCAGGAGTTGGCGCCTCCGCCGGAGAGCGCCGTGTGCGTGCGCTCGAGGTCCAGCCCGGCCGCCTTGGCATACTCCAGCGCCTCGATAAGGCCGAGCATCGTGCCGGCGATGCCGATCTGGTTCGCCATCTTGGTGTGCTGCCCGGCACCGGGTCCGCCCATGAGGGTCTGCGTCTTGCCCATGACTTCGAAGAGCGGCATCGCCCTCCGGAACGCCCCATCCGAGCCCCCCGCCATGATCGTGAGCGTGGCGTTCCGTGCCCCGACGTCACCACCAGAGACCGGCGCGTCGAGAGCGGACAGCCCTCGCGCAACCGCGGCTGCCTCGATCTTCACGGCAAGCGTCGGCGTGGACGTGGTCATGTCGATCAGCAGCGCGCCATCGGGCGCACGGTCGATGATCCCGCCCTCGCCGAGGTAGATCTCCTCGACGTCATACGGATAGCCGACCATCGTGATCGTGATGTCCGCATGCGCGGCCGCATCGCCGGCGGTCGCTGCGGATCGTGCACCGCGGTCGAGCAGCGGCTGCGCCTTGGCGATCGTGCGGTTGAAGACCACCAAAGGGTAGCCCGCGTCCATGAGGTGACCGGCCATCGAGGCGCCCATGACCCCGGTGCCGACGAACGCGACAGTAGGACGATCGGACATCGGTGACCTCCCGGGGGTTGCTGACAGTCCTTCGAAGTATAGCCGAGCGCCCATCACCGGCGCGGCGGCTGCTCCAGACTCACCCTCGTATAGACGACGCGGAACCCGGCGCGAATCTGGTTGCGCTGGGACGTCCCTCCCGGCGTCGCCTCGATCACCGCAAGATCGCAGCCCATCGACCCCGCATGGCGCAGCCGCTCGGCGAGGATCGAGCTCTGTACGCCTCGATTACGCGCCGACGGCAGCGTGGAGTCACCGTTGAAGAACGCAATCCCCCCGGCGAACGTCACCATCCCGGTGCCTGCGGGCTCGCCGTCGAGGTAGCCGACGAACGGCGACGCATCCGTCCGCCGCGAGATCGCGCGCGCGAGCTCGTGATCGGCGGGGGTGGCCTTGTCCTCCGTGAATCCCCGCGCCTCGAGGTCCGCCCACATCGCGCGCTCCTCGTCAGTCGCGGCAATGCGCACCTCGACCCCTTCGGCCACCGGGCCGGGATCGGCCAGGGGCAGCGGCTGGCAGAGAACCGTCTCGAAGCCGGTGGCGACGAACCCCGCCTCGGCCAGCCAACGCAGGAGCGAGGGGTCCGCGTGCGGACAGACGTCGCTCTTGGCGGCCATGCCGTGCTCCGCGAAGAACGCGATCATCGCGGCCACTTCCTCCTGCTCGACCGCGCGATCCACGCCGAGGCCGAACGAGCCGTTGACCACGTTGCCGGGAGAGAACCATACCGCCGCGCCGCCGCCGACCCGGAAGAACTCCGCGTCCGGGTACACGCCGGTCTCGCGCGCGTCGTCGATCCACGCGCACAGTTCGGCCGCGGCGGTCCGCTCGATGAGGCACGCGAGGGCGGTATCGGCGAGTGGATAGCGGGACATGCGGAGGCCTCTCGATCGTGGCTCAGGTTGCGGAGCGAGTGTAGCGCACGCACGCCCTCAGCCGAACCGCCACGGTTGCTACAAGGCCGCCTCTGCGGTCGGACGATCGTCGCGGACACCCTGAAGCACGATGCGCGCCGCCACGATGAACAGTCCGAGGGACGCCAGGGCGACCGTCCGCCCCAGTCCGAGCCCATCGGCAACCAGCGCCCACACGAGCGGTCCGAGAACGGTCGCGAACCGCCCGACCGTCGCGTACAGGCCGAAGAACTCACCCAACAGGTGATCGGGCGTAAGGCGCGTCATGAGCACGCGGTCCGAGGCCCACGCTGCGCCGATGCCGACGCCGCCCCCGACCGCCACAAGCCAGCCGACGCTCTGTACGCCGGTGGCGCCCGCGAAGACGGCTGAGACGAGGCCGCCGATCTGCGCGTAGAGCGCGAAGTCGAGCACCTTCTTCGGCCCGACGCTGTCCACCACCCGTCCTGCGATCACCGCCCCGAGCCCGGCACACACGATGCCGAGCAAGGCGAGGCGGTCGGTCTGCGCGTCCGTGAAGCCCATCTCGAGCTTCGCGAAGATCGCGTTGAAGAGGAACACCGTGTTGATCGCATCGGTGTAGAGGAATCGCCCGATGAGGAACCGCACCACGCCCGGGTGACCCGCGGCCGCTCGCCACGCGCGCACCATCGTGGCCGGCGAGTCCAGGATCCCCGGCGGTTTGCCCTCGCGTTTCGGCCGCGGGCGCTCGCGCACCCAGACGAACGCCGGCAGCGCGAAGACGAGGAATGCGACCGCGAGCGCGCGGAACACAGCGGCGTAGCCGTACAGCGGAAGCAGCCACATGCCGAGGCCGAGCGCGATGGCCGAGCCCGAGTAGCCGATCGCCACCCCAAGCCCCGATATCCTGCCGGCTGACTCCGGCGTGCTCACATCGGGGAGCATCGCGTCGTAGACGACCGTTCCGCAGTGGAACCCGACCGTACCGATCGCGTAGAAGATGAGCGACGGGACCACGCCCCAGGTGGCCAGCAGCGCCGTCGCGCCCACGCATACGAGCGTCGCACCCACGAGAAACGGCCGACGGGTTCCGTGATGATCCGAGAGCGCCCCGATCCACGGTCCGAGCACGATGACCGCGCCCATCGCCACGATGATCGTCGCCGAGAGCTGCCAGTCGGCGCCGCCGCGATCCTCGATGAGCCAGGGCCCGAAGTACCGGCTGCCGACGCCGAGCGCGAACGTGGTGTTCGCCAGGTCGTACAGGAGCCACGAGATCACGCTGCGTCGGCCGGGCGACCACGGCCCCGGCGCGTCCTTCGGCTCCACTAGGGCCCCTTCCCGCGTGCTGTCGGGACGAGTGTACCGCAGCAGACCGCGGCATCTTGCAAGGGTGGGGCCATGTTCGGGAACATAGCCTGCAGGAGATCCGACGAAGGGACAGCGTCATGGACGTCAGGAACGCGATCGAGCAGTGGCGCGATTCGATTCCCGAGAACGTGCGCTCCGAGGGAGGCGCCGGCGCCGGGATGATCGCGGTGGGCATCGTTGCCGGAGCGCTCATGCTGCTCCGCGGCCGCCGCGGGTTCTTCGTGTGGGCCATTCCCGGCGCACTCATCGGCGCGGGCATCATCATGCTCGCCGACGTGGGACTGGACACCCGCAGCGAGCGCATCGCCGAGACCGAGGAGCTCATCGAGGCCGAACTCGCCTCGCTCGATCCCATCGCACGAGCGCAGGTGCTCAAGGGCGTGGGTGAGCGTCAGGTGCGATCGATCATCCCCGGTCGCCACTAGCACGGCACGTACTGCAGCCGGCCGCCACGCTCGGGCCGCCTGACACGAGAAGACCCCGCCTCACCGTATGGTGGCGCGGGGTCACTTCGTATCCGAAGGCGATGATCGTCTCGGGAGACGGTTCTCAGAATAGAAGTGTCCCGAGAGACCTCGCCGACGACTCACTACTCCGCAGCTTCCCATTTCACACCCTTGGGGCCTACGAGCCTCCGGCCAGCTTGCGCGAAGCCTTCCGCCTGCACACCCCGCCGGCAGCTACTGGTACGCTACCTTTCGCGGTTCGCCCGCTCAACCTCTCGGGACAACTGTGACTCTACGCCATGCTGATACCGCCCGCAAGTGCGATTTCCCGAAATGTCCCATCTCCCGCTGAACGGCCGCTATTCCCTGATGTACGGTCGAAATTGGCGGCGCAACGGTTCCTTACGGGGCCCAACGGGATATTGCACACGCCGCGGGGCGTTCGGACCAGTCCGGGCTATTCCCCGAGCATCCGCGTCAGGACCTCGTTGATCACCTTCGGATTACCCTGTCCGCGCATCTCGCGCATCACGGCGCCGACGAAGAAGCCGATCAGCCCGGTCTTCCCGGCACGGTAGCTCGCGACCTCGTCGGGGTTCGCATCCAGCACCCCACGCACGACCAGCTCGATCGCGGACGTGTCCGAGACCTGCCGCATGCCACGTGCCTCGACGATCGCACCCGGCGCGTCCCCGGTAGCGGCCATGTCCGCGAAGACCGCCTTTGCCTGCTTGCCCGAGATGGTCCCGTCCTCCACGAGTCCCACGAGCTCGGCGACCATCGCCGGCGTCACACGCGACGCGGAGACGTCGATACCCTCGGCGTTCAGTAGCGCTGCAAGATCGCCGAGCATCCAGTTGGCGACCTGCTTCGCGCGATCCACACCGGCGATCGCCACCGTCTCCTCGAAGAAACGTGCCTGCGCGAAGTCGGCGGCCAGCAGCGCCGCGTCGTGCTTGGGGAGCGAGAGGCCGGTCGTGTAGCGGATGCGGCGCGCGTCCGGCAGCTCGGGCAGCTTCTCGGCTAACGACGCGACCCACTCGGGATCGAAGCTGAACGGCACCATGTCGGGCTCGGGGAAGTACCGGTAGTCGTGCGCCTCCTCCTTGCTGCGCAGCGAGCTCGTGCGTTTGGCGCCGGCGTCCCAGTGACGCGTCTCCTGCACGACGGCCTCCCCCGCATCGAGGAGGTCTGCCTGACGCACGATCTCGTAGGCGAGCGCATCGTGGAGCGACTTGAACGAGTTCATGTTCTTGACTTCGCTCTTGGTGCCGAGCCCGGTCTCACCGCGAGGGCGGACGGAGACGTTGCCGTCCACCCGCATCGAGCCCTCCTCCATATTGCAGTCGCTCACGCCGAGGGCGAGCCAGATCGAGCGCAGCTTCTGCGCGAAGCGCCGCGCCTCTTCCGGCGTGCGGATGTCCGGCTCGCTCACGAGCTCCATGAGCGGCGTTCCGGCACGGTTGAAGTCCACAAGCGAATGGGTTGCGCCCGCGATGCGGCCCTCGCTGCCACCGACGTGCACCATCTTGCCGGTGTCCTCCTCGAGGTGGATGCGCGTGATGCCGATGGTGGTGCAGTAACCGTCGCCGTCGGGCTGCGCCGCAGGCCCCACGGCCGCGACCGCACCGCCGAGGTCTACGCGCTGGGAAACGCCGTCGCCGTCGACTTCGACCTCGAGCGCCCCACCCGAGCAGAACGGCAGGTCGTACTGCGAGATCTGGTAGTCCTTCGGCATGTCGGGATAGAAGTACTGCTTGCGGTGGAACTGGCTCCACAGCGCGATGTCGCAGTCGGTGGCCAACCCCGCGAGCACGGTCCACTCGATCGCGGCCTCGTTGGGAACCGGCAGCGCGCCGGGCAGGCCGAGGCAGACCGGGCACACACGCGTGTTCGGCTCGCCGCCGAAGGCCACCGGACAGCCGCAGAACATCTTCGTGTTCGACGCGGTGATCTCCGTGTGGATCTCGAGGCCGATGACGGCCTCGTAGCGCTCGAGCACCTCGGCAAGACGATCCTTCGCCACGCTACTCACCGCCTTCCGCGCCCGTGAGCGCGCGCACCAGAGGGGGCACCGGCTCGAACTGGGTGGCCTCCTCGAAAGCGGCCGCGGCGCGCAGCAGCGTCGACTCGGCGAAGTAGTCGCCTATGATCTGGAGGCCCATCGGCATGCCGGTGGTCGTGCACAGCCCCGACGGCACGCTCACGGCACAGTTGCCGGCGAGGTTCACCGGGATCGTGTAGTAGTCGTTGAGGTACATCGTGTACGGGTCGGACTTCTCGCCGAAGCGGAACGCCACCTCGGGCGTGGAGGGCGTGAGGAGCACGTCGAAGCGCTCGAACGCGGCCCGGAAATCCTCGATGATGCGCGTGCGCGCCTTCTGCGCCTGCCCGTAGTACGCGTCGTAGTAGCCGGCGGAGAGGGCGTAGGTGCCGAGCATGATGCGGCGGATGGTCTCGGGGCCGAAACCTTCGGCACGTGACCGCATGTACAGGTCGATGACGTCCTCGGCATCGGGAACGCGCCGTCCGTAGCGGATGCCGTCGAACCGCGCGAGGTTCGAGGAGGCCTCGGCCGGACCGATGATGTAGTACGCGGCGATACCATGCCTCGCGCTCGGGAGGTCGACCTCGCCTACCTCGGCACCGAGTGCGGCGAACGTCTCGGCGGCTGAATGCACGACCCGGCGGATCTCCTCGCCGCAGCCTTCGGACTCGAGCATGTCACGCACGATGCCCACGCGCAGCCCCTGCGCGCCGCGCTCCAGCGCCTGCGCGTACGCCTCCACGGGCTCGGGAGAAGACGTGGCGTCCATGGGATCGACACCCGCGATCGCCTCGAGTGCGAGCGCCACATCGTCGACCGTCTTGCCGAAGGGCCCGATCTGGTCGAGCGACGAGCCGAACGCGACCACGCCGTAACGGCTGACCCGCCCGTAGGTGGGCTTGAGACCGACGGTGCCGGTGAGGGCTCCGGGCTGACGGATCGATCCACCCGTGTCGCTCCCGAGCGAGATGCTCGCCATGCCCGCGGCCACGCACGCAGCGCTGCCGCCGCTCGAACCACCCGGCACGCGATCGAGATCCCACGGGTTACGGGTGGGACCGTACGCCGAGTTCTCGGTGGAGGAGCCGAACGCGAACTCGTCCATGTTGCACTTGCCGATGGGCAACGCGCCCGCGTCGAGCAGCCGGCGGACGGCAGTGCAGTCGTAGACGCTCTCGTAGTTGCCGAGGATGCGGCTCGCACATGTGGTGCGCGTGCCGACGAGGTTCATGTTGTCCTTGATGCCGGCGGGCACGCCTGCGAGCGGCGGGAGCTCCTCGCCCGCGGCGCGCGCGGCATCCACGCGGTCGGCGGCGGCGAACGCCAGCTCCGGCGTCAGCTGCAGAAAGGCGTGCACGTCGCCGTCGAGCGCCTCGATGCGCGCGTAGGCGCTCTCGGCGGCCTCGCGAGCCGAGAAGCTGCCGGACGCGATGCCGCCCTGCACCTCGCGGGCGGTGAGTGCGGAGAGGTCGATCATGCTCACGACTCCTCCCCCGCGCCGGTGATGGCCGGGATGAGGAACGCCGCGCCGTCCGTGTCAGGCGCGTTCAGCAGCGCGAGCTCGCGGGTCAGGCCCGGGACGACCACGTCGGACCGCGTGCGGTTGGTCATCGCGAGCGGGTGCGCGGTGGGCTCCACGCCCGCCAGGTCGAGCCGCTGCAGCTCATCGATGTGGCCGAGAACGGCGCCGAGCTCAGCTGTGAGCGTGGTTATCTGCTCGTCGGTGAGCGCGAGCCGGGCGAGCAGGGCGACGTGGCGCACGTCGGACTCGGTGATCGCCATGAGGCGTGCCTCCATACGGGGTCGGAGCGCGGGACATCACGCCCGCCCTCGGGAACGCGTTACATGATACCCGACAGGGCGGTCACCACGCGGGTGTTCGGCGCGAGTGTCACACCCCCGCCACGAGGAACGCGGCGGCCACGGTGATCGCGTTGTAGAGCGCGTGAACGGCGATCGGCGGCCACAACCCTTCACGCGCATGCGCAAGCCAGCCGAGCGCCACGCCCAGCACGAACATGGGAAGCAGCGACCAAAGGCTGCGGTGGAACGCGGCGAACAGGAGCGCCTGCGCGACGATCGCGGGCCACGTGCCGAAACGGGCGGCCAGACCTTCGAGCAGCGCGCCCCGGAAGACGGCCTCCTCCACGAGTGGACCGACCACCACGACCATGAGGATCGCGAGCACCAGGCCGGACGCGTTCGCACCGAAGAGCGTCGTCAAATCCGTCGACGCCGAGGGCATCAGGCCCATGGCACGGGTCGTGTATGCGTACAACGATGCGAGCAGGCGCGTCACCACCAGGGCAACGACGACCAGCCCCGCCGAGGTGAGCGCGTGCCTGACGCTCGCGCCGGGCACGCGCAGGCCGAGGGCGGAAGCCGGATCGCCGTCCCGCCGGCGGACGAGCCACACGATCACGGCGATCTGCACCGCGTAGTAGAGCGCCAGCATCCCGATGCGCAGCGGGATCTCGAGCTCGTCAGACATCGCCTCGAACGCCGGCAGGAGCGAGACCGTCTCCTTCGCGGTGAAGGCCGAGAAGGTGACCGAAAGCATCGCTGTGGCCTCGAGCAGCGTCCACTGGAAGCCCCCGCGCTTCCCGCCCTTCAGCTCGGGCGCGGGACGGACAGGCTTCACCCGGGACGCGACCGCCGCCGCACTGCGACTGCGCGGCGTCTCCGTGCTGCGCCGGGGGACCGGCTTGGGGTGAGTGGGCTGTGTCCCCGCGCCTGTGGCGCGCCTGCCGCCGCCCTCACGCATCACGATCGCCCGGCGACCGCATACGCGTGCACAAGCGCCGCACGCGTCACAGCGCTGCCAGTCCACCTTGAGATATGTACGCCCGGCCTTGAGCGCACCGTGCGGACACGCGGACTCGCACGCACCACACCGGTCACAGGCGCGCGGGTCGAGCCTGAGAGGCGGCCCCTGCTTCATCGTGCGAACACCTTTGCGCCGTCGCGCGCCGGCCACATCGTCATTCGGTGGCCTCCGGCACCACGCCGTGTTCGAGTGTCGCCGCGAGTTCGGCTTCGGAAAGCACGCGTACGCCGAGTTCGAGCGCTGTGGTGTACTTGCCCCCCGGATCGGCGCCTACGACCACGTACGATGTCTTCTTGCTGACGCCGCCCGCCACCTTCGCGCCGAGCGCCTTGAGCGCCGCACCCGCCGCATCCCTCGTGAAGCCTTCGAGCGCGCCCGTGAGCACCCAGGTGGTACCCGCCAGCGTCTGCTCACGCTCCGGCGCGCGCCGCTCCTCGGCGATCCGCACACCGGCCGCCTGCAACCTGCACACGATCACGAGGTTCTCGGGGTTGTCGGCGAACGCGCGTACCGATTCGGCGATCTTCGGCCCCACCTGCTCGACTTCGGCAAGCTCGGTCTCGGAGGCCGCAAGCAGCGCGTCGAGTGAGCCGAACGCGCCGGCCAGCGCCTCGGCCACGGTGGATCCGACGTGGCGGATGCCGAGGCCGAAAAGCAGCCGCGCCAGTGGCCGCTCCTTGCTCGCCTCGATGCTCGCCATGAGCTTGGCCGCCATCGTCTCGCCGAGAAGCATGGGGGCGCCGTCCTTCTTGACCCGGCCGAGGTCGAGTGCCGCGAGCTGATCGTGCGTGAGCGAGTAGTAGTCCGCGACATCGTGCAGCAGTCCCTGCTCGACGAGGCGTGTGACGATCTCGACCCCCATGCCCTCGATGTCGAGCGCGCCGCGTGACGCCCAGTGGCCGAGCCGCTCGAGCCGCTGCGCCGGGCAGCCGGCGTTCGTGCAGCGCGGCACCACCTCGCCCTCCTCGCGCCACACGGGGCTGCCGCAGCTCGGGCACTCGGCAGGCATGCGCCACTCGCGCTCGCTGCCGTCGCGGAGGCGCTCGACCGGCCCGACGACCTCGGGGATCACGTCGCCTGCCTTGCGCACGATGATCGTGTCGCCGATGCGCACGCCCTTGCGCCGGATCTCGTCCTCGTTGTGGAGTGTCGCACGGGCTATCGTCGAACCGGCCACGAGCACCGGGTCGAACTCGGCCACCGGCGTGAGCGCACCGGTGCGGCCCACTTGCACCCGGATGTCCCGGAGCACGGTGGTCTTCTCCTCGGGCGGGAACTTGAACGCGATCGCCCAGCGGGGGGCCTTGGAGGTGTAGCCGAGCTCGTCTTGCAGAGCGAAGGAGTCCACCTTCACCACCACGCCGTCGATCTCGTACGGCAGCTCGCCGCGGCGGACGATGGCGTGCTCGCAGTATGCGTGGACCTCCTGCGGTGTGGCGCAGAACGCGACATCCGGATTCACCCGGAAGCCCGCATCCCGCAGCCACTGAAGCGCCTGCTGCTGGCTCGACACACCGAGCGCGCGGGCCTCGACCATCTGGTACATGAACGTGGCTAGATCGCGCGAGGCGGTCACCGCGGGGTCCTTCTGGCGGACAGCGCCGGCAGCGGCGTTGCGCGGGTTGGCGTAGGGCGGCTGACCCGCCGCCTCCTGCTCCTCGTTGAGGCGCTCGAAACTCACCTTCGGCATATAGACCTCGCCGCGCACCTCGAGGCGCGCGGGCGGAGAGCCGTTCGCCAGCCTGAGCGGCACGCTCTTGATGGTGCGGGCGTTGACGGTGACGTCCTCACCCGTGGTGCCATCGCCGCGAGTGGCCGCCCGCACCAGTTCGCCATCGTCGTACGTGAGTGCGAGAGAGCTCCCGTCGATCTTGAGCTCGCACATGAACCCGAACTCGCGCCCTGCGGCCTCACGCGCCACCCGCTCGAGCCACGCATCGAGTTCGCCGAGGTCCATCGCATTGTCGAGCGAGTACATCCGCTGCGCGTGTGTGACCGGCGCGAACGCCTCGAGCGGCGGCGCGCCCACACGCTGCGTCGGCGAGTCGGATGTGACGAGGTCTGGGTACGCCTCCTCGATCGCCTCGAGTTCACGCACGAGTGCGTCGTACGCCGCATCCGAGATCTCGGGCGCATCGAGTGCGTAGTAGCGCCACGCATGGTGGCGGATCTCGGCGCGCAGCTTCTCGGCGCGCAGGTCCGCCTCGTCGCGCGACCCGGGAACGCGTACACCTTCTGCGCACATGTGCAGCTCTACTCCTCGGCCTTGAGCGTCTGGACGTGCACGTCGTTCACCGAGTAGATGACCGTCTCCGGCACGAAGCGGTTGATGCGCTCGGCCTCGTAGATCCAGACGTCGGTGAGCGTCACCTTGAAGTACGTGCCGCCCGGGGCGGCCACCGGCTCGACGTCCACGCCGTTGGCGAGATACGCGCGCAGTTCGGTCTCGATGTAGTACTTGAACAGACTCGCGGCGTCGCGGTACTCGTTGTACAGCGCAAGCCGCCGGTCCGCCTCGAACATATCCAGTTCGTCGATGCTATCCATCGCAGTCCCCTCTCATCAAGCGCTTCGACAGTCCGCGGTCGCGCGCATGTCCGACATCATAGCGGCAGCGCGGGCCTCATCCCTCCACCGGTGCGAGCGTCACATCGCCGAGCGCTCCGACGGTGTCGCCCGTGACGATCACCGCGCCGCGCACGCCGGGCACCGCCAGCGCCCGTTCGAGAGCGCGCTCCACATCGCCCGGGCCGTGCACCAGGTTGCCCGCCGCGGTCGCGGCGGCGTCGGCTACGGCACCCTCGGTGGCGAGCACCGTCACCGCGTGCGCTGCGCCGAGGCTCACACTATGCCCCACTCTGCCCGACGACGTGCAGACCGCACAGGGAAGCGATGCGGCGGCGAGCACGAGCGCCAGACGCCCCGACAAGGGTGACTCGCCCGCGAGGAGCAGGACGCGACGATCGACCGCGCCAGCCACGAAGAGATCACCGCCGTTCTCAACCAGCACCTCCGGCGAGACCGGCAGCAGAGCGCGCGCGACACGTTCGGCCACGGCACCGGCCACAGCCGCCATCGGGCCTACGCCGGCTGCCGCGCCCGCGTCAGCCATCGCCCGGACGATCTCCGGCGCATCGTGCGCGACCCCCACTGGCACGAAGCTCTCCGCGAACCGCGGGTTGGCGCCGATATACGACTCCAGGTCCGCGCGCAGTGCGGCGACTGCCGTGGCGGCCTCGGCCGAACAGTCCGAAAGCGCGCTCACCATGAGGTCGGTCTCGCCGTGCACGACCTCGAACGTGACGAGGCCCGGCGACTCCGCACCCTGGCGATATCTGCGAGGCTCCCATACCATAGGGTCATGGTAGCAGTCCGAAGGGACTGGCTTCGCCGCCGTGCTACCGCCCGTCGGTTCTCGGGGATGAACATATCAGGCGACCGAGGGGGCAGTGACGTGCACGAGATCCTGCAACTCTGCGTGAAGATGGACGAACATGCCGAGCGGCTCTACACCGAACTCGCATCCGTCTGCTCCGAACCCGGACTTCGTGCGACGTTCGAGCAGCTCGGCCGAGACGAGGCCGAGCACACGGGCTGGTGGCAGCAGCTCATCGAGGCGTGGGAGCAGGGGCTGCTCCCCGATCTGGTGAACGACACCGACGAACTCACCGAGCGGCTCGAGGAGCTTCACCAGGAACTCGAATCAATCAGCATCGAGCACCTCGAGCGCCTCTCGATCGACGGCATGCTCGCGCTCGCAGCCCGCCTCGAGTTCTACATGATCGACCCGGTGTTCAGCGAGCTCATCGACCTCACCGAGCCCGCGCGCGCTGATCGTCGCCAGGTCTCGTACCAGTCGCATCTCCAGCGGCTCGTCGATGCCATCGGCCGGCACTTCACGCCCGACTCACTCGCCGGCCTGCTGGCCACCACGCTCTCCCGTACGTGGCGGGACAACCTGCGCCTTGCGGTGTACGCCACGCACGATATGCTGACCGGCCTGTACAACCGGCGCGCGCTCGAGACACACCTCCCTCAGTGGGCGGCCTGGTCGGCGCGGTACGGGCATGCGCTGACAGTGCTGCTCATCGACATCGACTACTTCAAAGCCGTGAACGACACGTTCGGCCACCCCGACGGTGACAGGGCGTTGCAGGCGGTGGCGACCGCTCTACGGAAGGCCACCCGCGCATCCGATCTGGTCCTGCGCTACGGCGGCGACGAGTTCGCGGTGATCGCCCCCGAGACGGATACCGAGGAGTACACGGAGCTGTGCGGCCGCATCAACGCCACCGTGCACGAGCTCGATGTGCGCAGCTCAGACGGCGTGCACATCCCGTTGAGCGTGAGCATCGGCGGCACCGTCGCCCGGGATCCGGCAGGCGCACCCCCACGGCGCATAGAGAACCTGCTTGCCGCCGCCGACCGCTCGCTGTATGCCGCCAAGACGGCAGGGCGCGATCGCGCAGCGACGCCCGTCTTCCCGGAAGTCTAGGCGCGCTCCCCGCCCGCGGCCAATTCGGCCGCATGGTAACTCGAGCGCACGAACGGCGCGCTCGCCACACCCGCGAAACCCACGCGCCTGCCCTCACGCGCGAGCGCCGCGAACGCTTCTGGCGTCACGAACTCGGCCACCGGCAGATGCCTCGCGCTCGGTCGCAGGTACTGGCCGAGCGTGAGCAGGTCGCAGCCGGCCGCGCGCAGATCGCGCATCACCGCAACGACCTCGTCGTGCGTCTCTCCGAGGCCGAGCATGAGACCCGACTTGGTGGGCATCTCGGGCACCCGCTCCTTCACGCGCTCGAGAACGCCCAGACTGCGCTCGTAACTTGCACCGGGCCGGACCTCGGCATACAAACGCGGGACCGTCTCGAGATTGTGGTTGAAGACGTCGGGCGCGGCATCCACGACCGCGTCGATCGCGGCCTCATCCCCGCCGAAGTCGCTCACCAGCACCTCGACCGCCACCCCGGGCGCCGCGCGGCGGATCGCCGCGATCGTCGCGGCCACATGACCGGAGGCGCCATCATCGAGGTCGTCTCGCGTGACCATGGTGACCACCGCGTGCCGCAGACCCAGCCGTGCGACCGCCTCGGCCACCCGCGCGGGCTCGTCGGCGTCGAGCGGCGCGGGGACACGCGTCTCCACGGCGCAGAAGCGGCAGCCGCGCGTGCAGGCGTCGCCCGCGATCAGGAAGGTGGCCGTGCCGCTCGCGTAGCACTCGCCGCGGTTGGGGCACTTCGCCTCCTGGCATACCGTCGCCAGGTGCAGCTCGTCGAGAAGCCCCTCCACCGCGCGGTACTCGCCGGCGTGCGCTATCGGGCGCCGCAGCCAGGCGGGCAGGCGCTGCGCCGTGCGTCCGTGCTCGTAGGGCACTAGCAGCCGCACTTCCCGGCGGCATCCGCGCACGCCATGCGGATCACCTCGGAGACGGTGGGGTGTGCGTGCACGGTCTCGGCGAGCTGGCGCACCGTGATGTCGTGCTTCATCGCCACGGCGATCTCATGGATGGTCTCAACGGCATGCGGGCCCACGATCTGGCAACCCACGATACGACCGGTGCCGTTCTCGGCCACCAGCTGCACGAACCCGTCGCTCTCGCCCTCGCCGAGCGCCTTGCCGTTGGCGGCGAACTTCGCGACGGCCTGCACGGCGTCGATGCCGCGCTCCTTCGCCACGTCGCGCCCGCTGCCCACGACAGCCACCTCGGGGAACGTGTACACACAGGCGGGGATGCAGTCGTAGCGCACACTCTCGAGATGCGCCTCGGCGCCGACGGTGGAGAACTCGGCGACGGCGTTGCGTGCCGCCACCACGCCCTCCTCCTCGGCCACGTGCGCGAGCATCATGCCGCCGACGAGATCGCCGATCGCGTAGACGCTATCGATGTTCGTGCGGAAGTGCTCGTCCACCTTCACGGCAGCGCGGTCCATCTCGATGCCCGCCTCGGGGAAGCCGAGCCCCGCCGAGTTGGGGATGCGCCCCACGGCGCTCATCACGATGTCACTCTCCAGCACGCTCCCGCTGCGCAGCGTCGCGCGCATGCGCCCGTCGACGCGCTCCACGCGCTCCACCGCATCGCCGAGGTGGAACGCCACGCCCATCTCCTCGAGCGCGGCCTGTGCCTGCTTCACCACACGCTTGTCGTTACCGGGCAGGACCTGCCCCATGAGTTCGACCACGGTCACGATGCTGCCGAACGCGGCGTACGCGCACGCGAACTCGAGGCCGATCACGCCGCCGCCGATGATCACGATGTTCTTGGGGATCTCGGTGAGGGCGACCGCGTCGTCGCTCGTCCACACACCCTCGAGGTCGTGGTCGATGTTCGGGAGCTTGAAGACGGCCGATCCGGTGGCGAGTATGAGCGCGTCACCCTCGATCGTCTCGCCGCCGCCGTCAGCGAGCGCGACCTCCACGGCCTTCGGACCGGCCAGGCGGCCCGCGCCGTAGACCGTGCGTACCTTGAGGCGCTTGGCCGACGACTCGATCTGCCCTACGAGTTCGTCCACCACGCTCTCCTTGCGCGCCCTGAGCGCGGGGATGTCGGCCGTGGCCACCGTGGATGACAGGCCGAAGGTGGCCGCCTCGCGTGTGTCGGCGACGATGCGTGCCGAGCGCAGGATGGTCTTCGTGGGGATACAGCCCCAGTTGAGGCACGTGCCGCCGAGCCGCTCGCGCTCGATGAGCGTGACCTGCGCGCCAAGCCGAGCTGCTTCGAACGCAGCACCGTAGCCACCGGGACCGCCGCCGAGAACGACGATGTGCATGGTGAACCCTCCCCTTATGGCGCCACCGGACCGGGTCACGCTTCGGGACGAAGCTCGACTTCGGTGACGACCTCGGACTTGATCATGCCCACGAGCGCCGTGAGCGCCTCGATGACGTTAGGACGGATGTCGCCGCCCACGAGCACATACATGATGTCGTCGCCCACCTCGAGGTGGCCCTCGTTCACCCAGGCTCGGATGACGGATACGCCCTCCATTAGCCCGGCGGTCTCGAGCAACTCGGCGAGGCGCTCGCGGTCCACGCTGAGCTCCATACCGGTGACCGGCCTGCCGTCACGGGAGAAGGAGCGCACGACACCGTTGTGGCACAGATACATGCCGGCGTCAGCCGCGCCCGGCTCACGCTTCACTTCAGCGAGCCAGCCATCAAGGCTGGGCTTATCGGAGATGCTCATGACCCGACCCCTTTCTCCGGCGGTGCGGCATGGCGGCATGATAGCACGCGGGCGCCAGGCAGCCCCTTATCGACGAGGGCCCCGCAGGTAGCACCGCGTGGGCACGGCGTGGTGGAAGAGCGAGCCCTCACAGGTGAGGAACTTGTCGAGCGCGAGCCCGGCGAAGCGCATCACCGGTTCGCTCGCTTGCTGGCTGATCACCACTGCGAAGAGCGTGGCCCACTCGGCGAGGTGCTTGCGGAAGAAGCCGTTCGCGCGATCGAGCGCGATGTAGTCACCTGATGCAGCGCCGCGCAGACAGAACGCCATGTAATCGAGCTCGGTCGAGACATGGCCCGGCGGGTGCATCTCGCCGTACGCCTGGGGGATGTGGAAACCGGACTCCGCGTAGGCGGTCTCGATCGACGCTGTGCGCTCCCGGATGTCGCCCGACCGGTACGTGACCTCCTCGGGTGAGAGCACGTTGGTGAAGGGGTCGAAGCCCGACCGCTGCCCGTACAGCCGGTTGCGCTCCGCCTCGAAGGCCGCGCGCCCGTCGGCGGTCCGCAATGCCGAGTCCGCGGCTTCGAACGCATCGAGGATCGCCTCCTCGTTCACGTTGCGGTTGATACGGCAACTGCGCATCGCCGACCGGAGCCGGCGGATCGCGGGCGACACCTCGGCGAGCTCACCCCGGTAGATGCGCGCGAGCGACTCGTACGCGGCGATCCGGTCCTCCAGCGGACACATGCAGTGATCGGTGAACTCGAGCCCGCATGCGAGTCCCTCGTCTATGGCCAAGGTGACTTCGGGCGACGGCCCCACCGGTGAGGACGCCTCTTCGAGACGCCGGGCCGTTCCGGGGATCACGTCGTGCTCCTCGAGCCCGACTTTCAGGCCGGCGGCGAGTGTCATCGGCAGGCCGCGCCTGATCATGTCCCGGACGACCGCCTCGGTGCCGTACGCGACGCGATGGATGGTCGCCCCGAGCCATACGTCCGTCTGTCCGACCCTCCGGCTTGCGGTGTCTGCCGGAGCGTTGTCGACCACTTCCTTCTGGGTACCCAGCACCAACTCGACCCAGGCGGCACGCGGGTCACCGTCGCGGGGACGACCCACCGAGCCGACGTTCACCCAGTGGACCACGCCATCCCCGGTCGGCCCCGACCGATGAACCGGGACGTGCGTATGGCCGCAGCACACGACGTCGGCCTGCACCTCGTGCGCGATGGCGGCGAGGAGCGGCATCAGCGCATCGGGCGCGATCACCTCGCTCGGGAACCGCGGGGTACCGTGACAGAGCACGATGCGGGCATCGGCCTCGGCGATCACGAGGTCTCGCGGGAGTCCGTAGAGGTAGTTGGCCGAAGCGCGACTCGTCTCGGCGATGGTGAAGGCGTAAGCCTCGGCACCGTCGAGCGCCTCCTGCGGCGTGGGGAAGTCGCTGCCGGGGTGGCGCAGATGCGCGCCGATCGCCCGGTCGTAGTTGCCCTGGACCACCGTGTCGCCGGAGGACCGGACGAGCGCGATCGCTTCTTCCGGCCGCGGGCCCAGCCCCACAAGGTCGCCGAGGCAGTAGCGCTCGGCGATCCCCCCCGCCTCGATCGCGGCATGGACCGCTTCGAGCGCGGCGGTGTTCGCGTGCACATCGCTGTAGAGTGCGATGCGACGCATGGCTCCCTACCCTTCGCCGAGGATGCGGCTGATGGCCCGGTCGAGTCCGAGCGGCATCACGTGCACGCCGTCGGCGATCTGACGGATCTCGCGCACCTGCTCGGCGGCAAGCCTGATCGCCTCGTCGGCGGGGTCCTCGGCACTGCGGATGCGGTCGGCGATCGCGTCGGGGATCATCAGGCCGGCAAGATGCTCGTTCACGAACCGGACCACGCCCGGGCTCTTGATCACCAGCACGCTCGCGATGATCTTCGCGCCGAGGGGGCGCACGGCGTCCACGGCACGCTCGAGCTTGGCCATGTCGAAGATGGCCTGGGTCTGGAAGAACCGTATCCCTGCCTCGATCTTCTGCTCGATGCGGGCGAATTGCACGTCCCAGGGTTCGGCCTCTGGGAACATCGCGCCGCCGATGTAGAAGCCGGTGGCGCCCTTCAGCTCGTGGCCCATCATGTCCCGGCCCTCGTTCATCCCCACAGCCACCTGCGCGAGCTGTGTGGAATCGAGGTCGAAGACGCCCTTCGCGCTGGGATGGTCGCCGCCGCGCGGGTCGTCGCCGGTCACCATCAGCACGTTCTCCAGGCCGAACGACCAGGCCGCGAGCAGATCGCTTTGCAGCGCAAGGCGGTTCCGGTCGCGGCACGTCTGCTGGAAGATCGGCTCGATCCCCCGGTCGAGGATCGCCTTCGAGGCGGCGAGGCTCGAGAGGTGCAGGCTCGCCCCCTGGTTGTCCGTGACATTGAGCGCGTCGCAGTGCGGTGCGAGGATGTCCACCGCGGCGTGCATCGAGGCGAGGTCCGCACCCTTCGGTGGTGCGACCTCACCGGTGACGACGAACTGCCCGGACTCGAGCATGTCGCGAAACCGGCTCATCGCTCGGCCTTCCGATCGTGGATGTTCACGCCGCCGGGCTTGAGCGCCGTTGAGAAGTCCTTGGGGGCGAGCGTCCCCTTGTTCGCACGACCCTGCTCGGCCAGCCGTGTGCGGATGCGCACGTGCGTGCACTCGCGGTCGGTGAGCACCTCGCACATACCATCCCACATCCCGCCGCACGGCCCGTTGAGCAGGCCCTTCGGACAGGTGGTCACCGGACAGATGCCGGCGGTCTTGTCGAGCACGCAGTCACCGCAGGTCTGGCACCGTTCCTCGAACACGCCGTTGCGGATGACCGTGCCGAGGAACAGCGATTCGAGCGCCGGGAACACCGGCTTGGCGATGGCGTCCGCGGTGGTCTGCACGCCGGCGCCGCACGCGAGGACGAGCACCACGTCTGACGCGTCTATCGCGTCGTGATGCTTGCGGCCTTCGAGCTTCGTGCCGTTAAGGTGGCACGTCACCTCGCCCACGGTATGGCCCGTGACCTCGTATCCTTCGGCAGCGAGCCGCGCCGCCATCTCCTCCAGTTCGGGCGCGCCGCCGGTGTGCGCCACGGTGGCGCACTGGCCGCAGCCCATGAGGAACACGCGGCGGGCACCGATGCTCTCGAGGTTCTCGATGATGCGCGAGAAGTCGCGCGGTTTGGTGATGATCATTCGCCAGACTCCCTGTTGCGCGCTATCGCGTCGCGGACGGCAGAAACGCAGCCCGGCGCATCTTCAGAATACCCCGCACCGAGGCCTTCGGCGAAGTCGCGGGTCACCACGGCGCCGCCCACGAGCACGGGGATCGCGCGCGCTTCCCGGATGGCCCCGATCGCTCGCTCCATGTTCGGCAGCGTGGTGGTCATCAGCGCCGAGAGGCAGACCGCATCAGCCTGCGTTGCCGCCTCGGCGAACACCTCGGCGGGCACGTCCACGCCGAGATCGTCCACGAGGTAACCCTGGCTTTCGAGCATGGACACGCAGATGTCCTTGCCGATCGAGTGGATGTCGCCCTTGACTGTGCCGAACACCACGCGGCCCTCGTGCTCCGCGCTGCCCTCGGGCAGGTGCGCCTTCGCGCGCGCCACGGCCGCCTTCATGGCGTCGGCAGCCGCGATCAACTGCGGCAGGAACACGTCACCGCGCCCGTAGGCGTCGCCGAGCCGCTGGATCGCCGGCGTGAGCACGTCGGCGATCACCGACTGAGGAGCCTGGCCTGCGGCGATGAGCTCATCGGCGAGCACCGGTGCCGAGTCCGCATCGCCGCGCTCGATCGCAAGGCCGAGGCGGTCTGCGGTCGTGCCGGCGACGGGCGGGGCCTCCGGCGCACCCGCGCCTTCGGATTCGGCCACGCGCGCGATCCACTGCTCGGCCCGCACATCGCGGCCGAGGAGCACGTCAGATGCGGCGGCGGCCGTGGCGTTATCGAGCTCCACGCGCTCGGAGGGGTTCACGATCGCCGCGGTGAGGCCCTCCCCGGCCGCAAGCGCGAGGAACTGCGCGTTCAGCAGCGCTCGTCCGGGCAACCCATGGCTCACGTTGCTCACGCCCGCGACTGTCGCCAGGCCGAGTTCGTCGGTCACGGTGCGCATCGCCGAGAGCGTGGCGGTCGCGCCCGCCTCCTCGGTGGCCGCGGCCAGCACGAGCGTGTCCACCAGCAGGTCGCTGTCGGTGAGACCGGCTGCGAGCGCGGCTTCCCGTACGCGCCGGACAACATCCACGCGCGCCTCGGCGGCATGCGGGACGCCCGAGTCGTCGAGGGCGAGTACCACGACCGCGGCCCCATAGCGGACGGCGAGCGGCAGCACCGCCTCGATGGAGGCGGCCTCCCCGCTCACGCTGTTGATGAGCGCACGGCCCGGATACACCTTGAGGGCGGCTTCGAGCGCCACGGGGTCGGTCGTGTCGAGCACAAGCGGCAGGTCCACGAGACCCGAGAGCGCGAGCACCGCCTTCGGCAGCACCTCGGCCTGGGGCACATCGGCGGCACCGACGTTGACGTCGAGAAGATCCGCGCCCGCATCCTGCTGCTCGACGGCGTACTCGCGCACCACGTCGAGCGCGCCTGCACGCAGCGATTCAGCCAGCCGCTTCTTGCCAGTGGGGTTGATGCGCTCGCCGATGCGGGCGAGCGGCGCGCCTCCGCCGATGCGCGCCACACCACGGGGGCCCGCCACGACCACACCCGACGGGGGCGCGATGCGCGGTGCGGGCTCGCGGTCCGAGATGAAGTCGGCGATCGATCCGGTGAAGGACGGCGTGGAGCCGCAGCACGAGCCGACGAGCGTGGCGCCGGCATCCACGAAGCGCGCCGCATACTCGCCCATCTCGAGCGCGGTGCCCGGGAAGACGGTCTTGCCATCCACGAGCTTCGGCAGCCCCGCGTTCGGCCGCACGATGATCGGCAGCGCCGTGGCGCGCGCCATGCGCTCCACGAGTGGCAGCATCTGCTCCGGGCCGAGGCCGCAGTTCATCCCCACGGCCGAAGCGCCGGCGGCCTCGAGGATCACCGCAGCCTCCTCCGGGCCGGTGCCCGAGAGGTCCATGCGGCCGTTCAGGCCGAAGGTGCAGGTCACGAAGACGGGCAGGCCGGTGACCGAGCGCACCGCCAGCACGGCGCACCGCGCCTCGGCGATATCCGTCATCGTCGCGATCTGGATGGCGTCCGGATGCTCGAGCGCGAGCGCCGCGGCCTGCTCGGCGAACACGTCGAACAGCTCGTCGAAATGCGCGCTGCCCAGCGGCTCGAGCACATGCCCGGTCGGGCCCAGCTCGCCCAGGATATGCGTCGCCCCGCTCGCCCGCGCAACGCGCACGGCCGCACGGTTGAGATCCTCCACCTGGTCGCCGAGCCCGTACGCCTCGAGCTTCAGGCGCGACCCGCCGAAGGAGTTCGCGGTGGCGCAGTCCGCACCCGCCAGGTTGTACAGGCGGTGGATCTCGACCACGAGGTCGGGCGCCGTGACATTGAGCTGCACGAACGACTGCTCGGCCGGCAGGTTGTGCTTCTGCAGCATGGTTCCCATGGCCCCGTCGAGCACGAGTATGTCGCGGCCGAGCCGCAGCGCGATGTCAGGCATCGAGGGCCTCCTTCAGCTTGTCCGCCACGTACGCGGACACGAACCGGTAGCCGGTGAAGTACACGATTGCGAAGAACGCGCCCATCTGGAGCCAGGCGTCCCAGCCCATCCGCGCGTTGAACCGCGCGAGGTCGCCCGTCGACGCACCCCAGACGAAGCAGCCGACGATCGCGAGCAGCACACCTGCGAGACTCGCGCGCAGCAGCGCGCGCCCCGCCCGCGGACTCACCTTCGCCGCCAGAGGCATGGACACCACGAGAGCGAGGATCGCAACCAGGGCTGAGACAGCCATGACCTGCACGAATGCGTACTGTGGCATCGTGTCTCCTGTCTAGAACGTGAGCGTTATCGCCCTGCGCGGACAGGCTATCACGCACGCTTCGCAGTACACGCACTTGTCCTTGTCGAACCGCAGGGTCTGCGTCTCGGGATCGAGCGTGAGTGCGCCGGGCTTGCACACCGCGGTGCACAGGCCGCAGTCGACGCATCGTTCCTCATCGAGCACGATGTCGCTCGCGGCCTCGTTCACCGTGAGGCCCTGCGCCTCCAGGAACGCGACGCCGGCGGCGTAGTTCTCCTTGCTGCCCGTGACCTCGAGCACCATGCGGCCCTCCTGCGCCGGATGGATCTGCGCCCGGAGGATGTTCGGCACGAGATCGTAGTCGCGCACCAGGTGATAGATGACCGGCTTCAGTGACTGCCGGGGCGGAAAGGTCAGATCGAGTCGTTTGCGCGCCATGGCTAGATCGCCTCCCTTGTGGTGATCTCGAGCGGCTTCTGTGTCTGGCTTCCGGGCTGAGGCAGCAGCTCAACGGGCTCGGCGATCGCGAACCGCTCCTCGGTGATCCAGCGCTTCAGCTCGGCGGCGATCCGCCGCGCCCTGGGAAGCGAGCTGATCGGGCCGGTCGGCACCTTCTTGCCCTCGATCTCGATCGAACCGCTGCGGAGCTCGGCGTAGCTGACCGTGCCGAGCGACGGGCGCGAGCGAGCGGCCACGCCGTAGTCGTAGATGGTAGCGGTGAGATCGGCGTCAGTGAGCGCGAGCGTCGCCGCGATGTCCTCGTCGAGGACCGGCACCGGAACACCGATGCCCACGAAGCTCGACACGCCGTAGCCGGTGAGGGTCGCCGCCGAATAGAACTCGGGGCTGGCCGCCTTGAGGTCGGCGATCACCGCGAGCGTTCCGGCCGGACGCACGGGCACGCCGTGCTCGTCACGGTCAAGGTGCGGGTTGTGCTGGGTGCCCTGCCACGCCACGAAGCCGGGCGCGCCGGCAACGAATATGCGCGACCCGACACCGATCGTGCGGTACGTCGGGTCGTTGAGCAACGGCGAGAGCGCCCCTGCCGAGCAGTACGTGGCATTCCCGAGCCTCGGCAGCAGCGTGCCGAGATACGTATGGAGCACCGAGTCTGTGCTGTTCACCGCCACCGAGTAGTTCTGGTAGGCGTTCCGCGGGTTGAAGAAGTACGCCTGGTTGAGGTCCTCGAGGGTCACCCACGTGTCGATCTCGGTCCGCGGGTAGCAGTCGGTACCGGGGCTCGTCGCGCGCAGGCGCACGGCCTTGCCGCGCAACAGGTCCTCGATGACGTGCGCGCCACCGTACTCGATGCCGCGCGTGCTGCTTGGCTGCGTCACGCCGAGGTACGTGTCCACCGCGGCGAGCCCGCCGTAGGCGGCCACGTCGTTCAGCCAGATCTCTGCCATGCGGATCGGCGGGTCAGAATGCCCGAAGTTGAGGATCACCCCCGTGGAGCACATCGGGCCGAACGTCCCGGTCGTCACCACGTCCACGCGCTTGGCGGCGGCCTTGACCCCCTCGTCAGCGGCGAGTGTTGCGAACTCCTCGGCGGTGAACACCACCGCCTCGCCGCTCGCGATGCGCGCGTTGATCTCTTCCCAGCTCTTGGCCATGCGATCTACCTCCGAAAATGAAAAAACACCTCCCGCCCGGACTGTTCGTCAGGGCGAAAGGCGCATCTGCGCTTCCGCGGTACCACCCGACTTCGTCACGAGTGATCGTGACCTCTTCTCGAGCACGGGACGGTGGTGGTTGCCGGCGGGCGGGAGATCTTCGCCGACATGTCCGATGCTCTCAAGCCTCAGATAACGGGGGCGTCCGTCCGGCATTACTCCGCTAGAAGCGCGTTTCCTCCGGAAGCCTCGGGGGCCATGTTCCGCGTTCTTTCAGGCGCCGGTTCTCAGCTACCCCGGCTCTCTGGGGCCTTACTCGAGTGCGCGTACTCATCCCCTTCACAGGCACTGTGAAGTTGTCGCACCAGGGTAGGGGGCGAGTGGTGGGGGTGTCAAGGCGGGCGACCCCCACCACCGTGTACCGCTTCTACCGGCCATCCACCGGAACGCACTTCTTCACTGCCGAGCAGTCCGAGAAGAACAACGTGATCGCGACCCTCGGCGGGCTGTTCACCTACGAGGGCCCGGTGTACAGCATCTCGGGCACGCCACCGACAGGTGTGCCGTACAGCACCGTCTATCGCTTCTACCGGCCGAAGAGCGGCACGCACTTTTACAC
>WOYI010756373.1_pt1 | contig 24940 bp, 23 predicted proteins | sample 6423411 | NCBI WGS metagenome assembly WOYI01 (sample SAMN13441803, study PRJNA592873) | oil field metagenome | biome: oil field; feature: oil-well bore; material: oil-contaminated soil; isolation source: oil-contaminated soil from oil-well borehole | place: Germany: Wietze | collected 2016-10-18 ... | reverse complement strand
CAAGGGGTTGGTTTTCTTCAGACCTGAGCGTCAATTCACCAACCAACAGGGAGATGTCCTCCAAATCTATCGTCTCTTTTTCAAGCGGCTGGCTGAAAACAACGGTCTCATTTCCTTTCAATGGCAATTGGTAATAGCGCAGATTGGTTACAGTGGCAACGCCCAAACCGCGTTGATCAAGTGTTTCATCGAAAAATGCTTCCACTTTTCCATCCGAAAGAACAAGCGCATGGCTTGCGCCAACCTGGGCAAGGAATAACGTGTCTTGATGGATCACTCCCAACGACAGGCTGCCTGTTTGCCAGGTTTCGGGTTGATCGAAACGGTGGTTCTTTTGTAAAAAAGAACGGTTCAACCCATCTACAAACTCCCGAATTGCTTTCGTAACCGAACCGCTCGTCTTAAAAAAATCATTTGACAATCCTTCCAATTCTTTTTTCAAAGAATCAGCAGGCTCAGCGTTGTTTTTCAGGCTGAGGAAAACCAATAGCAGATCAGCTTCCCTTCCCCTGATTCTCTGTTTTGGGCTGTCAAAGGCTGTCAGGGTAGCGTGCTGCCCGTCGGGTTGGAAAATTGTGAGGTCAAATTTCATAATTTACCTTTTCTTTAAATGCAATTATGCCTGGTACATACAGTACACAATTCGTGCCAGAGAGTATAATTTCGTGCATGGAATTGAACCTTATAACGAGTGAAAAAGAGTGGGAAGCGCTTCGCCCCGAATGGGACGAATTAGTTGCTGCCAGTTTTCGCGCCTATCCTTTCCTGGAGTTTTGGTATTTGTTCAATTGGTGGAAGACTTGTGGCGGTGGCGAGTGGCCTAAGGAAAATTCGACCCTAAAGATCATCACTGCCAGGGAAAATGGAAATTTGGTAGGAATCGCCCCTTTCTTCTCCTCCCAAAGAGACGGGTCGGAGCCTGCGCTTCGTTTCATCGGTCAAATTGAGGTGACGGATTACCTCGATTTTATCTGCCTGCCAGAAAAATTAGAAACCTTTCTCAGCAATCTTTTGGATTTTATTGATGAGAACCCGAATATCAAGACAAAACGGCTGGAATTGGCGAATATCCAGAATGATTCAGCGACCATTGCTCTGTTGGAGGGTCTTTGTCAAGGTAGACAGCGTGATTATGGTATGAAGGTACTGCAACCAGCTCCCGGGATCCATCTGCCTGCCAATTGGGATCAGTACCTTCAATCTCTAAGCAAGAAACAACGCCACGAAGTACGCCGAAAAGAACGCAATCTTGAGCATGATCACCAGGCTGAGCTCGTTTTTTCGGAAAATCCAGCCAGTATCACCGATGACATGAATCACTTTATCGAGTTAATGCGTAATGAAAAAGAGAAGGCAGAATTTCTGACCCCGCTGACTGAACAATTCCTGCTGGATCTTGCTGTGGCTGCCCAGAAAGCCGGATGTTTGAACCTGGCGAGCCTGAAATTGGATGGGAAGAAAGCTGCTACCTATTTAAACTTCATCGATGACAATAAATTATGGGTCTACAACACAGGTTGGGACCCGGAATACTCCAAAGCCTCCCCAGGCTGGGTGCTGCTGGTCAAATTGATCCAATGGGCAATTGAGAACGGATTGGACGAAGTCGATTTGATGCGTGGGGGTGAGGAATATAAATACCGCCTCGGCGGCATTGACCGACATGTGGTCCAGGTGGTTTCGGATCGACTTTTGTCATCTTAATCGAAGTGCTTTTCGAGCGGTAGTATTACAAACAATCATCTTCTAACACAAAATTAACCATCGTTCGGTATCCTTTTCTTGACGAGGAAATTACCGCATGGTAACATTAAATCGAAAAGATTAGCACTCTCGGCTTGAGAGTGCTAATTATGAAGAAAAAGATGAACGAACTAACCGACCGACAAAAAATCATTCTTTCCTTAGTCGTACACGAACACACCCGTACGGCTCAACCGGTTGCGTCCAAATCTCTGATCAGCGGCTACAACCTGAAGATCAGTTCAGCCACAGTGCGGAACGAGATGAACACGCTTACGGAGCTGGGCTTTCTGCGCCAGCCCCATACTTCTGCTGGTCGCGTTCCGACCGAGGAGGGCTACCGCTTTTTTGTCAGCAACCTGGTTCAACACACCTCGCTGCCATCGGCTATGCGCAACACAATCGCCCACCAATTCTATCAATCCCGCAAAGGACTGGAATATTGGCTTCCCCTGGCAGCTTCCGTACTTGCCAACCAATCACAAGCGGTTTCGATCGTTACTGCCCCCCATAGTGAAAAAGTGACTTTCAAGCACCTGGAACTGATTGCGACACGTGCCTCGCAGGTCTTGATGGTACTCGTTTTGGTCGGCGGAGAGATCCAGCAGCAAATTCTTTCTCTGGATGCCATTCGCAGCCAGGAGCAGCTTTCTCAAATTGCAGCTCAGATCAATCATATTTGCGAAAATGCCAGTGTTGAACAAATCAAAAAGTTGCCCATTCTTCCGGATCCTGTGGTCAACCAGGTAATTGCAGCTGTAATCGAGCAGCTAAGCCTTGCCAGCCAGTTGGTTACAGGTGAGCTATATTTGGATGGATTGTCCAATATCTTGGCTGAACCTGAATTTTCAGACCACAGCTCCGACAATTCCCCCTTGCGATTCCTGGAAGAGCGTCCTATGCTCGATGACCTTATCGCAAGAACGGTGCTAACTGAAGAAATCGGCGGCGTGCAAGTGCTGATCGGCGGTGAAAACACCTGGCAGCAACTGCAGAACTGTTCGGTCATCCTGACTCGTTATGGCATCCCGGACCAACTTTCCGGTGCCCTCGGCATCCTTGGTCCCATGCGCATGCCTTATAGCCAGACTATCAGCACCATTCGCTATGTCGCGGAGTTGATGTCCGGGTTGGTGTCTGATAACTTAGTAAATTGACAAACATAATTTTTATGAGGATTTTATGACTGAAGAAAAACAAAACATTGAAGACCAGGAAAACGAAGAGTTGTTCCAGGATGAAACTGGTATCCAAAACGAACTAGACGCCGCCCTCTCCAAAGCGGATGAGTATCTGGACAGCCTCCAGCGGGAACGCGCCAGTTTTGCCAACTATAAACGCCGCGTCGATCAGGAAAATGCCCTATTAGCAGACCGCCTGCTCGGAGATCACATCAAGATCTTTCTACCTGTGATGGATGACCTGGAGCGAGCGCTCAATCACACACCTTCAGATCCCAATTGTGCTAATTGGATCTCAGGTATTGAATTGATCCGCAAGAAGTTATTGAAGACACTGGAAGCCCAGAACATCACTGCGATCGACCTCAAACCTGGTGATTTGTTTGACCCCCTCAACCAGGAAGCCATCACCCACGAAGAAAACGACCAGTTCAGCGATGGAGAAATTATCGAAGTCCTTCAGACTGGATATCAATTAAAAGAACGAATTATCAGACCCGCCCTCGTTCGGGTAGCAAAATAGGAGAAGCAATGTCAAGAATCATCGGTATCGACTTAGGTACAACCAACTCAGTTGCCGCGGTCATGATGGGCGGCGAACCCGTAGTGATCACCTCTTCGGAAGGAAACCGCCTCGTTCCCTCAGTGGTAGCCGTCAATAAAAACGGTGAACGTCTGGTAGGGCAGGTGGCTCGCAACCAGGCAATTATCAACCCAGAGAACACTATTTTCTCGATCAAACGCTTCATGGGTCGAAAAACCGATGACCCCGAAGTCCAGCGTGCAATGAGCCTGGTGCCCTATAAGATCAACAGTGCTTCTAACGGAGATGTTCGGGTTGTGTTGGATAAGAAAGATTACACCGCGCCAGAGATCTCTGCAATGATTTTGGGCAAACTTAAACGGGATGCTGAGGCTTACCTGGGCGAACAAGTTAACCAGGCAGTCATCACTGTTCCTGCTTACTTTAACGATGCCCAGCGCAACGCCACCAAAGACGCCGGCAAGATCGCCGGGTTGGAAGTGCTGCGCATCATCAATGAACCGACCGCCTCTTCATTAGCTTACGGGCTCGATAAAAAAGAACGAAACGAAATTATTGCTGTTTATGACCTCGGCGGAGGTACATTTGATATTTCCGTCCTGGAGGTTGGCGAAGGCGTATTCCAGGTCAAATCCACCTCAGGCGATACTTTCCTGGGGGGTGACGACTTTGACCAACGCATCATTGATTGGTTGGCAGACGAATTTAAGAAGGAAAATGGTATCAATTTGCGTGAAGATCGCCAGGCGCTTCAACGCCTCAAGGAAGCCGCGGAAAAGGCGAAGATTGAGCTCTCCAGTACTATGCAATCCGAAGTCAACCTGCCCTATATCACCGCCGATGCTTCCGGACCCAAGCATCTGGTGACCACGCTCACCCGTTCTAAATTGGAACAATTGACCGGTGACCTGGTTCAGAAATCGCTCAAACCCGTGCAGCAAGCCCTGGACGATGCAAACTTGAAACCCTCAGACATCGACGAAATCGTAATGGTAGGTGGCATGACCCGCATGCCAGCCGTACAGGATGCTGTTCGCCAATTTTTCAACAAAGAACCCCACAAGGGTGTCAACCCGGATGAAGTTGTCGCCATCGGTGCTGCCATCCAGGCAGGTGTCTTGGGCGGCGAGGTAAAGGATGTGCTCCTTCTTGATGTGACCCCGTTGACGCTTTCGATTGAAACGCTCGGCGGTGTTTCCACGCCGTTGATTAAGCGCAACACGACCATTCCCACCCGCGATAGCCAGGTTTTCAGCACCGCGTCTGACAGCCAGACTTCGGTCGAAATCCACGTTCTGCAAGGTGAACGCACCATGGCAGCTGACAACAAATCGCTCGGCAAGTTCTCGTTGGACGGCATTCCCCCAGCTCCCCGCGGTATTCCTCAAATCGAAGTGATTTTTGATATCAATGCCAACGGCATCCTGGAAGTGACCGCTAAAGACAAAGCCACCAACCGCCAGCAAAACATTACGATCACCGGTTCCTCTGGTTTGAGCGAAGAAGAAGTGGAAAAGATGCGCCGAGATGCTGAAAACCACACGGAAGAAGACCAAAAGCACCGCGATCTGATTGAAGCCCGCAACACTGCTGACAATGCTGTTTACACGGCTGAAAAGACCCTCAAGGACTTGGGTGAAAAAGTGCCGGCTGATGCAAAAGGCAAAGTTGACGACACGATTGCCCGGGTTCGGTCTGTCAGAGATCAAAATGACACCAGCATTATTCACAGCGCTGTTGAAGAATTGATGAAGGTTTTGCAGGAAATTAGTCAGTCTGCTTATGCGCAGCAAGCCCAACAACCTGAAGACTCCCAACCTTCTGAAGGAGAACAAAGTTCCGCATCAGAAGACCCTGATGTGGTTGAAGGTGAATACACGCAAGCGGATTAATTTCGGTAAATCCAGTAGAATTAGAACACCTGGTGCCTGTGCAAGTTCACACCAGGTGTTTGTGTAAAATTAAACGAGAAGAAGTATTATGGCAGAAAAACGAGATTATTACGAGGTGCTGGGGATACCCAGAAGCGCCAGCCAGGATGACGTTAAAAAGGCTTTTCGCGACCTTGCGCGTCAATATCACCCGGATGTAAACAAAGCAGCGGATGCTGAAGAAAAGTTCAAAGAGATTAACGAAGCCTACGGTATCTTGAGCGATACCGATAAACGTGCTGCCTACGACCGCTACGGTTTCTCGGGTGTCAACACCCAGGGTATGCCTGACTATTCCAACATGGACCTTTCGGACCTGTTCGAAACCTTATTTGGCTTCGGTGGAATGGGAGGCTTCGGAGGTTCGGCTGGTACCCGCCGCCGCCAAAACGCTCCCCGACGGGGCGCTGATATCACTGGAAAGATAAAATTGACTTTTGAGGAAGCCATTTTTGGAGCAGAAAAAGAGGTTGAAGTCACTCGCAACGAGCGCTGCTCTGTCTGCGATGGCAGCGGTGCCGAGCCAGGCACGCAACCCGTCACATGCCAAACCTGTAAAGGTCAGGGCGAGATACGCCAGGTTCAACAAACATTTTTAGGCTCCATGGTCCAGGTGGTAACCTGCCCTACTTGTGGTGGGCGCGGTAAGATGGTAGAAAACCCCTGCAGGAATTGCCGTGGAAGTGGGTTGGAACGCAAAACCCGAAAAATCAAGGTGAACATACCTGCCGGTGTGGATCATGGAAACCAAATTCGCATGGTCGGAGAGGGACAGCCGGGTGCCAATGGCGGTCCCAACGGCAACTATTACCTTGAATTGGATGTTGCCCCCCACAAGTTTTTCCGTCGCAAAGACAACGACATTTTGCTCGACCTGGATATTAACATGGCGCAAGCCGCGCTCGGCGACGAAATCACCATCCCGACCATCGACGGTGAGGTGAAGATGCGCATTCCACCTGGGACTCAGCCCGGCCGCGTTTTCCGTTTGAAAGACAAAGGCGCACCTGTTTTGAACCGCAGTGAGCGGGGCAGCCAGATGGTGACTGTGAACGTCCAGATTCCCACCAACCTGACCAAGCAGCAGGAAGAGCTGCTGACTTCCCTGGGAAAAACCATGGGTACTGACATCAATATCCAGGAGCGCAGTTTCTTTGATAAGTTAAAGGATGCTTTCGGCAGCTGAACCTATGAACTGGCTTGAAGTTTCCCTTACTTGTTCCGGTGAATTGGCTGAAGCCGTTGCCGAAGTTTTTTCACGTTACGCGCCTGATGGTGTTTTGATCAACAGCCTGACCACATTTGATCAGCAGGATTATGAAGAAAAACCCACCGGCGATACCCAGGTGGTCGCCTATTTACCCATGGATGACCAGGTGGAGCAGACCCGTCAGCAGCTGGAAGAAGCGGTCTGGCACCTGGGTCAAATTGCGCCAATTGGTTCATTGGAATACAAGGTCATCGCCGATCAAAATTGGATGGATTCCTGGAAAGAGCGCTACCAGCCGCTTGAGCTCGGCAGGAATTTGATCATTTTGCCTGCCTGGATAGACCCCGGCATCGCTGGTCGGAGATTGCCGATCATCATCTCTCCGGATATGGCTTTTGGCACGGGAACGCACCCTTCCACTCAGTTATGCCTGCTTGCCCTCGAGCGACACGGATGCCTGGATAAAGACGTGCTCGATATCGGTTGTGGCAGCGGTATCCTCTCCATTGCCGCCGTCCGACTGGGTGCTGATCGCGTTTTGGGCGTCGATTTTGACCCCATCGCCATCCCATCATGTGAACGCAACGCCTCTCTGAATGGCATGCATGGACGGATCACTTTCGAAGTCGGTACGCATACTGATATCCTTTCTCGCAGTGACAGGTTGAAGCAGGCGCCGGTTGTATTGGCAAATATCCTTGCCCATATCCTCGTTAAAATGCTCGATACAGGTCTGGCTGAAACAGTTTCCCCTGGTGGTATCCTGATTTTGGGCGGGATCCTGGACACGCAAGCTGAAAGTGTTATCCAGGCAGCTGGAAGCGTCGGCTTGACTCTGATCGATACCCTTACCGAACAGGATTGGGTGGTATTGGTCTTCAGAAGGTCTTAGTTCGAAATTATCAAGGGAAGCGACATTCCAAACGGGCAGGCATCGTCGACGTTGATCGTCCTTGGCGAGAGCAAACTGGTCACATTGCCTTCGTGATCCCAAATCTTGAGTGCCACTTCCAGCGGTCCGTTTATGTCACCCGCCTTGCAAATATTGACATCCCAATCAAAGACACCAGCAGGGGTTGGATTCGTGACTTGCGGTCCTATCTCTCTCCAAGTGCCGTTGATCCTGGCGATTAAAACGGCTCTGACCACCCGCACATCGTCGCTGGTTTGAGCGGTCACATCCATCAAGGGATTGGTACCCGGCGCAACAATAGCTCCTGCTACAGGACGGGTGAGCTGCCCGGTAGGAGGTGAGGCTCCAACGTTGCCTGATACAAACCGGTCATTTAACGGGCTGAGGGGGTTCAATCTGTCACCATTGCATTGATTAGCCCCATCATACTCATCCAAATATTCGACTTCATAACATGTGCGGGGAATGCCGCTGTTGAGGGTCACGTCCGCAAAGCGCATATCAACTGAATAACCCCAAGGATAACCATCACCCCCGTACCAAAAACTGTTTACGATCATAAAATGAACGTGCTCTGAGGTGCTGTAACCGGTGTCGTCTGTATCGCCGATGTATTTGCCCCGGTCAACGAAAGTCCCGGTTGTGAGGTAATTCGGAATGGTATTGTGTGCCAGGTGAAGGTAAATCTGGTAAGCACTGCCGACCGTATCTTGCAATATTATGTAATTTGTACAGTTCGTATTACCATCAACACAACTATCTCTCGAGGAGATCACTACGCCTGCCTTGGAAGCGACCAATGGGAAGTGACCACTATCAGTGAAATCGTAAGCGTAACGGCAGTAGGCTATATCACAACTTGGATATCCAAGAGGAGGATAGTTGTGAAAATGCAGAACCGAGCCCTCGAGGCGGTGCGCTGTTCCGGCTACATAGGGCAAATAGTAACCAGTCAGGTAGTCGATAGCAGCCTGGTCTGGAGCAGCCTCAGGTGCCTCTTGAAAAGAAGCCGGCAGGAAGTCTTCAGGCAAGCTGGCTTTGATCTCAGCCCATTCCTTATCAGATGAGTAGATAATTTTCCATCCCTCACCCTGGCGAAGCGCGAACACAACACCAGGTTCGGTTGCCAGGATCCGTCCAGTATAGTCCTTCAATCCCAGCCAGAGCACACCGGTTTTGCCGTCCGGACTGATGAAGGCGGTATCCAGCACCGGCTCAAACAAGGTCGCCAGTGGATCATTGACAGCCAGTTTCAAATCTTGCTGATAACGCACCTGGTAAGCCTGCCAGAGTGCTTCTGCCTCTACGGCTGAAGCTACGGTTGGCGGGGGCTCCTGGGTGGCGGGTGCTGCCAACACGGCCGAAAGAACGAACAGCGTAATCATCAGTGCCGCGACTGCGAAGACTGTCCTGCCGAACCGTCGAACATTAAAAAAGCCAGATTGCCTATCTATAAATCAATTTTATGCATGTTCTGAAGGCGGTAATTTTTTTGTAGGGACTGTAGGGATATCCCAAAGCATTTCTCAAAAAAAAGACAGATTGCCAGACCGTTCTGATAGAATGATTGAAAATTCAATTTGACCACGTACATTTTTCGTGCGGTTGAAGTGATTGAGAGATCCTTTTTACATGAGGAGAGATTTGTCATGAAAAGAATTCCATTAAAAATGAAGCGACCAAATCTATTGCATCTCCCAGAATATGAATTACCTGGAGGGTATTCGATAAGGTTTTTTGAAAATGGTGAAGAACGCCTTTGGGCAAAAGTTGAAACTGCGGTGGATGAATTTAGAACAGTACCAGCAGCGCTTGAGCATTTCGAAAAAGAATTCGGACCGTACCGCGAAGAAATGACAAAGCGATGCCTGTTTCTTGAGAAGAATGATTGCGAAGTCATTGGGACAACAACAGCTTGGTATGGGATATTAGAGGGTGAAGAAAGTGTGACTGGCCGTATCCATTGGGTCAGCGTCATCCCTGAATACCAGGGCAAAAAGCTTTCCAAACCGCTCCTTGGTAAAGCAATGCAAGTATTGGCAAATTATCACGAATCAGCTTACTTAACCTCTCAAACGACGAGTTATCAGGCGGTAAATATGTATTTGAATTTCGGATTCGAACCGTATGTGACAAACGACACAGACATTGAAGCATGGACGTTGCTGGAAGAGGTCTTGAATCGCAAGATTCTATAGAATTGGGAAGGTATCGCGCCTTTCCATATTCTTCATTCGTTAATCTATCCCCGTTAGTGAGCTTGGAAGAGTCCTGCCATAAAAACTAAAAGAAATGCGATGGAAAATAACCAGTCACATTAACCGCGTTGTTTTCTATAATAAACACCTGCGGGTCAAGTTCGATGATGCCCCTGCGCAGACGCAGAAGTTCATATTTGGAAACGACCGTATTGATCACCAGGAATTCGGTTCCAGAATAGGCACCTTGACCCTGCCAATAAGTGGCACTGCGATGGGTCTCATCGATGATATATTGCAGGATTTCCTTCTTTTTACTTATCACCATAACGCTGATCTTCACATTCTGATAATGCGCCTTGTCCACGACCAGGCTGTAGATCAGGGTGAAAATGACTGAATACACCAGGATGACTGGTGGGCTGGTAAACAGAGCATAGGCAAACACGATCATACTGATAAACAAGCCTACCCTGCCAACACTAAAATCTGGATTTTTGAGTGCTATCAGGACTCCCAGGATGTCCACCCCGCCAGATGAACCTCCCGCTCGCAGGCTGAGCCCAACACCAAAGCCGCAGATGATCCCTCCCAGGACCGCCAAAGTGAGCAAATCATCCAATCCGGGGATGATAGCCTTTACAGGGACAAAAACCATCACAACACTGACAGTGATAACGGTCACAACCGTTTTAAAGAAAAACTTGCGGTTGATGGAGCTAAAAGCAATGATCAGAAGCGGTAAATTCAACACCAGTAAAATCAGACCAGTGACATCCTGTAAACCTGGAATAACTTTTTGCAGTAATTCAAGAATGATTTTGGCGATACCGGTCAAGTTGCCAATGTAAAGCCCAAAAGGCAGGATCAAAAGGTTGAGCCCTACCGAATAGATAATTCCGCCAAAAATGCATAGAAGAAAGTCGGAGATATCTTTCCAAATGAGTTCTTTCTTTAGGCTCTTTTGTGTTTTAATCGATGTTTCAGCTCGTATTTCCATTCTCCCAATTTTACCTGTTTCTGGATTAATTCAAAGATAAGACCAACAAGGTAGAAAGACGTTGAAAATTGCGATAAGATTAATGCAGTGAAAAGGAGGTGTGTATGTCAGTAAAACATAGTCACGCTGTACCAAGCGAGCCTTTACCGGTTGGTGAAGGAGCCTTAAAAGCAGTCCTGATCTCCAACCAGGAAGCTCCTAATTTTGCCATGCGCAAATTCACCATCCGTCCAGGCGGTTCCATGCCTCTTCACATCAACCTGGTCGAGCATGAACAGTACGTTCTGAAAGGCAAAGCGCACCTGGAAATTGACAATGTCACCTATGAAGTTCAACCTGGCGATGTGGTCTTCATCCCTGCCAATTCACCTCACAGTTACATGACGCTGGGTGAAGAAGATTTCGAATTCCTCTGCCTGATTCCCAATAAACCGGATGAAACCATCCTGATAGAAAAGCCAGGTTAATCATGCCGCGTCGAGCCACGCCCATATCGATGGAAAATGTCATCCTGGCATTGTTGAATGAGCAACCTCTCCATGGCTACGAGCTCCATCATCGTATCAACGAAATGCCAGGCATTTCCAAAATTTGGAATATCAAGCAGGCATTGTTTTATTCCAAATTGGAAAGGCTTGAAGCCAGCGGTTATATTGAACAAATCCATCTCCAACAAGAAGAAGGGGCTATTCCCCGGGTTGTGTTTCAATTAACAGATCAGGGGAAGGAATCGTTATTGGAGTGGATTTCCACACCAGTCCGAAAAGCCCGCGATATTCGCCTGATTTTTTTGGGTAAGTTGATCATCGCAAGGCGTTTCGGTCAGGATCAAGCGCTGGAGTTGATTCAAAAGCAGCGCCAAGTCTGCCAGGGATGGTATGACCACCTGGTCAGCGATTTACCCTCCGTGAACACACAATCTATGGATGATCAAATTGTCCATTCCTATCGACTCTACCGCGATCGTTCCACCCTGCATTGGTTGGATTACCTGGAAGGTCAAGTTAAAAGATCTGCCGGAGAAGCCGAACTTCCTCCGGAAGAATAAATTCAGGTCGCCATCCTCGTTAATTCATTTTTGAATTGGGTTTTTTTTTAATTAATGCCCAGCCATTTCCCTGGTTATAGGTTATTTCTCCAGCGGTTTTCAAAGAACCGTTTTTTAGCTCAAAGCGGCAGAACCCCCTCGCCCTTTTCGATTGGTTTCAATTAACCCATCACCCAGGTAAGTAAACAAAAGCAGATCTACTACCAAACTTTGACTTTGTTGTAGAATGGTCAGGAGATTAATTAGAAAGAGCTACTATGAATATAGATACTGAATCAACAAAAACAACTTTCACACCAACTGACTCCGAGCCAATCCAGCCATCCGGCAACCCGCTGATCGGTTGGGTAGTCCGCTTTTTTAAAGGTTTTCTGGCTGGTATCGGTGCCATCACACCCGGACTGTCAGGCGGGGTGATGATGGTTGTCTTTGGGTTTTATGAACCACTGGTACGCTGGTTGGCAAACATCCGCCATAAATTTCTTGAGCATCTGCGCTTTTTCTTACCGGTAGGAGTCGGTGGTGTACTTGGCGTGGTTGCGTTTTCAGCTGTCATCGATTTCGCTTTTCAGAATTATGCTGCCCAATTCACCTGGCTTTTCATCGGTTTTATTACCGGCACGCTGCCTTCGTTAATCAAAACTGCAGGAAGAGAAGGTCGTAAACAATGGCATTGGGTTTTGCTGGCAGTTATAGCGGTGACAGTATTCTTCTTCATGCGCTGGATGGAGACCATCCGCATGGTCCAGGTGCAGCCCAGTTTCTTTGCCTGGCTGCTCAGCGGTGCTCTCACGGGACTTGGATTGGTCGTCCCTGGGTTGAGCCCCTCGAACTTCCTGATTTACCTGGGTCTGTACCAGCCGATGGCAAACGGTATCAAGAGCTTGCAAATGAGCGTAATCCTCCCTCTGATTTTGGGCGTGGTTTTGGTGATTTTCTTGTTTGCCAAGTTTGTCAACTGGCTGTTCACAAAACATTATGCTTTCATGTATCACCTGATCATCGGTGTGGTGTTGGGTTCAACCGCGGCTATTATTCCATCAGGTGTCAGCGGCTGGGGAATGATTTTGGTCTGCGCTTTGTTATTCCTGGCTGCTGCTGTTGCCTCTTATGCTTTGGCAAAGTTAGACGAAAAGAATCCGCACGAATCGCTTTTTTAAGCTGTTGGCTATCCATTCGTAATATAAGTCCAACGCCTACCATTTCGCTTGCGGCAGGATCTAGGTATTGCTTACCTTTCCTGGGACCTTCCCTAAGGGGAGCGGGTCTTTTAAGGTCGAATGTAAGCCCAACCTTCGGTTTGTCTTCGCACCAGTTCGCCCACGCCCGATGGCACCACCCTGGCTTCACTCCGCATAATATCAGGACTGAGATCATATTTTTTCAGCGCGTTGTTACAAAGCGCTAAGTCAACACCTTGTTCAAGCACCTGATCCAACAGCCCTGATATTTCTTCCCCTTCGGCTTTGAAGGCTTTTACAGCTGGTCCATTGACCAATAATTCTACGTCTACTTTTTCACTGCCTAAATCATTCAGAAGGTTGAGAATGTTATTCAGCGCAAACTTTACATCATCAATAGATTCCTCACTAAGATGAAAAACTACCTGATATTGCTTCATAGTATCCACTTCTCCTTTATTAAAGGCTTATCACTTTGTCAGCCTCTTGCAAAGCTTTGAGTATGTCTGGCATGCCTCCAACTTTTCCGACCCGAACCTTATCCATCAATCCGAAAAATTCCAGGCAGGTAGAGCAAATAATCAATTCCACACCTGCTTCTTCCAGGTTTCGTAGCCAACCCAACACCAGCGAGCTTTCACACACCAACTTGACGCCTTCGGTATAGAACAAAATCTGGCTGGGTTTTTCTGCTTCCTGGGCAAGCAAACTCAGATATTTGACTGCCAGTGCCTGCTGCAGCCCTTCCGGGGCATCCCCTAACCCATTACGTGTAAAGAGCAAAACTTTCTTCATAACCTCTCCTCTATGAATCCCTTAAAACGGCTCCGATTTCATATGCCAATGTCTTGACGATTTTTTTGCGAATTGCAGCTGCATCGGCAACGCTCAGGGTTCGGTCGAATGCCTGGTAGGTCAGTTGATATGCCAGGCTTTTCTTGCCAGCACCGATCTTTTCTCCACGGAACAGATCAAACAAGGCTACATTCTTCAGCAGCTTTCCGCCAGCTCTCCAGATCAGCTCCTCCACACGCCTGGCCGGGATATCATCATCGACGATCAAGGCGATATCCTCTACCATCGCCGGGAAGCTCGAGATGGAATTGACTTTGAATCCCTTGTCCACAAGCGCCATCATCTGGTCCAAATACAGTTCAGCAGCCAGCACAGGATTTTCCATAAAATCATAATTTTGCCTGACTAATGGATGAACTTCACCCATTACACCAATTTCGATTTCGCCTGCCATCAGTCGGGCTGATTTACCGGGATGGAAAGTTGGTATTTCCCTGGAAGGATCAAAGACGATGCTCTCATGGTGCAGCCCCTGGAATAATGCTTCCAGGATGCCCTTCAGATCGAAAAATCCATATTCACCAGGTTTTTCAGCAGACCAACCCGTTTCCCGCTTTTTACCCCACAATCCAATTGTCAGGCGGTGAGGTTCATCGGGTAATTGTTGACCTTCGACCGGGAAGAAAACCGGTCCGATTTCAAAAAACGATAATCCGTCTACATTTCGGTCATTCCGTTCAATCAGCTCAAACATAGTCGCCAATCCGCTCCGCCGCATAACGGTTCGTTCCGGTGAGATTGGATTGGCTATGCGCACGTACTCCAACCCGTTTTCAGCCGGCGCACCAGGGAGGATCCGTGCTTCGCGCTGGACTGAGGTCAGCCGGTAAGCAAGCGTATCCTGAAGCCCTATCGACACCAGGGTATCGCGCACAGTTTCTTCGAACCCAACCCGCCGGTCACCCAATTGCGGAGGCAGTTCGCCCGACAAACGTGTGGTTGGGATGCGGTCATAGCCATAAATGCGGCTTATTTCCTCAATCAAATTCGATTTTCCTACGAAGCCACTTTCAATATCGGTTCGATTCGAAGGAGTGACTGCGCTCAACACACCATCCTGGAGTTCGCAGGTGAAACCAAGCCGCTCGAGGATCGATTTCGCTTCTTCGATCGGTATGCGCAGACCCAATAAGCGTTCCATATCGCTTTCAGTCAGCGTGTTTTGAGTGTCCTCGCGTTTGAGCGGGTAATGATCGATCACGTCTTCCAACGCGCTTCCCTCTGCCCAGTCTTGCATTCTTCTCAGGCACAGGCTCAAAGCCAGTTCCGCCAGAGCCGGGTGAACATCGCGGCTAAAACGATAAGAAGCCTCGCTGGTAATACGATAACGAGAGGTCGTCTTGCGAATATTGATGAAGTTCCAGCTCGCCGCTTCCAGCAGGACGCTGTTGGTCCGATGGCTGATGCCCGATTCTTCGCCTCCCATCACGCCAGCCAGGCTCAAAGGACCCTTGGTATCGCTTACCAGTTCAGTTTCTGTTGTCAGCTTGTAATTGGCGCCGTCGAGCGTGGTGAGGGTCTCCCCATCTTCCGCCCTGCGGGTGATGATGGTCGGTTTTCCGCCTGCTCTTTTGCAGAGCAAATCGTAATCGAAGGCATGCAGAGGCTCACCGGTTTCGAGCATGGTGTAATTAGTGGCATCCACCAGGGCATCGATCGGGCGCATACCTGCCAAAGCCAGACGCCTGCGCACCCAATAGGGACTCGGCACTGCCTTCACTTGTTCCACCAATCCGAGCATGAAGCGTGGATTGAGTTCTGGTTCCCGGATCTGCAAGCCAACTTTCTGCTCGATTTCCCCGCCAATCCTGATTTCCAAACCTTCCGGCATCCTCAATGGGCGCCCTAACGCAGCAGAAAGTTCGCGCGCAATCCCTAATACCGAGGCGTCGCGAGCCATATTAGGCAGGATAGCAACTTCGAAAACTGCATCACCCATGTAATCTGCCAGGGGCATGCCCACCGGCGCGTCGTCATCCAGAAAAATCACGCCCTCATGCTCTTCGGAAATGCCCAGTTCTTTCTCTGAAGCGATCATCGAACTCGAGTCAATCCCTCGGATTGTGGCTTTCTTCAATTTTGTAAGAACCTGTCCGGGTTGATGCCCATCATACAGTTGGGCACCTTCGCGCACATAAGCGACTTTGATTGGCTTTTCAAGGCGACCTTTCCCAACATACGGGTACAGATTTGGCGCGCCTGTCAGGACGATGATCTCAGCGGTGCCGTCGTTGAGCTGGCAGAGGGTCAGTTTATCCGCATTGGGATGCTGCCGGACTTCCAGCACTTCTGCCACCACAAACTTGTCCTTCGGCCAGGGAAGACCAGAATACTTGTTTTGCAGACGTTCTGCCTGGGGTTTTTCCAAACCTACCAGGGTGATTTCTTCAACTTCCAGACCAATCATGGTCAGAGTTTGACCGATTTCTTCCAGGCTCAAGCCCTGCAGGTCAACATAATCCAAGATCCAACTTAAGGGTGCTTTCATTTTTTCCTCTCCTGCTTAGAACTGTTCCAGGAAGCGAATGTCGTTATTGCGCAAATAGCGAATGTCATCGATTTGATAACGCAGCAAGGTTGTGCGGTCGATCCCGACTCCAGCGGCAAAACCACTGTAGATTTCAGGGTCGTAACCTCCATTTTGCAGAACATATGGATGAACCATACCGCAACCGCCCAGCTCTATCCAACCGGTGCCGTGGCAAACTCCGCAGCCTTGCCCGCCGCAGAAAATGCAGCTCATGTCCAACTCAGCACTGGGCTCAGTGAAGGGGAAGTGCGAAGGACGCAGGCGAGTATAAGCTCCAGCACCGAACATGCGCTTGGTAAAGTCATCCATGGTGCCTTTCAGGTTGGCAAACGTGATGCCCTTGTCCACCACCAGCAGCTCAAACTGCATAAACTCGATTTCGTGGCTCTGGTCCTGCTGCTCATAGCGCATGCAAGCCCCCGGCAAAATCACGCGAACAGGATTTGGGAAATATTCGCGCATGGCATGGATCTGACCCGGAGAAGTGTGCGTTCGCAAAACCACGCCTTCTTTCTCGGTGTAGAAGGTATCCCACATATCCCTGGCAGGATGGTAAGGGGGAATGTTGAGATAGGTGAAATTCATGTCGTCGGTCTCAACTTCTGGTGAGTTGTAGACCTGGAAGCCCATGTCGCCGAAAATGCGATAGATTTCCCGCAAGGACAGGTTGACAGGATGCATTCTTCCCCGCTTGACAGGGAAACCAGGCAGAGTAACATCCAGCCTTTCGCTTTCCATCGTTTTCAGCAGTGCATCACGCTTCACCAGCACTTCTTTTTCTGAAAGGGCAGCTTCCAGAGCTAACTTGATGGCATTGACTGCCCGCCCGATGATGGGACGTTCTTCTTTGGAAAACGTTCCCATTTTTCCATAAGTGGTCATTACCAACGAAGCCTTACCGAGATAGGTTTGCTTCCAGGCGTCTAAAGCTTCTGGACTTTCAAGCTGCTGCAGGTTTTCCAACGCCACTTGCTGCTCGTTTTGTAGTTGGGTTTCTAATTCAATCATATTCACCTCTTCAATTTGGCGGCAGGCACAAAAAAACCCGCCCGGTAAAGGGACGGGGTCAACCGCGGTACCACCCTTCTTGCTCTTACGAGCCACTCAGGACGCCCTGTAACGGAGGCTTCCGGCGCAAACTATCAGCCAAAGCGTTCACCCGCGCGACTCCTGGACGAACTTCGGTCACGGCTCAGTCGGTTTCGCTTTCAGCTTCGACGAAACCTCTCTGCGACGGCGTTGTGACTTACTCTTTCCATTCTCAGTCGATGTGGCAATTATAAGATTTCACGGGTTAAAGTCAAGAAAAAAGACGCAGACGGAATAATTTCGTTTTTTCGACTGGTTGCGTACACAGTAGGAGCGGAGCAACGAAGCAATCTCTGGCACGGAAAAGACGCCGGATTGGAAAAGAACCAATACCCAGAGGGCACTGTGTCTCGGCCTTGTAAAAATATGCGTCATAGCGACTGCTTACACAGTAGGAGCGGAGCGACTAAGCAATCTCCAACTTTGGGAAAAACCGTATTCTAAAGTAGGCCACAGGCAGGCAGGTGTCAAATATAAGTTCTCGAGGCATGCCATCGACCCTACGAAAAACTAAAAGCCGGGCTGAACAGCGAAACCTGGCCTTGTACGAAAAAAAAACCGCCTTCCTGGGAAGGCGGTTGCAGAACAAAATTCAAGAATTACAGGGCACCTTTGACGATACCGACGAAGTCGGCTGTCTTAAGACTGGCACCGCCAATCAGACCGCCATCGATATCGGATTGACCAAATAATTCAGCAGCATTGCTGGGTTTGACCGAACCGCCATACAGGATGCGCATGCCATTCCCAACCTCTTCACCAAACATTTCACGTAAAATCGGACGAACTATGTTCTTGTGCACATCGTTAGCCTGGTCGGGGGTGGCGGTCTTGCCAGTGCCAATTGCCCAGACGGGTTCATAGGCGATCACGATTTTGGCAGCTTCCTCACTGCTTAGACCCTTCAGACCTTCCCGAACCATGCGGTCTACGACTGCTTCTGTCTGCCCGGCTTCGTTCTCTTCCAGGGTCTCGCCCACGCAAACGATGGGCATTAAGCCAACACCCAAAGCGGCAGCCACTTTCTTATTGACGGTCTCGTCAGTCTCGCCGAACATCGCCCTGCGTTCTGAGTGACCAATAATGACGTAGTCACACAGGTCCTTCAGCATCGGCGCAGAAACTTCACCGGTATAAGCCCCAGAGGCTTCCCAATGCAAGTTCTGAGCGCCAACCTTGATATTGCTTTCTGCCAAAACTTCTTTTGCCAGGGGCAGATCGATATAAGGAGTGCAGACCACCAGGTCAACACTCTCAATGTCTTTTAATTCAGGCTTTAAGGCTTCAAGCAGTTCTGCGGCTTCGCCAAGCGTCTTATTCATCTTCCAGTTGCCAGCAACCATCGGTTTACGTGTCTTCATTTTTCTCTTCCTTTCATTTCTTTTGGAATGTTGATATTCTAACACGAAGGGACGGTCTCTCGACCGTCCCTTGCAAACAAAATTGGAGGAGCTCAGTTACTTTGTGCGATAGATGATTGGGTACAACCACAAACCGCGATTATTTTGAGAAGAACCTTGATTCCAGACTACCAACGTAAAGACAGCCTGTTTGCCAGCCAATGCCGAGAGGTCCACTTCGACAAAAGTCCAATTGTTGTCATAGACTTCATGCCACTGACCCAAACCGGTCGCTTTTTGACCTTCAATCGTGTAATACAATTCGAATTTGATGTCACAGCCGGTACTCCCGCCTTCACACTGTAAGGTTGCTCGGAATTTGTCACCATCTTTCACTGTGAATGCCGGGTAAATACCCTGGATATAGCCATCTGCTGCCTCGTTGGGGCGGGTTATCAGACCAATCTCGTTTTCGGAACCTCCATCTTCACGGACCGGGTTGCTTTTAGAAAGGGCATAACCGTTTTTCACATCTTTTTCATTTCCCGGACATGTTAAGGATTTCTTCAAACTATTGGTCCACTTGGCGGAACAGACACTTTCGGCGAAGTTATAGACCCCACCCTGACCGTTAATGCTTTCCATTCTGACCCAGAAGGAACCCTTGGAATCACTGCCTGTTCCAAATGTGACACCATTGCTGCTTTTCAGCATCCAATCGGAACTGTATTTTCCATTGACTGAAGGAGCAACCATATTGATGCTGATATCTACGGTCTGGCCAGGAGCAACTTCATAAGGCAGATCATAGACTGCATTTGCACCCAGTTGGTTGCCTTTCACAAAAATGATATCGAAACCGGTATCCCATTTACAACTGCCTGAATTCTGCAAGCGCCAGGCTTTGGTGAAAGCGCTTCCAGCATTCAGTTTGGTTCCATCAGGAATGCTCAAGTCACTTACATAAGTGATTTGGAGGCAGGGTCTGGGTGTCGGGGTAGGCGGAATTGGCGTCGCGGTGGGAGGGACTGCAGTAGGAGGTACCGCTGTGTTCGCAGGAACCGTAACAGTATTGGTTGGAACAGCCGCTGTTGGGGGTTGATTGATATTGGTGGGATTAGGTGCAATCGTTCCTGATTGGGTCGCCTGTAAAGTCGATAACTGGGCGATTGAGGTTGCATAATAATCCTGTGTTGCCTGGGCTTGCAGGGTTTGCATTGCTTGCTCAATGGGGTCACCTGTAGGTGTGGGTGGCACACAGGCAGAGAGAACTAATAGTGCCACTACGAACAGGGCGGCGAGAGAAAAAAACTTGTTCTTATTTGCTTTAATAGTGTCCATATTAACAACTCCTTTTTTAACGAAGGACTTCTTCTTCAATAAAGACGAACAAGGCGATGGAAAAGTTCCGCACACTAACAAGCGTGCTGGAAAAATTTCCTATTAGGATGTGTACCTTTTCAACCGTTGGTGAGCAATTATTTATATATATTAGGCGCTGGCAACTATATGATAAATAAAAAACCGCCTTCTCAGGCGGTCAATGTTTACTCGCTCGCTACGATGATCTTGATCCCCAACCCCCATTGTTGGTTCGGACCATAACCGATACGGTTTCCATAAGGCGAAGCTATCAGCCAATAACTGAAATAGGTGCCAGGCGTTTTAGGCGCGACCAATCCTGGAATGGATAATTGCACGCTTTCACCAGGGGGTACATCTTGAGTGAAATCGACTTTGCCAGTAGAGCCAAACGCATCTCCACCTGATATTACCAGGTCGAACTGCAGAGTCCATGTACAGGTTCCGCTATTGCGCACCCACCAGGTCTTGGTGAATTTTTCACCAGGTTTCAGGATCGTGTCCGGTGGATAAGTGACATCGCCTAAAAAGTCGAACCGCAGGCAGTTGGTGTCATTTTGATCTCCGATGGGTGTAATGATCATGGTGGATGTGTCTTCTATCGTCGGTGTTAATGTCGCAATCGGAGTAGGCGTTACTAGTGGCGCACAAGTTGGGCAAACCGGGCAGGTTGGCTGGTTTTTCAATTCATCCAGCTGTACAATCAAAGTTTCAACAGCACTCTGGGTAGAAAGGGCAGAGCGTGTTCCCGCCACGTGCATTGCTAATTCTTCTTCGGATACGGTGGGAATGGTGTAATAATTGCAGGCACTTAGAACCAAGCCTGTAATTAATACAAGAACAAATAACAAGAAGATGTATTTCTTTTTCATCTGTTAACACAAACCCCACCATCATGAAGGGCGAAGTATCGTGATAAATTTTATCACCGATTCGTTTTTAACCGAAAACAAGAGAGCCGCTTGTATAAGCGGCTCTCTGACAAGTAATTACCACTGTTATTTATCGTTAAGAACTGCCAGTCCAGGCAATTCCAAACCTTCCAGCATTTCCAGGGAGGCACCTCCCCCGGTAGAAATGTGGGTGATCTTATCGCTCAGCCCGGATTGGTTGATCGCTGAAACTGAATCGCCACCGCCAATGATGCTGACAGCATTGCTGTTCGCCACTGCCCTGGCAACGCCAAATGTACCTTCAGCAAAGCGTGGAAATTCAAAGACACCCATGGGACCGTTCCAAACCACAGTACCGGCATCGGTGATGACATCACCAAAAAGCTGAACTGTCAGAGGACCAATATCCAACATGCGCCAACCAGCAGGAACATCAGCCAATGCTATGGTTTTCATCTCTGCTTCTGCGTCAAAGGCATTGCCCAAGACCATATCGATAGGCAGGATGATCTTGTCGTTCGAGCGGGAAAGCAAGTCTTTGGCAGTATCCAAAACCTCAGCTTCCACCAGGGAATCTGCCATTTCGTAACCCTGGGCTTTCAGGAAGGTGTTTGCCATTCCTCCACCGATCAGGATCTTGTCCGCTGTCTTGAGCAAGTTTTCAATCACACCGATTTTGTCGCTAATTTTGGCACCGCCTAGAATGGCAACAAACGGTCGGATAGGTTCAGCAATGGCATTACCGAGATATTTGATTTCCTTTTCCATCAAGAAGCCGGCTGCTGCGGGTAAATAGGCAGCGATGCCAGCGGTCGAGCTGTGCGCGCGATGTGCAGAGCCAAATGCATCGTTCACGTACAGATCAGCCAAAGAAGCCAGATCTTTCGACATCTCTACGTCATTTTTGGTTTCTTCCGGGTAAAAGCGTGTATTTTCCAACACCAAAACTTCTCCGGGTTTTAGGTCTGCCGAAGCCTGTTTCGCGATTTCACCACGGCAATCTGCGGCAAATTTAACCGGAGCACTGATCAGCGTAGCCAGGTGCTCAGCAACTGGTTTGAGACTATACTGCAGATCTTCCTTCGTCTTGGGGCGTCCCAAATGGGACATCAAGATCACAGACGCGCCATGATCGAGCAGGTAATTGATTGTAGGCAAAGCTGCTGTGATGCGGGTGTCATCCGTGATTTTGCCTTCTTTGATCGGAACATTAAAATCAACCCGAACGATGACTTTCTTACCTTTTACATCCAGGTCAGTGACCATTTTTTTGTTAAACATTCTTTCTCCTTATAAAACAGTGCGCCTTACTGTTTGATTCAGCAATGCGCACTGTGTCTGTTTTAGCGATTTACAGGTTTAGAGTCTTTCGGCAACGAATTTCGCCAGGTCAGCTGTGCGGCAAGAGTAACCCCATTCATTGTCATACCAGGTTACAACTTTGACCAAGTTGCCCATGACCATGTTCTTGTCCAGGTCGATGATGGAAGAGCGGGAATCGCCCCGGTAATCAGTCGACACTAAGGGCTGATCATATTCGCCCGTGGAATAACCGAGGATACCCTTCATCGGACCATCAGCGGCAGCTTTGAAAGCGGCATTGAGCTCTTCGAGGGTGACAGGGTTTTCAACTTCGGCAACGAAATCGACAATCGAAACAGTTGGGGTGGGCACGCGCAGCGCATAACCATCGAACTTACCCTTCAAATCAGGAATGACCAGGGCAACAGCCTTGGCAGCACCAGTTGTGGTTGGGATGATGTTCAAACCAGCTGCGCGGGAGCGGCGGATATCTTTCTTGTGACCGGTGTCCAGGATGACCTGGTCGTTGGTGTAAGAATGAATCGTGGTCATCATGCCATATTTGATCTTGTAGAGATCATTCACGACTTTGGCAGCTGGGGCAAGACAGTTGGTTGTACAAGATGCATTCGAGACGATGTGATGATTGGCAGGATCGTAAGAGCCCTCATTAACACCCATTACGATGGTGGCATCTTCGCCTTTGGCAGGTGCGGATATGATAACTTTCTTTGCTCCGCCACGGATGATGTGGGCATCTGCGCCGATTTTGCCTTTTTCAGGTTCAGATTTGGCATTTGTAAAAATACCAGTGCTTTCGACCACGATATCGACACCAAGATCACCCCAGGGCAAATTTCCAGGATCTTTCTCGGTGAAGACCTTGATTTCTTTGCCGTTGATAACCAGGTTATTGGCTTCATTTACTTTTACTTCCCCAGGGAAGATGCCGTAAGTAGAGTCATATTTGAAAAGATGAGCGTTCTGTTTTACGTCGAACAAGTCGTTGACAGCAACTACTTCCAAAGTGTCATCTGCACGCTCTAAAATCGCCTTCAATACCAGGCGTCCAATGCGGCCGAAACCGTTAATACCAACTTGAGTTTTCATTACATCCTCCAATTAATTGAAAAGTTTGATCGCACCTTTGGTACGTATTAAAATTAAGAATTTGTTCCAATTCCGAGGTCAATTATAGCCGAAATTGCGAGCAAATTTGTACAAAAGTGTAAACAAATGATTAATTTAATGGACCGGTTCGCTCTTCGTAGAGATTCATGATCGATTTTGCAAGCTTCTTAGAGCTGTGCCGCCATGGGTAAAGATCGTCCACCAGGTCACATTCATAAACCCGGTACTTTTCGTGTAATTCCTGGTCAGCCACCACCCATTCACTGTCATGACCTAATTCGCCTTTGAAATTTCGATTGCAGAGCACCAGGTTGAAAATGCGCTTTTGGACGTGTTGTTCGAGCACAGCGACATGATCCGATGCGTTAAAGCCATCGGTTTCTCCGCGTTGTGTAGCCACGTTGCAGATGTAATATGCTTCCGCCTTGCTTGCCGTGATGGCGTCTGTCAGGTCTTTAACCAGCAAATTTGGTAAGATACTCGTGTAAAGGCTGCCAGGTCCAATCAAGATCAAATCTGCGTTCAATATCGCCTGGATTGTGGGAGGGTAAGCCAAAATACCATCCGGTTCCAGCCAAACTCTATTCACCTTGCCTGGTGTCTCGGTGATCTCAGATTCACCATGCACGATCAAAGGCTCTTTTTCGGGTCCTGCCTGCAACTCTCCCACCAGGTTGACATTGGTTATCGTGGATGGCAGCACCTGTCCGTAGATCGCAAGCACGCGCCCGGATTCTGCTACCGCTTCTTCAAAGCTACCGGTGATCTCGCTCATGGCTGTGATCAGCAGGTTGCCAAGCGAGTGCCCTTCCAAACCAGCACCTGAGTGAAAACGGTATTGAAAGACTTGAGAAAGCAGCGCTTCGTCACTGCTCAACGCAGACAGGCAGTTTCGAATATCGCCTGGAGGCAGAACTCCCATGTCACGGCGCAGTTCGCCAGATGAACCACCGTTATCAGCCACCGTCACGATTGCAGTGATATTGTGGGTATAAGCTTTTATGCCTCGCAAGAGAGCAGCCAGCCCATGCCCCCCACCAATCACAACGACTTTAATGCCCTTTTCCCGCTTACGATAGTTTTGCAGGGTGTCCCATACTGGCTTCCCGCCTACTTCAAACGGCTTTAGCAAGGAACGGTTGGCACCCCAAATCCCAACCAGGATCAGGACAAAGCCCAACCCACCAAATAGCAGGAATCGTATCGGTCGATCGAGAAAACGCAGGGATAGAATCGCCAGAATGGGGGTGAGCAGTTCGCTTGTGGTTGACCGGTAGTAATCCAAAATCACCACCGCCATACCCAATCCGAGCAGCATAGCACCGATAACTGTCAGACCTATCCATCGTTTAAACCCAGTACCAGGCATCAACCAGCGTGACTCGTGTTTGAGCCTGAGTAAAAAGCGCTTTAACCAATTTGATTTTTTGAGGGGGGTCATAATTAATCTGATAATAGCAGGAATTTTTCCAAACGTCAACGGAAACAA
>WOYI011173338.1_pt2 | contig 24988 bp, 28 predicted proteins | sample 6423411 | NCBI WGS metagenome assembly WOYI01 (sample SAMN13441803, study PRJNA592873) | oil field metagenome | biome: oil field; feature: oil-well bore; material: oil-contaminated soil; isolation source: oil-contaminated soil from oil-well borehole | place: Germany: Wietze | collected 2016-10-18 ... | reverse complement strand
TTATAAAAAAAAGCGAACCATCGGTTCCCTTCATTTTTTAGCAATGATATACCATTTTCTAGAATCAATGCCTGATTCAATTAATACTTTAAATCCAATGTCTGTTAGCATCTTTTCTAATGTTTCAATTGGATGGACATATTGAATAATCTTTTCCGTTTCATTACCAAATGTAACCATATGAATCAAGCGCTGCTTATCTGTTTTAATCTGCCACCGATAAGCAATCGGATCATCGCCAGTCTCAACATAACCATCAAAATCATCCAATACTGCTTCTCGATAACAATCACATAAAAAGACACCATCCTTATTTAAAGCTTGATAGATGTTTTTGAATACGCCTTTGGTGCCCTTAAAATAATTGATGACATCAAAAAAACTGATGATGACATCCGCCTTTAGTTTCAGTGAATCCTTAAGATCATGGAAAAAGAGCGGTGCATATAAATGTTCGTCTTTTAATTTATTTAATGCGATAGCAAGCATTTCTTCATCTTTGTCAATCCCCATGGCATGCTCACCATGTCTGATAAGTTCTAATAGGAAATTACCCGATCCACAGCCTGCATCAATGACCGTCGGATGTGCTTTAGGCTTGTGTACTTGATAGAAATCATAAAGTAGCGTATAATCGACATCCGCCATGAGGGCATCATAAAATTTAGCAAACATTATATGATGCGTTTCACTTCAATCAACCGTTTGTCAAGACCAAAATAATTACGTTCTTCTTCAGAAAATAGATGAACAATCACGCTGTTACAGTCGATTAAAACCCATGTGCCACCTTTACCTTCAATATGTCTCAAATCTTCACTTTTAATCGCTTTTTTTAAATGATTGACCACGGCGTTACCTTGTCTTTCATTGACTGTAGCAATGATGAAATAATCATAGAATGGTGAACTTTTCTCAAAATCATAAACAGCCAAATCTTTGACTTTTAAATCTTCAAGTGTCTTAATGATTGTTTGTAATAATTCCACGTGTTACCTCCTTGTAGTATTGATAAGCCTCAAGTGATGCTTCACTTGGGCGAAGACCTCTTTTCCTTAAATCCTCAATGCTCGTCTCCATGCAGTACACGACCGCAGCATCTAAATCAGCGACAGCCATTTGATAAACCTTATCGCGATCATCAAACGGTCTATTGGGCTCGCAAAAATCAGCAACGAATACGATTTTTTCGAGTGTTGTCATATGTGGTTTTCCCCACACATGACATCTGATGGCTGATAAAATAGCTTCATCGTGAATAGCTAACAATTCCGTCATCTTTTGGGCAGCTGCATACGCATGAAAGATGACCGGATAATCCTTATATTGTACAACGATATGAGGATCAACGGCTTTGATTTGATCCGATAATGTATCATATTTCGCATAATCATGAAACAGTCCGGCGATTTCTGCTGCATCAGGATTCACAGCGTGGATGAATGCAAGTTTCCGCGCGGTTTCAGCAACTCCATACGAGTGCACCAAGCGATCACGATGATCATTTAATTTCGCATTAATGAGCTGTTTTGCTTTTTCGATATTTGCTGTCATGAAAACAACGCCTCGGACACGCTCATATGCAAATTTTTTGGATATGTGACTGTCAGATGGCAAGGTCCCGTCACATGCATGAAGCCGAAGTCAGCAAATGTAATTTGTTGCTTGCCTGTATCTAGTTTGAACGTTCTTGTCTCATATTGTTTGGCGTAGATGCGATTGCTGAGTGATTGTTCAGTGATGATGACCTGCAGTCGATCCTTGTTTGTGCGGTGGATATTCACTTGCTCATTGACATAACAAACCAAAGATAAATCTTGATCAACGCTGATACCAACCAATCCTTCGAACAGTAATACTTGATCTTTTTTAAGTTGATAAACAAAAGGTTTTAGCGGCTTATTAACAAGCAGTCTCTTATATGTTTGATAAGAGAATAATTGATGTAAATAACCCTCTTGAAACAAACCTGGCATATCATATAGCGTCTGTTTAGAAGATAACTTCGCTTTTAGCGTTTCTTGTGTAAGTCCAGCTTTATTCATCGCGAGTGCGTGTTGATCGTGAACTAATGCTTTATAAATCGTTGTCTTACCAGCATTTTGTATACCTAGCAGATAGATGTCTACCGCGTTAAACGATTGAATATATGCTTTCAAGTTAATGATATCTTCATCATGTTTTGCTGACATTAAAATGATGTCTTCATAAGGCACATGCATCGCTTTAGCTCGCTTTATGATATTTTCCAATAACTTATCGAGATTCGTCGATGCCGGCAACAAGTCAATTTGATTGATGATATAGGTGTAGGTCACGTCTGGTGCATAACGATGAAGCGGATAAAAGAACAACATATCAAGCCCCATGATAGAACAAACCATCAGTGCCAGGCTCTTCGGTTTAAGCGTCGGTAAACTTTCAGGATGAAAATGTGCATCAGCTTCACCGTAATGAGCAAGCCTAAAACATGCCTGACAATAATCTTTATTCAAATCAGGTGTATATCCAACCTTATCAATGTCCTTATTTTGGAGAACTGCCCCACACCCCTTACAGCGTGTTTTCGACATATTCTTTTAGCCTTTCCGCATATGCATCTGCATATTTTTTTGAAATCCTCTTAATCACGCATTTTTCAAATATGCGGTTGATTTTAGTCATCCATCGATCCGATGTGCGTTTAACCGGATTAACCAAAACCGCGATGCATCCAAAGCGATGGGCGCTCAGCATATCGGTCATGAGTTGATCTCCGATTAAACAGACATGTTCAATTGGTTCATCAACTTTTTTTAGCGCCCGTTTTAATCCTTTAATCATCGGTTTAGCAGCATGCCAAACAAATGGGTATTTATGTGCAGCTTTTGAGACGCGCTGATAATTGCTGTTTGAAATAACCACGATCTTAAAGTCTTCTAATAACGCGTTTAGAAATTCCAAAGTATGCGCGGATAATTGTGTTTCATCATAGGCGATTAATGTATTATCTAAGTCAAAAAACAAGGCCTTTACCCCTTGTTCTTTAAGCATTTGATAGTCGATAGCGTAGATTGATTTAAAATAATAATCCGGTATGCACCTTTTGGCGAGTGACATTATTTAATCTCGAGAATCTCAATTTGAATCAAACGACCAGTTTCTGTTTTCACTTCTACTTTATCGCCTTCAGAATGATTCAGCATTGCTTTACCAATCGGTGATTCAATCGAGATTTTATTTGCACGTGGATCCGCTTCGATAGAACCAACCAGATGAAAGACTTTTTCGTCTTTGTTTTCTGCAAATTTAACCGTAACCGTCTTACCGATATTAACGATATCTTCACTTGTGCTTTTTATGATTTTTACATTTTTTAAAATCAATTCAATTTCCGAAATACGTGCTTCGATACGTGCTTGTTCGTTTCTAGCCGCATCATAATCAGCATTTTCCGAAAGGTCTCCTTGAGCACGCGCTTCTTTTAGTGCTTCAAGGTTTTCACCACGTTTGACATCTTTAAGAAATGTCAATTCGGTTTTGAGCTTATCGATACCTTCCTGTGTCAATTGATAGGTTTGTTTTTTCGCCATGTTGTACCTCCTAATGGTTCGTTCTCTATTATAAACTATTTTTTATATAATTACTACGTCTTTCAACTTTTTTTGGATGGTGCGATGACCAGGCATCAAACGATCCAAAACAGTATAAAAGTTTTGCGAGTGATTGAATTCCTGCGTGTGTGCATATTCATGATAAAGCACATAAGTTAAATAAATGGGATCTAACTTTGCTAGAATTGTATTTAATGTAATCTCATGGTGTTTACGATGATAACTCCCGAATTTTGATTTTAAATACCTGAATTTCAATGGGACTAAATCAATATGGGCTTGATTTAACATGGGCTTGATTTCTGATTCAAGCTTGATACACATCGCCTTGAGCTGATCTAAATAAACGCGCTTTTTAGCGATATAAACGTCATCTCGCGTATGTAGATAAACCAAATTATCTTTGATTTCATATTTAAAATTACCCGTTACTACCCTCAGTTCATACGTCTTTCCCCATAACATTATTTCATCATCTCGTTCGGATGATTGCTGGTTTAACGCTTGGTAGAATCGCTCAAAATTTTTGATGAGAAATGCTGTAATCAGCCTTTTCGGATATCTTTTATTGGTCGTGACATCGATGAACCCAATCTTTACCCGATAATAGGTATGTTTGTTGTTTTTATATGTTATCTTATAGGGCAGTATATGACCTTCTTTTTCTATGAACTCACTCATATTCGTCTAACCATCGCGTCTTTCTCGATATTCACATCAACTGGAATCTTGATGATCTGTTGGGGATGTCTAGCAACATCAAGCGGCAGATCATCTTCATCTGTCATCCGATCAACAACCATCTCATATCGTTTACCACTGGGGTTGAAAAACTCAATTTTGTCACCCACTTTGAAGTAATTGCGCTGCTCGATAATAACCATCTGCTTTTTAACATCATAGGCTTTAACTAAACCGATAAAGACTTGAGAAGGACGGGCGCTGTTTAAATCAAAAAGCTGTTCATTTACACCCGGCATACCTGCTAAAAAGCCAGGTGCCGTCAATCTGTTTTCAGCTTTGCTGATTTCTAGTTCATATTGATCGACATCTTCAATCTTTCCCGTTTTAACATATTCATCAATCACTTGACGATAGGTAGACACGACTGTTGCCACATAATGAAGGCTTTTCATCCGACCTTCAATCTTTAAGGAGTGGACACCAGCATCAATTAAAGCAGGTATATATTTGATGGCTTGCAAGTCTTTACTAGACATTGTAAATGGTCTTTTGGTGATGGCTTGACCATTTTCTTTTAGTTGATATTGCCATCTGCAGGAATGTGCACACCCGCCGCGATTTGCGTCTCGGCCAGTCATGTTATCAGATAAAGAACAACGACCGGAAAAACTCATGCACATGCCGCCATGAATGAACACTTCAATATCCGCTTTCGTCCTTGAAGTCACCGTCTTAATTTGATCTAAATCCAATTCCCTCGCAAGTACGATACGTTTAACCCCTCTGTTAACCCAAAAATCAACCGCTTTAGAACTTAGCACAGATTGCTGTGTCGATAAATGAATTTCTAAGTTTGTGTGTCTTCTTGCTACGTCAATGATGGCAGGCGATGCACAAATGATAGCATCTACACCGTTATCTGCTAACGCGACTAAATACTCAACCAATCCAGATAGATCCTCATCATGCGGAATGATATTTGTCGTCACATAAATCTTTTTACCGCGTTCATGCGCAAATGAGGTTGCTTCTTTGATATCTTCAAGACTAAAATTAGATGCACGCGCACGCAGTGAAAAATCTTGGCCACCGATGAAAACAGCATCAGCACCATAGATAATTGCAATTTTTAATTTCTCTAAATTACCGGCAGGTGCTAATAATTCAATCATTTATTTCACCTTTAGCTTTATACATGGTTGGATGATGTAAAAATCCTTCATCCCACGTTTCATGATAGGTATTCATGATATTTTCTCTTAATTGGTCGGTCGGTTGTTGATAATACTTCAATACCTGTTTTGCATACTGATCATCATGAAAAATCGTATCGATGACTAAATAATCAACTGCTTCCTTTAACACATCCACATATTTTTCAGTATGAAATACGTGATATCTAAAAACATGTGTCCCTGCATCATCTTCCAAAATTGGATAGGGCTCGTTCTCTCTTTTAGCTTCAATGAGCGTTAAATTCTTTTGGTCATGAAATGTATGATTTAGATTTGCTTTGATAGTAAAGGTTTCAATCAATTGGCGCTTAGCATAAAACATATCCAAATAGCCATGACCAATCATAAAGAGTTTGAGTTTTCGCCCTAAACCGATATGTCTAATTTCATCTAGCGTAATCTCTTTTGCAAGAAAGGCACCATAAATCCCTTCTGAAGCAAATATGTTTGTGTCATAGCGATTGGTAAGCAACGTTTCGGGATGAAAAACCGCCTTTTGGATAAGTCCAATCTCACCCAATGTTGTGATCGCACCAACATCAGCAACGATAATACCTGTAAGTAAATCAGCGTGGATGTTTTTCATCCAATCTTTGAAAAGCTCACAATCCTCATCATCAAAAATGCGATTGGCAATTAAAAAAATCTCTTTGTTTAAAGCGCGCGCATCTTCAATAGCATGATTGATTTCAGACGCACTAAAAGACGTCGTTAGACGTGCGCCAAAACGTTTGTTACCAACGATAAATCCATCGGTTAATTCAAACAGTGATTGCATGGATTCAAGTGTGTGGATGGTTACTAATCTTTTCATGATATCACTCTCTTTGAGACGCTTAGTCCATCGCCTATCGCGATAAACTCAGTTTTAAATTCCTGATGATTTGCTAGAAAGGATTTAAATCTTTCTAATCGCTTTAGTAATCCTTTAGTATGTCTATTTTTAACCTTTTTGATATCTAGATGATGAAAAAATAAGTTGTCACAAACAATGACACCATTTGGTTTTAACTGTTTTTGATACCGTTCGAAAAACTTCAAATATTGTGATTTAGCCGCATCGATGAAAATGAGATCATACATACCGAGCGGTCCACTATAAGTGAGTGCGTCTGCTTCAATCAAACGAATTCGGTGCCCGTTTTTATGTGCTGCAATATATTGCTTGGCATAGCTGATCATTTCATCATCACGCTCTATGGTATCAATCTCAACATCAAAAGCAGCCATCTGTATGGCACTGTATCCGATGGCCGTTCCGATTTCTAAAATGTTCTTAACCTGCAGGTCTTCAATCAATTTCAAAAGAAAAGCAAGACCATCATCTGCAATAATTGGAACGCCAAGTCTGATGGCTTCTTGTTTAATATCCGCAGCGGTCACTCGTGATCATCAGCTTCTAAATCATTGTAATAATCATCAAGCAAACGTTCTAGCATATCCCATTCTTCATCTGTTTCAATGTCTTTGAAAGCACCTTCAGATTCATCTTGATCAGGTTCATAGGACGCTGCGGTCACCTCACCTGATTCTATAATTTCAAAAACGACATAATTTTTTCCTTCGTGTTCGTGTGTGAATAATACTTCACAAATGGTTTCAGTACCATCATCACTGACCAATGTCAGTTTGTTGTCTTCCATCATGTTAATGGATCTCCTTTTCGATCAAGATAGTTTTGGAGGATGACGACTGCAGCGAGTTCATCCTTTTTTTGTTTTTGTATGTGTCGCTTTGCACCACCAGCAATCATGGCGTCAAGCGCGGATTTGGTCGATAATCTTTCATCTTGTAATACAACTTTCGCATCGAGCTGTGCTTCGATTTTTTCTTTAACTGCTTCAGATATCAAGCCGCGTTTGCCGATGTCATTATTCATATGTTTTGGGTAACCTAAAACAATGACATCAATGTGCTGTGCTTTTGAATGTTTTACGATCATAGCAACCGCTTCATCATATTGATCTTCTGTGAATCGCAATGTCGTAAGCGCTTGTGCGATGATACCTGATTCAGATATAGCAAGCCCAATGGTCTTGCTGCCAAGATCTACCCCTAAATAGCGTTTCATAACTTCCCTTTAATCGTTTCTACCATCTGATTAATATCCGATAAATTCTGTGTACCACCCTGAGCCATATTAGGCTTACCGCCGCCACGGCCATCAGTAAGTGTACAAGCCATTTTTACTAGATTAGCTGCTCTGCCTGAAGCACTTTTTGAGATGAATGTCGCTTTGTCAGATGTGACATTCACAAGTAAGATAGTATCTGCCTTTATTCTATCATAAATCGCATCAACCAGTTGTTTTAAAACCTTTGGTTCAACATCATGCGTAACGATGACTTGAGATTTGGATGTAAAGTCATCAATAAACTGATCGATATCCTTCAAAACATCAAGTTGTTTTTGCCTAAACTGTTCTTTTTCTGTATCTTTTAACACATTTTGTAAACGTTCAACATAAGCGCGATAATGGATGATATCTCGATAACTACCCATAACGATTGGTGCTTTTTCCATTTGATTCTTAACACCTAATCGATCCGCTTTATCCATCAACGCATCAATTTCCTTTAGGAATGGTTCGATGAAAAATTGGATTTGTGCTGGTAAATCTATGCCTGTTACCCCTTCCATGCGGTATATACCTGAACCGATAGATTCATACGAACAAATCGCGAAATCGATGATTTCTTTTGTGTTTTTGACGTGCGTGCCACCACAGAATTCCTTTGACCATCCCATGTCAACAACACGGACAATATCACCATATTTTTCACCGAACAATGCCATCGCGCCAAGTTTCTTCGCTTCTTCAATCGGTAAATTATGGATTCGGACATCGCGTGGTTCTTCTTTAATATAGTGTTTCACCAATTCTTCAACTTCAATAATCTGCTGATCAGATACTGTTTCATAATGGTTAAAGTCAAATCGCCAACTCTTAGGTGAAACTTGTGACCCCTGTTGATTGGCGTGCTTACCAAAAATATCTTTTAGCGCTTGATGAAATAGGTGGGCAGCACTGTGGTTTCTAATCGTTTTTAAGCGTGCTTTCGCATCAACGATGGCAAGTACTTCTTCGCCTTCTTCAAAAGCACCTTCAACCTGATGTAAAAATTGTCCATTGGGTAATTTAGAGACATCGCTTACTCTTAATCCGTTGATTGTCCCTTGATCAGCAACCTGACCACCAGAAGTCGCATAAAATGGTGTCTCTGCTAAAACGATCCCTTCATCAAATACTTTAATAACGGTGGTATGCGCTTGTAAATAATCATAACCAATGAATTTAGAAGGTTCAGTGAAGTGGAGATATGCCTCATCTTGTGTTTTCATACCTTGTTTCGTAGATCTCGCATTTCTAGAGCGTTCTTTTTGTTTTTGAAGTTCAAGTTCAAAAGCCTTCTCATCAACTGTCACGCCTTGTTCTTCAGCCATTTCTACGGTTAGTTCAACGGGGAAACCATAAGTGTCATAAAGCTTAAAAGCTGTTGTACCACTTAAAGTCTTCCCTTCTTTTTCAATGGCATCAAGCAAATGCTTTTCGCCCTCACTGATGGTTGAAATGAATTTTTCCTCTTCTTTTTTGACAATATCCTTAACGATGGTTTTTGTTTCATACAGACTGTCATAGAAAACACCCATCATCTCAACGACGTCATCGACAAGCATATATAAGAAAGGTTCATTTAACCCTAAAAAACGGCCATATTTTACAGCTCTTCTAAGAAGTCTTCTTAAAACATAACCCCGTCCTTCATTGGAAAGCATCGCGCCATCGGAAATAGCAAAAGTCAACGCTTTGATATGATCAGCAATGACTTTAAATGCCATTTGACCCTCATAAGTCACGCCAGACAGTTTTTCTAAGTGCTTGATAATGGGGAAGAACAGGTCCGTTTCAAAGTTCGTTTCAGTCCCTTGAATCACACATGCAAAACGTTCTAATCCTGCACCAGTATCGATATTTTTCTGTGGCAACTCTGGATATTCCGATCGATCTAATTTCCCGGGATTCGCATTGAATTGTGAGAACACAATATTCCAAATTTCTATATATCGCTCATTTTCGATATCTTGTTCAATTAATGTCTTGCCACGGTGATCATATGCTTCCCCACGATCAAAAAAGATTTCTGTATCAGGACCGGATGGACCTAGTCCAATTTCCCAAAAATTATTTTCGTTTGGAATTATATGTGATGGCTCTATCCCCATCTCAATCCAAAAGTTTTTCGTATCTTCATCATCTGGATAATAGGTAATATATAGTTTTTCTTTTGGTAAACCAAACCATTTTGGATCGGTCAGTAACTCATATCCCCATTTGATTGCATCCTTTTTAAAATAATCTCCAATCGAAAAATTACCAAGCATCTCAAAGAAGGTGTGGTGTCTAGCTGTCTTGCCGACATGATCGATGTCATTGGTACGAATGCACTTTTGGACATTCGCTAACCTTGGGCTAGCAGGAATCTCTGAACCATCAAAATATTTTTTGAGTGGTGCAACGCCGGCATTAATCCATAACAATGTCGGATCACTTTGGGGAATCAAAGATGCGGACTCTTCAATCACATGTTTTTTGGAAACAAAGAATTTCAGCCATGTTTCCCTGATTTCTTTCGCTGTCATATAACGCATAAACATCTCTCCTTTTACAAAAGAAAATGCCCTTAGAAAACTCTAAGGACGATTAATCGCGGTACCACCTTAGTTCCAGGGTTTCCCCTGGCCCTCAAAACCGTTATAGCCGGCATACTATTCGCTCCAGAATTAGCGTTCATCGTTTCATCTTATCCGTTCTCACCAAACCGGATTCTCTGTGAAGAATTCACAATTACTTAGATTCCTTCGTAGCACTATTATGTTATCATAGAAAAACTAATTAAACAAGTTCATACGCGCAAGATTTAAAGAAAAATGAAAATAATCGCAATCTTTCTTCTTTGTTGTTACTTTTTTATCATGGCTGGCCAAAAATCTTTTGTCTTATCGCTTAAAAGATGTTCTAAACTAAAGATTATCTGAAGACATCATAAAATGCCAAATGTCCTCTTCTAAAAATGGTGCAGAAATAACTTCAAATCCTAGCGAAGCATAATAGTCTTTCAAATAGGCTTGTGCGTGGATGACAAATTTTTCACCACGATGCTCCGCCATAACCGCTTGAATCAATTGCGTAGCAAGTCCCAAATGACGATATTTCTTTTCAGTCACAAGCCGTCCAAAACTCAATTCGCCAACATCATACACATGCGGTGGCAACATTCTTAAATAGCTGACAATTCTTCCTTCTCTTTTGATGAAATAATGTGTACACTGTTGATCTTTAAAATCTGTATCAACATAGATGATATGTTGTTCCTCAATAAAGATTGTCATTCTTAAATTAAGAATTTCATATAATTCTTCGGGGGTTAAATCAGCAAATGATTTTTTTACGATTTCTTCAAACATAATTTAAACACATAGGGTGCGCCAAGCGCTGCCCATACTCCTATTAACAAATATCTTAAAAAGTCAAATATCAGGATTTCAGGAAAAACAAATTTAAGACCTTCTTTTATCCCTAATAAGATCGCAATGCCAACGACAACTTTCAGCACCTGCGTCCAAAAAGGTGCTTTGACATCATAATTGACATATCTTTTTTCAACGAAGTAACCACTAGCAAAGCCAACATAAGCGCCTGCTGCAACAAACAGATCATGATCTGGAAATAAAATCATTAGTATCGGCACAATCGGCAGTAACACGAATGTCCACCATTCTTCTTTATTACCCATGAGATCAATTAACTTATCAATCGCATAAGCGATACCAAAACCAACCATCAATCCAGCTAGGACATCCGATAAATAATGCTGTCCCAAATAGATTCGTGAGAAGGGAACCAATATCATGATACCGATGGCTATATACTGGAGCCATTGATAGCCTGTCTTTTGTTTGGCTTTCAGTCCCACATAGCCTAGTACACCTGCCGCGGTCGCATGCCCACTCGGGAACGAATAACCTGAGGTATAATATTCAAAGGGTACAGTGACGCCAATTTCTGTATATGGTCTTTGTCTTTTAAAGATATTTTTAAAAACAAAACTGAATAGGGACGCAACCATAAACATAAGTGCAAACCGATGGGCGAATTTCTTGTTGATGGTCCAATAAATGATGACAGCAACACCAATAAAGAAATATTGATCACCAATCAATGTAATGACATAAAACAACCAATCAAAAAACGGGTTGCTGATGGCTTGTATCCCTTTGACAATATCAAGATCTAACATATGTTACTTGTATACGCATAACCGTAATCATCGTTATCGTATAACTTCCTTTCTTTCTATGGTTATCGTAATCATCAGCATTTCAAATTTGTTCGTATCATCAACGCTTTGATTATGCCGCTTTGACATGAATTTGAAAACCCAAAACTAAACCAATCTTAACTGCGCTGTTTGAGAACCTTCTTCATCCGCATTTGGGCATCTTTCTCTTTCATAGTCTGACGCTTATCATAGGTCTTTTTCCCTTTAGCTAAACCGATTTCAAGTTTACAAAGCCCGCCTTCAAGATAAACTTTTAATGGAATCACCGAATAGCCCTGCTCTCTTGATTTTGAGAAAAGATAAAGGATCTCTTTTTTATGTAACAACAATTTTCTCGTTCTTGTTTCATCATGATTAAATTGATTCGAATAGGCATATTGTGAAATGTGCATGTTTAAAACAAAAGCTTCACCGTTTTTAAAAGTAACATAACTATCGCCTAAGCTCACTTTCCCCATGCGTATTGATTTAATTTCACTGCCAACGAGTTTAATCCCAGCTTCATATGTTTCTTCGATAAAGTAGTCATGTCTCGCCTTTTTATTCTGGGCAATCAATTTCATATTTAATTTCCTTTTTTAGGCTTTATCTTGGATTGATTGTTTTTATCGACGTGAGGGGTTTTTACTTGACGTTTTTTAGCGATGATACCAAAATCAACTTTACGTGTGGTCATGTCAACGCTCAATAATTCGACGGTGACTTGATCACCTAAGCGATAACGCTTGCCATGCCTGCCGATGAATGTCAATATATTATCATCATAAGTGTAATAATCATCTAGTAAACGAAGTGGTACAAACCCTTCAATGCCGCTATTTAATTGTACGAACATCCCGGTAGGCATCATTTGCGTAATTACGGCTTGATAACGTTCGCCAACACGTGATGCCAAGTATTCACAACTCTTCAATTTCGAAACATCACGTTCCAATTGGATTGCAGTACGCTCTTGATCTGACGTATGTTTCGCAACATCAGGCATGATATCAGCAAAATGGTCAATCGTTTGTCGATAATTTTTCGCTTCACCTAAAACAAATAAATGAATCAAACGATGCAGCATCAAGTCGGGATATCTTCTGATTGGTGATGTGAAATGCGTGTAGTAACTTGCACCAAGTCCAAAGTGAATATCTAAGATTTCACTGTATTTTGCTTTTTGCATCGCTCTTAAAAGTAACATATGAACAATCGGACCATATGCGGTACCTGCGCTTCTACTGGTGATACTTTGTAAAGTCTTAGCTTCACCTACGTGACGCATATTTGGTTGAAAACCAAGTTTCGCAACCGTCTGTAAAGCTGTTTTCAGTTTAACAATATCTGGCTTTTCATGGATGCGATAAAGCGTCGGCACATCCAAATGATACATATGCTCAGCAACCGTTTCATTAGCTACGAGCATGAACGACTCAATTAATTCCTCTGCGTCATCTTGATGACGTTCTTTGACATCGAGTACTTTGCCATCTTTATCTACAATGAATTTTAATTCAGTTGATTCGAATTCTATTTCACCGCGTTGCTTTCTTAATAAAGAGAGTTTTTGTGATAACTCATTCATCGTGACAAGCATTTTCTCAATCGCTTTATCACCTAATGATTGACCATGTTTCAAAAAATTGTTGACTTCAGTATAATTCATCCGTCTATTTGACTCAATCACAGTTTTTTCAATCGTGTGCGCGATGACATTGCCATCCTTGTCTAGTGTCATTAGACATGATAATGTAAGTTTTGGTTCATGTGCATTTAGTGAACAAAAATCATTTGATAAGAGATGGGGTAGCATCGGGATAACACGATCTGCCAAATACACGGATGTTGCTCTTTCATAAGCTGCTTGGTCCAGCAATGAATCAGCCGTAACATAGGTTGAAACATCAGCGATATGCACACCTAACTTATAATTTTCTCCCACTTCAGTTAAACTGATAGCATCATCCAAATCTTTAGCATCTAAGCCATCAATTGTAATGATGAGTTCATCTCTTAAGTCAAGTCTTTCCTTAATTTCAACATCCATATCGATGTGGATATCCTTTAAGGATGCCATAACTTCATCAGAGAATTTTTCGGGCCATTCATAACTAGAAACAATCCTTAAAGTATCAATATCAGGATCGTTGACATGACCGATGACTTTCTTGACTGAAGCATACACACCTGATGAATCAATCGTTTCAACATCTAGTTGAACGACATGGCCTTCGACTAATCCTTCATAGGGATCAACGAACAATCGTCTATCTAAATAAGCATCTGGGCTAAAATATAATATACCCTTGCGATTTCTTTTTACGGTAGCGTTCAGGACTTTTAATGCGCGTTGCACAATGGCAACGATGCGTGGTTCAAAATACATTTGAACGAGCACGATATCATCGTGCATGGCATCCGATAAGTCACTACCTTCAATATAAACATCTTTGAGTTCTTGTCTTAAAAAACCGAACGTCTGTTTGCGATCTAGACGCCCAATTAAAATATCCGGATTCAAAATGTAATACGGATCATCAAATGTGACATATGGATGTAATGACAAATCAATATCTGTTACGTCATCTTTATGTAGTTTTCTTGTATGTTTTTCATAAAACATTAAATATATAGGATGCATCTTTTTACCTCTCCTTTATTATAGCATAGACAAACTATTTCGTGTGGTTCATAAATGGAATCTCATGCTAGCGTTTGAATCTGATATCACTTGTTGACATTTTAATGCCAAACGCCTATAATAAAAGGGAAAGTTAAGATACTTAGAGCGTAGAGCAAAGTTAAATGATTACTCGTTTTTCTTTGCATATTTTTTTAGGAGGTCATCATGTTTTTTAGCCAACAAATCATTCCCGCTATATCCAATCATGATGCGTATCGGAAGTTTATTTCCTCCAATTATGAGTATGGTATCTTAATGGGATTTCAATTAGCACAATTAGAAGGTTTGATTGAAAATCTTCATCAAAAAGGTAAAAAAGTATTGATTCACTCAGAATTAATCAAAGGTTTGTCACACGATGAGTTTGGCGCGATATTCCTCATTCAAAATTTACATGTGGATGGTATTATATCCAGTAAGCCCAAAGTCATTGAAGTCTGTAAAAAACGTCAAGTGATTGCTATCTTTAGATTCTTTTTAAAAGATTCCATGTCACTTGAACAAAGTCTTCAAATCACGAGTAAAATCAATCCACCCTACCTCGAAATATTGCCGGCTTTGTCCATAGATATTATCAGTGAAATTAAAAAGATTGTTCAAGTCGATATTCTTATGGGCGGTCTTATACAAAGCAAAGATCAAATCAACGCTTGCATCAAAGCTGGTGCAATTGCTGTAACCACATCAAAAACAGATTTATGGTAATGGATTAACAAATTAATATGATTAGACCAAGAGAAAAAGAGGAAAAAGACAATTCGTTGTTTTTTTCCTCTTTTATGTTCAAAGGAGTCATGATTCGTTATGTACGATTATACCATCATCGGTGCAGGTATCGTTGGTACGCTTATCGCAAGAAAGCTATCAGCTTATCCTGTCCAAACACTCATCCTCGACAAAGAAAATGATATCGCTAATGTCCAGACAAGCGCGAATAGCGCCATTATTCATTCAGGACATGACCCAAGACCAGGTACGCTAAAAGCAAGGCTCTGTGTCGAAGGCAATGCGCTTTATGATGATCTTGAAAAAGAACTGCATATCCCGTTGCGTCGCACCGGCGGTTTGGTCGTCGCACACGACAAAGCTGAAATTAAAGCGTTAGAAGATATGTTAGAACGTGCAAAGATGAATGGCGTCAAAGGCGCCCGTATCTTAACCACTCATCAAGTCCATCAAATAGAACCCCATTTGAATCAGTCGATTATCAGAGCACTCTCTTTACCTTCTACGAAAGTGACATTTCCTTGGGAAGTCGCGATTCGTGCTTTACAGAACGCGATTCACAACGGTGTCACATTTAAAAAAAATGCAAATGTATCTACCATCCATTATCAGGATTACATATTTCAGATTACGCTTGAAGATGGCACTGTCATTCACACAAAAAACGTCATTAATGCGAGCGGTGTTCATGCCGATAACATCGCGCATATGCTTGAAAAAAACGTACCTTACCGCATCACACCTAAACGGGGTGAGTATTTTGTGCTTGATCGACAAGTCGAACATTTCATCGAACATGTCATTTATCCACTCCCTACTGTTCGTGGAAAGGGTGTGCTCATCACGCCACAGACACACGGTAATATCTTACTCGGTCCGACATCTGAATTGAAGGATGATAAAGACCGTCATGAGACAACACGTTCAGGCCTTGCTTACGTAAAATCACAAGTAAAAAATTTATGCGATCACATGCCATACCAATATATGATTCGTTCCTTTGCTGGTGTACGTGCAAGTTCCACTCATGGTGATTTTTATATTCAAGCATCCTCAGCATATCAAGGGTTTTACCACGTTGCTGGTATCGATTCGCCCGGACTAACTGCAGCACCAGCAATAGCCAACTATTTAGTAGAAGAAATAATCAAACTAAATCTACCAATAAAGAAAAACTTTGATCCGTATATCAAACCCGTTACACCTTTTCATCAATTGTCTTTTGCTGCGCAACAAGACATGGCTAAAAAGAATCCACGCTATGGTCATATCATATGTCAATGCGAACACGTCACTGAACAAGAGATTATCGATGCAATTCATAGCGATGTTGGTAGCGATACGATGAAAGGCATTAAAAAGCGCACGCGTGCGGGCAGTGGCACCTGTCAAATGGGATACTGCCAATCGCATATCCTAAAAATTATTGCTAGAGAAACCAATCAAAAAATGAACGATATCAATTATGATGCACAGGACACTAAAATATTAGGTGAAGAAACGAAGGTGGGATCATGACAACATATGATGTCGTCATTATTGGCGGTGGTGCCGCAGGGCTTGCTGCTGCCATCAAAACTGATGATGGAAAACATCGCGTCCTCATCATTGAACGTGATGATGCACTCGGTGGCATTCTGAATCAGTGTATCCATAACGGTTTTGGATTACACGTGTTTAATGAAATGCTTACAGGACCAGAATTCGCGGCACGATTAATCGATGATGTTGTTTCACGGCATATTCCTTATTTGTTAAATACCACAGTCAGTGACGTCAAAGAAGTGAATCATGAATTGACGATGGTCTTGTCAAGTAGTCAAACCGGTATATCTAAAATAAGGACGAAAGCCATCATTTTAGCGACAGGTTGTTATGAACGATCACGCGGTGCAATTTCTATTCCTGGCGATCGCCCAAACGGTATCATGACAGCAGGTGCCGCTCAAAAATATTTAAATATTGATGGTTATTTAGTCGGTAAAAACATCTTTATTCTTGGTAGTGGCGACATTGGTTTGATTATGGCGAGACGGATGACATTAGAAGGTGCAAAAGTTCATGGTGTTGCTGAAATTATGCCTTATTCAAACGGATTAAATCGAAACATTGCACAATGCTTGCAAGATTTTGATATTCCACTATACTTATCGCACACCGTGAGTGAAATCAAAGGTGATAAAAATCTTGAATCGATCACCATCCAAAGCGTTGATGAAAACATGGATCTCATACCAAATACAAAAAAGACATTTGCTGTTGACACATTATTGTTATCAGTTGGTTTAATTCCTGACATTAAAGTGTTTGAAAGCCTTGATTTAACCATCAATCCCATTACGAAGAGCATTGTTGTAGATCAAAACTATCAAAGTGATATACCAGGCATTTTTGCATGTGGTAATGCGCTTCATGTTCATGACCTCGTCGATGATGTCGTTTTAGAAGCACAGCGTGCAGGACATGCTGTTAACCACTATCTCAACCAAAAAAAGATGGTCGAAAGACAATATGTGGATATAACATTTGATCATCATATCCGTTATATCGTGCCAAACCGTTTAAGCCAAGTGAATTGGTCAAACGGTTTCATCACACTGCTTTTTCGAACAAATCGTAAATTTACAAAAGCAATATTTATCGTCAAGCAAGGTCATGAAGAGATTAAACGTGTGAATGCAACCTTCATTGTTCCAGCAGAAATGAATAAGATTGAAATAGAAGCTTCATTAATCAATCATCAAAAACCATTGCATATTGAACTCGTAGAGGTGTTATAATGGAGAAGGAAATGATTTGTATTATGTGTCCAAGGGGATGTACATTGCATGTGTCACCATCGCTTCATGTAACAGGTAATTTTTGCCCTAGAGGAAAGACATATGCCATTGAAGAAATGACACATCCTGTGCGGATATTAACAACAACGGTTAAAACAAATCATGCTTTACATCCGAGATTACCTGTTAAAACGAGTGCAGGTATACCAAAAGACATGATTGGTCCAGCGATGTCGCAAGTGAATCATATAACCATCAAAGGACCTATCCATATCGGTGATGTCATCATTAAAGACATCTACCCCGGTGTAAACGTGATTGCTACAGCAAGTCTTTAAGGGAGGACTTTATGGGAAAATACATATTAGCCATTGATCAAGGAACCACCAGTACACGAGCGATTATTTTCAATCATCAAAGCGAAATCGCAAGCATGGCTCAAACAGAATTCACACAGTATTACCCTCATCCAGGATGGGTTGAACATGATGCTAATGAGATTTGGCTCAGCGTATTAGCGGTGATGGCAAAAGCGTTGCTTGATGCTGGTATTGAAGCGAATGAGATTGCTTCTATTGGCATTACTAACCAAAGAGAGACAACGGTCATCTGGGAAAAGCATTCGGGAAAACCAGTATATCATGCCCTTGTATGGCAGTCCAGACAGACTGAGTCCATTTGTCAAACATTAAGAAAAAAAGGTCATGAGGCATTCATTCGTAAAAAGACAGGATTACTGATTGATCCATACTTCTCAGCGACAAAAATCAGGTGGATTTTGGATCACATTGAAAATGGACAAGAACGCGCTAAAAAAGGGGAATTATTGTTTGGTACCATAGATAGTTTTTTGATTTACAAACTCACTGGTGGCAAGCATTTCACGGACTATTCTAATGCTTCACGAACATTGCTTTATAATATTCATGAATTAAAATGGGATGAAGAACTTTGTGATTTGCTTGATATTCCTATGAACATGTTACCTGAAGTTAAACCTTCTTCTAGTGATTTTGGATATACAATTCCCTATCATTTCTTCGGCGAATCCATACCAATTAACGGTGTCGCAGGTGATCAACAAGCGGCATTGTTCGGTCAAGCATGCTTTACTAAAGGTAATGTTAAAAACACATACGGCACTGGTTGTTTCATGTTAATGAATACCGGAAAGCAAGCAGTCGCATCCAAACATGGCTTACTAACAACGATCGCTTGGGGTATCAACCATGAAGTTTATTATGCGCTTGAAGGCAGTGTATTTGTTTCAGGATCAGCAGTTCAATGGTTACGAGATGGTCTTCATCTAATTAAACATGCGAATGAAACCGAATCCTTAGCAACATCCATACCATCAAATGAAGGTGTCTATATCGTCCCTGCATTTGTCGGAATTGGCACACCTTATTGGGACGCAGATGCAAAAGGCGCGATATTTGGATTGACTAGAGGGACAGATAGTAGACACCTATCGCGTGCGGTATTAGAATCAATCTGTTATCAATCTATGGATGTTCTCAATGCGATGGAGAAAGACTCAGGATTGGACATCACATCCTTTAAAGTTGATGGTGGTGCTGTCATTAACAATTTTCTCATGCAGTTTCAAGCAGATATTCTTGATTTAGAAGTCTGCCGACCCCATGTTTTGGAGACAACCGCTTTGGGTGCCGCCTATTTAGCAGGTTTGGCCATTGGATACTGGCAAAACCAAGATGAAATTAAAAAGCATTGGCAACTCGATCGATCATTTAAGCCAAACATGCCCATGAATGAGCGAAAACAACTGATTAAAGGTTGGCAAACCGCTGTTGAATCGACAATAAAATTTAAGATATAAAAAAAAGGGACTTTTAATTTTGAGCGTCCCTTTTTTATGAGGTCTTACTTTAAGTTATAAAAAGAATCTAAACCAAGATATTGTGCCGTAGGTCCAAGTTGATCTTCAATACGCAATAATTGGTTGTATTTAGCGATTCTATCTGTTCTAGATGCTGAACCAGTCTTAATTTGACCAGCATTTGTAGCAACCGCAATATCCGCTATCGTTGTGTCTTCTGTTTCACCTGAACGGTGCGAGACAACCGCTGTATAACCAGCTCTTTTAGCCATTTCGATGGCGTCAAACGTTTCCGTTAACGTACCGATTTGATTGACTTTGATTAAGACTGAGTTTGCAACACCCATTTGAATACCTTTAGCAATGTATTCCGTGTTTGTTACAAATAAGTCATCACCGACGAGTTGAATTTTAGAACCAAGCGTATCAGTCAATAATTTCCAACCATCCCAGTCGTTTTCATCCATACCATCTTCAATGGAAATAATTGGATATTTAGCGACCAATGTTTCATAGTATTTGACGAGTTCAACACTTGTAAATTCTTCTTTTGTTGATTTCTTAAAGACATATTTACCTTTTTCTTTATTATAAAATTCAGAAGCAGCAACGTCCATACCAACATAAATGTCTTTACCTGGCTTGTAGCCTGCTTTTTCAATGGCTGCTAAAATGTTGTCAAGCGTATCTTCGTTAGAAGACAAGTTTGGTGCGAATCCACCTTCATCTCCAACTGCAGTATTTAACCCTTTACTTTTGAGGATTGCTTTTAAATTATGGAAAACTTCAGCACCCCATCTAATTGCTTCTTTGAAACTTTTAGCACCCACTGGATAAATCATGAATTCTTGGAAGTCGATTGGCGCATCAGAGTGTGCGCCACCATTGACGATATTCATCATTGGCACGGGTAATTGCTTCGCATTGAATCCACCAAGATATTGATATAATTCAACACCTAAATAATCTGCAGCTGCTTTAGCAACAGCAATCGAAACACCTAATATTGCATTAGCACCTAATTTACCTTTGTTTGGTGTCCCATCAAGTTCAATCATGACATGGTCGATTCCTACTTGGTTTGTCACATCAAACCCAATCAACTCAGGTGCAATCACTTCATTCACGTTATTAACTGCTTTTTCTACACCTTTACCGAGATAACGTTTCTTATCTCCGTCTCTTAATTCGACCGCTTCATGCTCACCTGTAGATGCGCCTGATGGAACGATCGCACGACCGAATGCGCCAGATTCTGTTAGAACTTCTACTTCAACGGTAGGGTTACCGCGAGAATCGAGTACTTCACGTGCATAAATATCACTAATAAATGGCATATGTTCACTCCTTTATATGGTTTTGTTTTGTCGTTCAATTGACCATAATCATTATACATGATGGCTGTTCAAATTAAAAGAAATATCATTGAAAAAACGTTTCCGATAAGGTATCACATCATACTAATTGGCCAATAAAGATTTAGATTTTTAAGAAATGTATGAAAAACTTGTCGAATGAGTAAAAAAATAACTGGTCTTATTTTAGAATCATCAAGGTAAGCGCGTGAAATAATATCACAAACACCACGTTTACCGCATTGTTGTAAAGTATTATCTTTTTTTGCTGTTACTGAACGCATAATAAATAGCGATGCCAAAAAAGAGAAAATTAAGCGCGCCATTTAAGATGTTCATCCAACCACCAAGCCATGTCAGTGGCAACAAAAATGAGAAATATGGTAGTGGATTTAATGTCTGCAAATAAACATGAATATCAACATAATTTAAAACAAACAAAAACCCTGCATTGGATACGACATTCAAGAGATAAAATCCTATAATGAAGAAAATCACGCTAATTATCGAATACCAAATATGATATTCTATATAAGCACTTTTAATACGTTTTGCCAAATAGAATGCCATTAAAATGCATAGCATCCAAACGATTGAAATACCACCTAAATATAGCGCTAACAGGTTAATTGCCCCAATTAATAACCCACCAACAAAAGCGACAAAAATGCCCTGCTTGATGACGGGCACTAAGTCTTCTTTATACATTTGTTGCTTAAATTGTCCTTTTAAACTCACAAAAACACCTCTAGTTTATCATAGCACAATTTAGAGAGCTATTCTACGCTTTTTCTTCAATCCCATGATTTTCGTTTTTGTCGTGATGTGAAAAATCGTGTTCGTAGAGTTTTGATATACGTTTATATAAAAAGAATGTAATGATAGACACGAGTGTGGATAAAATCAAATTGAATGGAATAACAGCAAATAATAAATACGGCCCCATATAGTTTGTTTCACTGACACCTGGCACCATCGCCAAGATACTGACAAAAGCTGCTGTATTACCACCAAAGTAAAGTTCAATGTAGAATGCAACAATAAACAACCAGTTGATGAGAACTGCAACAACTGTCCATACTGCGGCACTTGCTGCCATACCAATAATTGCGTTTTTCTTTGACTTGTGATGATGATAGATAATGGCAGCAATCAGCACGGTCGATATACCGATAATCAAATCCATGATTTCGCCGACACCGAGTGTTGAAGTTGCCGGTAATTTTGCCAAAAAGCGCACAACGACAATAAGCGATCCACTAACCGGGCCAAATAAAAATCCACCAATGAGTATCGGTACATTAGAAAAATGAAATTCTAAAAATGTTGGTAAGAACGGTAAATTGAATTTTGGAAAATAGTATAAAGCAACAGATAAACCTGATAAGATAGCAATAGCAGCCATCTTTTTAATTTTCTTAGTGTTTGAAACATGACTTGTCTCATATTTCTTAGCGATAAAAAACAAAGCGACAAGCACACCTAAGAAAAGTACGCCAATAATCATTCTAAACACAACATCATGTGTTTGTAAAAATTCGACAATTTGTCCAACCATGTTTATGATCTCCTTTTTAAATAAAAAATCGCCATAGACATAGGGCGACCAAAAGTACATCAAAAATGACGATGACTTCTTCCATCCAGACTTTACTGTCGGTACCTGAATTACACAGGTTCAACCCAAAGGTTCGCGGACTATACCGCCGGTCCCGAATTACACGGTGCCCCGAAGTTCTATTTTATTTTATAAATTAATTCTAACACAATTTAATCAAAATGCAATAACTTAACAAATTTGAAAACGTTTTTTACGTGTCTGATTTTAAGTTTTATACAATAAAGCGTATAATAGTTATGGAAAAAGATAAAGGAGCATAATTTATGAAACAATTTGCAGGTCTAATTATTATGGACGGTCTTGGGTTAGCACCAGCTAGTGATTCTAACGCAGTATCTTTAGCTAAAAAACCGTTTTTGGATCAAGCGATGAAAATCTATCCAAACAGTACGCTCAACACTTCTGGTGAAGCAGTTGGCTTACCTGAAGGACAAATGGGCAATAGTGAAGTTGGTCACTTGAATTTAGGTGCTGGACGTATTGTCTTTCAATCACTTACAAGAATTAATGTCGCAATCAAAGATGGATCATTCTTTAAAAATCAAGCATTCTTAGATGCTATAAAATATGTTAAAGATCATCAATCAAATTTACATATTTTCGGTCTCGTCAGCGATGGCGGTGTCCATGCATATCCAACACACATCAAAGCGCTTTATGACCTTTCTACGCAACAGGGCGTAACGCCTTATCTTCATGCCTTCATGGATGGGAGAGATACACCGACAACAGCCGGTAAAGGTTACCTCAAAGATTTAATGGATTACGGCATGAAGGTTGCTACTGTCGGTGGTCGTTATTACGCTATGGATAGAGATAATAACTGGAATCGTCTTCAACTCGCATATGATAATATGACGCTAGGAACTGGTAAGCATTATCACGATGCTTTAACTGGTATTCAAGCATCTTATGATGAAGGTGTTACTGATGAATTCATCGTGCCGTTCGTCGCAGATGAAAAAGGATTAATCAAAGATCATGATGCTATAATCTTTGCAAACTTCAGACCCGACCGTGCGATTAGAATCGCTACCGCATTTTCAAATCCAGCAGCAACCGATCAATATGTTACAGCCGGTAAACCGATATTTGACACAACTAGAACAGTTAAAGATATCTTTTTCGTATCCATGATGTTTTATAACGAGTCAGTCAATGGTGATGTCGCTTTTCCACTACAAACATTAAATAACATCTATGGTGAAGTCATTGAACAAGCTGGTCTAACACAACTTAGAATTGCAGAAACAGAAAAATACGCACATGTCACCTTTTTCTTTGACGGTGGTCGAGAAAGAACCTTTAAAGGTGCAGAACGCATCTTAGTGCAATCTCCAAAAGTAGCCACCTATGATTTAAAACCGGAAATGAGCGCGTACGAAGTTAGAGATAAAGCTGTAGAGGCAATCAAATCAAAAAAATTTGATACAATGATTTTAAACTTTGCGAATCCCGATATGGTTGGTCATACGGGTTCTATCCCAGCAGCAACCAAAGCAGTTGAAACCATAGATACATGTACAAAAGATGTTGTTGACGCAATTTTATCAATCGGTGGTGTCGCAATCATCATCGCTGATCACGGAAATTGTGAAAAGATGAGAGATGAATTTGGTCAACCACATACAGCACATACGACGAACCCCGTGCCCATCATTATTACAGACAAGAACATAAAAATCAAAGATGGTGGATCATTATGTGATATCGCGCCATCATTACTTGATATTTTGGGTGTAAAACAACCAAAAGAAATGACTGGACAAAGTTTAATTATTAAACAGTAACCAAAAACCCTAGCGGATTTACGCTAGGGTTTTTAATAAGGCATTTAAAATATTGTATGGTCAATGATAGGCTATAAATTATTATATGGTATACATAAGATTTTTTAAAGCGCGCGTTAAGTGTTGTTAAAAAAAGAAAAGATTGCCTGATGCGAAACAAGACACACTAAAGAAACATTAATCATTATTTGATACAACAACTTACCAGATTTCTCCAGGCCATCATATTCATTGAAATCTTTAAATCGTTCTTTTAGTATGACTTTTTGTTTCATTCAGTGGTTTTATCATATGTTTTTACCATCACAACCATTTCAATCTCATCATCCAATAACAAATCTAAGGATTTATTGAATGC
>WOYI010537809.1_pt1 | contig 25050 bp, 26 predicted proteins | sample 6423411 | NCBI WGS metagenome assembly WOYI01 (sample SAMN13441803, study PRJNA592873) | oil field metagenome | biome: oil field; feature: oil-well bore; material: oil-contaminated soil; isolation source: oil-contaminated soil from oil-well borehole | place: Germany: Wietze | collected 2016-10-18 ... | reverse complement strand
AACCGCGGTTACAGGCGTGAAAGGCCCGTGTCCTAGGCCTCTAGACGATGGGGACATCCTGGCCTTTTTATGCAGGTTGCGCCTTATATATTTTTAAAGTCATAATGTCAAGTATTGGCTCAAAAAATATTTATCAAGAAATTTAAGGGAATATACAGGTCGAATAAGGTCTCGAAATATATAGGTTACGGCAATATTGATTGCTAAAGTGCTAAATAGCGCCGAGTGACATGTAAAATCAGATACCATGAGCAATAAATATGGCAATTCCCCGGCGAATGATCATTACACCGATTGCAGCCAGAAGCAGGCTGGTAATTTTAGATATCGTTTTGGAACCTGTTTTTCCAATAATCCGGTTGATAAGCGGGGCCATGAAAAATACGGCGCCGGCAATCAAAATATTGGCAATAATGGCCAAAGACGTAATAAACAAACTATGCTCGTTAATCAAAAGCATGGATGTGGTCAACACGGCCGGCCCTGTGATTAGCGGTACGCCGATGGGTACTGCGCCCATACTTTCCAGGTCAATCGCATAATTTTTTTTCTCGGTGGAAAGGACATCCCGAACGGAAATTAAAAAGAGAAGCATGCCGCCTGCGATCATGAAGTCGGCAACACTGATGCCCAGCAATTTCAGAGTTGCAGTCCCTACAGCGATAAAAGCAAGTGCGACAATCAATGCCGTAATCATTGACTGAATAATAATATTTTTGATTTTACTCTGCTCGATGCCTTCGGTAAGATTCATGAATAAAGGTAATACGCCAATGGCATCGACAGCCACAAAAAGAGGAACAAAGCATAACACAAAAGACTCCATCTTCTATTACTCTCCGGAATAACATTTATAATATTAGTCATAAGTATAACCATCTTCTATATTAATTGGCAAGTATGTATATAAAGAAAACGAGAAATCCTCCCGACTGAGGCATCAGATAAGCCAACTGAAGAAAAAATCAAGACGCCTTGCTGCTGCCTGAGCCGCGGAATCGTTTAAAAGCATAGCTGAAATATTTAAGCACTTACTTCATTGGTCCGTCGTCGCATAGCGCGGCCAGTCTCGGTGACCGGCCGCGTTTTTTCATGGCATAAGGCAGTATCAGCCCAGGAAAGACATAATAAATTTTATTTGGGCGGGGGATTCATCTGATTTCCCGATGCTGAAGGAATCAGGTCTTTTCCGAATATCCAGAAATAAATTGTTCCGATAAGTCCGCAGGCAAAGGCAGCAAAGAAGTTTACCTGTGGAGATATTTGCCACAGGAAGGCTCCGCCAAAAGCGGCGATGGAGACAATGATATCCCTAATCAAATAGTATAGACCAAACATTCCGGCCTTTTTGTCTTCCGGCGCCAGATCCATAATCAACGCTTTGCGCGTCGGCTCGCCAAATTCCTTCAACCCCCGTATAATGAACGCTATCACCATCATCCAGAAAGAATGCGCGAAAAAAATAACCAGCGGGAAAAGAGTAAAGTTGAAAAACGTGATTACGACGAAAGGTTTTTTCGTGGAACGGTCGGCCAGATAGGCCACCGGCAAATAAATCAACAAGGCCGTGGTCATTTCAATAGCGGTGAGAATTCCAAACTCAGTAGCGGTAATGCCATTATCTTTTATGCACCAGACAACCACAAAGGCATAAGGAATCTGCTCGGCAAAGCGGATAAGAATATCGGAAACAAGCAAACTGCGCAGCGAGGGGCTCATGAATTGCCAGAGACGCGAAGGGCGTTTCTCCGCTTCTCCGCACGCACCTTTATCTTCCTCAATCATAACTTGCTGCAGAAGAAGGGAAACGATACCCAAAATAAAGGCACCCGCGAAAGCCAGTCGCACACCTGATTTTTCCCCATAGATGCCGATTAAAACTCCGCCGATGATTGGCCCCAAAGCCATGGGCAGCCTTCGGACAAGCGAATGCAGCGAAACGCCCATGGTGCGTTTGTCTGCTGGCAGCACGCGGGAAACAAGGCTCATGGTAGCGGGAAGTGATATTGCCGACCAGGAAAGGAAAAATATTGCGCCGACAAGCACTGCCTGCCAGTAGGGAAAGAAAATTACAATGGCGTAACCAAACAAGGCAATCAGGTTGAAAACCAGCAGTGCTTTTTTGTAACCCATGCGGTCGCTCAGATAGCCGCCGGGAAAGGAATAGAGAGCGGAAAGCAAATTGGTCATGCCGTTGAGCAGGCCGATGGTAATTGCGCCGCCGCCCAAAGCCATAAGATAAATCGGCAAAAAGCGTTCGGCCATTTTCTCGCCCAGGCCGACCAGCACGACCATAGCGAGCAAGGCCACCATACTTTTTCTCAGACCGAAAAATTCAGCTATTTTCCCCCGTAAGCTCATTTTACAATGTCTCTTACCATTGGATTATAATCAAGTACGTACCTGGAAATATTTCTTTTGAAACGTCAAAGCCACATTGACCAGGCCTATCATCACCGGCACCTCTACTAACGGGCCGATGACAGCGGCGAAGGCCGCGCCGGAATTAATGCCAAAGACGGCAATGGCCACGGCAATAGCCAATTCAAAATTGTTACTGGCCGCGGTGAAAGCAAGTGTTGTTGTTTTGGAGTAATCCGCGCCCATCTTTTTTCCCAGATAAAACGATACTAAAAACATAACCACAAAATAGATCAGCAGTGGAATAGCAATTCTTACAACGTCCAGGGGGAGTGTAATAATCAGATTGCCCTTCAGGCTGAACATGACAACGATGGTGAAAAGCAGGGCGATGAGCGTGAGCGGCGAGATCAGCGGCACAAAACGCGCATGATATTTTTCTTTCCCCACGAGCTTCACGCCGATAAGTCTTGTCAGAGCACCGGCAATACAGGGAATGCCCAGATAGATAAAAACGCTTTTGGCAATCTGTCCGATACTTACCTCGACGATACTACCGGAAAATCCGAAATAGGGCGGTAGGACGGTAATAAAAAACCAGGCGAAAGCGCTGTAAAAAAGAACCTGAAAAATACTGTTAAAAGCGACAAGGCCGGCGGCGTATTCCGTGTTGCCTTTGGCCAGTTCATTCCAGACAATAACCATCGCGATACAGCGCGCAAGCCCTATCATAATCAGGCCAACCATATATTCTGGTTTGTCCGGTAAAAACACAATCGCCAGTATAAACATTAAAACAGGTCCGATCAGCCAGTTTTGCACAAGCGATAATCCAAGAACTTTTCCGTTATGGAAAACTTCCGGTAAGTCTTCGTATTTCACTTTGGCAAAAGGTGGATACATCATCAGAATAAGTCCGGCGGCGATGGGAATATTCGTTGTGCCCACCTGAAATTTATTAATGAAACTTTCCACTCCGGGAATGAAATAGCCAAGGCCTACTCCTAAAAGCATGGCGGCGAAAATCCACAAAGTGAGGAAGCGATCCAAGAAAGATAATCTACTGGCAACGTGTTCCGACATAATTATATCCTCCTGGTAATAATATGTTTTTAAATATTAAATAGACACCAAAAACACTGTTAATTTATGTTTTCATAAAAACCAAATACAGTCCCGCAAGTATGAAGATTGCACCTGTGGCGTTTCTCGCCCATTTCTCAAAAACAGTCAGGATATTGAAGACTCTACCAATAGCGTTTGCTGAAAAGGCCAGTATAAAGGCAAATGCCAGAACGGGTATTGCCGTGCCAATGCCATAAATAGCAGGCAGGACCACCATCGATTGCTGCTTGATTGCCAGGGAAAACAAGCTGCCAAAAAAGAGAGCCGCCGATACCGGGCAGAACGAGAGGGCAAAAACGAGCCCCATCGGTAATGCTCCCCAGATTCCCGATTGCTCAATCCGTTTTTGCAGACCATTCCACATGACTCCATTGCTAAAAAGATTGATCCTGAAAATGTCGAGGAGCAAAACGCCGATGATGATCAATGCCGGTCCGAGCAGATAAACCATATAATTTTGTAAAAAGTTGGCTACGGGAGGTACAAACTGTGTGCTGGAGACCAGGGCAATTCCCAGGATAATGTAAGCCGCCATTCTTCCTGCTGTATAAAGCAGGCCGGAGAGCAAAACATGACTGGCCTTGTCTACTCGCCGGCTGATGAAAGAAATAGCTGTAATATTGGTCGCCAGAGGACACGGGCTTATGGAGGTGAGAATGCCAAACCAGACGGCCATCCCGATGTCAAACATCATGTTGTTCAAGAGTGTTTCCCCTGTAAATAAGCGGCGGTCTCACGCTTGACATAGGCCTTGAAATCCTTCTCGTTACGAAGTAGTTCCCATACCTTCTGGAGGTTTTTCCAGCGCTGCTCTTGCCCCTGTATCACATCCGAAATAATTACGGACTTCGTATAAAGTTTATAGTCCTTTACGTAATGGCTATTAGCCGGTAAATCGACATTGATGCTCTTAAACTCGATTTGACCGCTTTTCAGTTCCTTTGCAAAAGTCACCTCTACGCTTTCCCGCGTATATCGTTCTATTGTCATACAAGAAGGGCAACGATAATTGCCGTGGAAGTAATAGACGATCACCTTGTCGGTTACCTGTGTGGGTGGTTGTGTTTGTTGTGATGCCCCCACGCAGAAGAAAAGAGTAATGAGGATAAGCAAAAACAAATAGCCTGTATCTTTGGTGTTATGCATGTTGATTAGAACCCTTTCTTTATTTATTTAGCATTTGCCGTCGCAAGAGCATCCGCCAGTTCCTGTTTGCACAGGTGGAGCAGAGTTGCTGTTGGAACTTTTGATTTTTTCACACATTTCAATAATAGTTTTCTCCGCGACGGGCGTCTCGCCTTTGACTAGACCCATGTCTGTCAAAATAAAAGAGACAGGTATAACGCCGATTTTTTCGAGTGTCTTTTTCGCTCATGCCACAGAGCATCCGTCAATTGCAATATTAACATCTGAGTCTTTGGCAGATTGCACATGGGAGGGTAATTCCGCGCCAATACCGGCAAGACATGTCATTTTAGCAACACCTTCAGAGCGTAGCCTCCTGGCCACTTGGTCGGCAATCGCACCAACATCAGCCGCACCGGAACAAGCATAAATTAAATTAGTTTCTGGTTTACTTAAGTCAGCCATAATTAATCTCCTTTTTTGTTTGTTGAATTTTAATAAATTAAATTAAACAGGAATCCCACAATCATAATGCCTGTGGCGACCACGCTGATAAAAATTACAATCAGCGGCAGTTTGATAATTTTTCTTAAAATGATCATTTCCGGAAGCGATAGCCCGATTACCGACATCATAAAGGCCAGAGCCGTGCCTAAAGCCGCTCCCTTTTCGAGCAGCGCCTGCAGAATGGGGATGATGCCTGCCGCGTTGGAATAAAGCGGAACACCAATCAACACTGCCAGTGGAACCGACCACCACGCTTCCTTGCCCATGATTGAGGCCATAAAGTTTTCCGGCACATAGCCATGAACGGCCGCGCCGACCGCAATGCCGGCTACAATGTAAATCCAGACTTTGGAAACGATATCCACAACCGCGGTATGGCCCGCCTGAATTCTATCAGTGAAAGTGACTTTGCCTTCCGCCATCTGAAAATCACCGGCTTTTATTTCATAAACCCATTCTTCGACGAAGCGCTCTACTTTCAGTTTGCCGATCACCCAGCCGGAAACGATAGCGATAAGTAATCCGGTGGTAGCATAAAGCAGTGCGGTCTTCCAGCCGAAGAGGCCGAAGAGCAGGACCAGCGCGACTTCATTAATCATCGGTGCGGCCACAAGAAAAGAAAAGGTAACGCCCAGCGGAATACCACTTTCTACAAAGCCGATAAAAAGAGGAATGGCCGAACAGGTGCAGAAGGGTGTTAAGATACCCAGTCCCGCGGCCATGACGTTGCCGGCAAACAGTGGTTTTCCTTCCAGCGCCTTTCTTGTTTTCTCCGGCGAAAAATAAGAGCGGATGATTCCCACAACAAAAACAATAACCGTCAAAAGAATAAACACCTTGGGCGTGTCATAAAGAAAAAATCTAATTGACTCGGTCAGATGCGAATTTTTATCCAAATTCAAAATTCCATAGACAAGAAAATCAACTCCCTGCTCTAAAAAAATATAGATCAGAACCGCCAAAGGAATCAGTACAAAGGGAATATAATAATTTATTTTTTTCTTATCGCTATTATCCTTATTACAACATTCAGCCATTTTAATTACCTTATTAATTCAGTTTTTTCGTTCTTTCCTCCCTCCCTTGAGGGGAGGGATTGAGGGAGGGTGAACCATCTTCTTTGTCATGTCCGCTCAAAGACCATATCATCGTACGGGGATCATTTCCCGCCGATTATTTTTTTAATATCCGCCAGCGTTGGCAGTTTTCCCGCCGCTACAACTTTTCCGTCAATTACCAAAGCGGGAGTTGTCATTACACCGTAAGCCATAATTTGCTTGATATCTTTGACATGATCTATCTGCGCGTCAATACCCGTTTCTTTTACCGCAAGACGAACCGTATCTTCCAGTTTGTTGCAGGTCGCGCAACCCATACCCAGTATTGCTATTTTCATAATTCGTTCCTCTTATCCTTTGCAGCATTTTAAAATTTCAATGTGCTCTTTAGCGTTGGAAGAGAGCACATCTTCTACACAACTGACAAAGTCCATGATGCAGGGGCAGCGCAGACTGTAGAAAATGGAATTCCCCCTTTTTTCATCGGTAACCAGCCCGGCATTTTTCAGAACACTCAAATGCTTGGAGACTGTGGACGTGTCGGCCTCGATCATCTCAGTCAGTTCATTAACACAGCATTCACGCTTGCTTAGTTCCTCGATAATAAAAAGCCTGCTCGGATGAGCCATTGCCTTGATTATTTTCGCCCGTGCTTCATGCCGGGTTTTTACATTGCTTTTCATTTCGACCTCCCTTATATTATATTTGGCAATATAGCCAAATAGCCATGCTGTGTCAAGGGCTATTCTATACGCAGTGTTGTTAAAAACCGGCCATTTCGGCATTCTCAAAAATAACTGAAATGCGGCTTAATATATGATATGAAAGCGTAATAACGGTAGAAAGGTTGGCAAAATGATTTTACATGACAACAACGCTATAATTTTACAGATAAGGAAAATTTTTAATAAAGGCTTTACCAAATACATTCTTTTTGTTTTATTATCCATAATATTTCTGAATTTTGCCATCATCAGCATTGCCGCAAAAGAACCGGACAAGGCAATCCCTTTTCATCCTGGAGAAAAACTGAAGTATAATGGTCGGTGGGGGATAATTCCCGCTGGAGAACTTACGCTGGAAGTCCTTCCTCTGGAAACAATAAATGGCGTTGAATCCTACCACTTTGTTATGACTACAAAAACCAGCAAAGTAGTAGATCTCGTTTATAAAATACGGGAAAGACAGGATTCCTATGTTGATAGCGGAATGACTCACAGTGTTTTTTATAAAAAGAAAACAGAAAGTGAACATCCGCGTGATGAAAACATAAAATTTGACTGGGAAAATCTCAAAGCTACTTACACTAATTTCGGCGAGACGAGACGGCCGATTAATATTTCGCCGGGAACCGTCGATCCGCTGAGTCTTTTTTACGTTCTTCGCTATCAGAGTCTTAAAGAAAACTCAGAGATTATTATACCGATGACAGATGGCAATCTTAACATTGAAGTCAGAGCGATGGTCGGCAAAAGAAGTAAAGTTGAAATCGGAGAAAAAACTTACGACACCATTGAAATCACGCCTAATATGAGAATGCTGGATAAGCTGGACAAAGATAAAGTGGTAAAAAAGAGCGATAATCCGCAGCTTAAAATTTGGGTAACAGCAGATGAAAAAAAGATTCCCATAAAAATCAGAACTAAAGTTGGGATAATTACGTTCGATTTCGATTATGTACCTGATCCATCTTGAACCATTTCCCCTTTTTTGTTTTTAGTGTATCATCGCCAAAAAAACGGTGGAAGAATACATGGCTAAAATATTAATCGTTTATCATTCGCAGACAGGGAAAACTCAAAAGATGGCGCAGGCCGTTGCTGAAGGGGCGAAGTCTATTGAAGGTGTGGAAGTAATTTTGAAAAAGGCCGCAGATGCCACGGTGGAAGATTTATTGACGGCTGACGGTTTGGCTGTCGGCACGCCGGAAAATTTCGGTTACATGTCCGGGATGGTGAAGGATTTTTTCGATCGCACTTATTACAGCGCGCATGAAAAGGTCTTTCGTAAACCTTTTGTTGTTTTTATCAGCGCTGGTAACGATGGAACCGGAGCGCTCCGAGCTATCGAGCGCATCGCGCTGGGTTATAAGTTCAAAACGGTTTTTCAGCCGGTGATTGCCAAAGGCGAGATTACAAAAGAAATTCTGACTCAGTGCGTAGAACTGGGAGCCACCATCGCCGGCGGCTGCCAGATGGGCATTTATTAACTCCTTGCCTCACTTCATCGCGGAGAAGAACTAAGGGGTGGTGTAATTCTGTAATTTAGGCAGTGACGCCCGGCGAATGAGACTGTGCCGCAATAGCAAAAATACATCCAATATCGTCATGCCGGTGAAAACCGGCATCCAGAACTTACTGAAAATAGTGGATTCCGGATCGCGCTTCGCTTGTCCGGAATGACAAGCATTGCATTACGACACAGTCTCGTATGCCGGGTGACCGGGTAATCCAGCATGCCTTATGTCATTGGAGGAGCGCCTTGATCTCCGAGGCAATCAATTTCTTCCCCCCCCTTTTTTAGGGGATTGAGGGGGATTTTTTCCGTATCATCACCTGACTTTTACTTAACGTAGGAACAGCAATAGTCCGTAAGGCTCTTGACCTTTAAACTGAATTTGGACCCCGCCGGTACTTCAAAAACATCTCCTTCTTTAAAAGTTGCCCAGCCAGCAGCGCCGGGCAGCAGGACATCGAGATTGCCGGAAAGAATCTCCATAATCTCTTTTTCCGCCGTGCCGAATTCATAATCTCCGGGAAACATAACGCCCAGTGTTTTTTTGGAACCATCCGGAAAAATTACCGTCCGGCTGGTGACCTTGCCATCGAAGTATACATTAGCTTTTTTGATTACTGTTACATTCTTGAATTCCATAAGTATCTATTTCCTTTCATCAGTTATAATTTAAACTTGTAATTCCCCGTAGCTTGCTGCGGGGTCACAGCTTAGACCTCAGGGGGGATGTTAGGTGGGGGTGACGAGCTTGCAGTCCGGTACTTCACCCTCACCTGACCCCTCTACCCTGAAGGGCACCGTGGCCATCAAGGGCGGGGGAATTTAGGGACTTGCTACGGGGAGGTTCATTATGCACGAACCGCTAACCGGTATTACACACCAGCAACTCTGTGCAATTCCGTCAGCAGGTTGTCTTCCATTTCAATCAGGCCGGATTCCCGACGCTGCCTGGCCAGAACACTTTCCCTTTCACCCGGCACGAATATCTCGTCCACCCCGGTCAGTTTCTTAGTGGATTTAACCTTGCGGATAATTTCTGAAACGTTACACGAAAGAGTGTTTCGGTCAGTCAGGAGTTCCGGATCAATGGCAAAGATCAGATGTCCCCAGTTGCCCTTGCTGTCGCCTATTCCGCAGAAGGCGGCGCCAACCAGCGGCCCCGCCAGTATCTCGCCGATCAGAGCGAGACCTGATCCTTTGTAGCTCCGGTCGAAAGAGCGGATAGCTCCGGCGATGGCTTTTTGCGGATCAGTTGTCGGATGACCATCGGCATCATAAGCAAAATCAGCCGGAATGCTTCTGCCTGCCGTTACAGCCTCTACCAGTCCAAAATAGGAAGTCGCGGCTGTCGACATATCAAGAATGACCGGGTCCTGCTCGGTTGGTATAGCAATGGCCAGAGGATTGGTTCCGAATACAGGCTCATATGATCCGTAAGTGGCAACCCTCTGCGGTGACCGGCTGAAAGCAAAACCGATCAGCCCCTCGCCAGCCAGTCGTGAGGCATAATAACCGATAGCTCCCGATGATGTATTTGTGTTGAATGTTCCGGCAATGGCAAACCCGCTTTTCTTCGCCTTCTCCTTCACTATTTCCACCGCTTTGCCGACAACCAGCATGGCGTGGCTTTTGTTACCGTTAATCCGCGCGGAAATAGGGGTCTCTTTTTCGATTACGATTTCTCCGGCCTTCGGGTCTTTGGGAATACCCTTGTCGATGAGTTTCACCACTCCCTGATTGTTGTCCCGCAACTGTGCATAGAGCATCACATCAGCGATGACGGAAACTTCCTCATCACTGTAGCCGTAGTTTTTCACTGCCCGGCGTGTCAAATCCTCAAGTTCTTTAATCCATATTTTCATAACTCTCTCCTATTTGTCATTGCGAGTCCCGATTTATCGGGATGTGGCAATCTAAAACAATATTGTCATTCCTCTGACGGGTGCGCACCAGACTGCGATCTTCCACTTTCACTCTGGAAGGAACGTAGATGCCTTTGATTTCACCATTACGAAGCCCCCGGGCAAGTTTACGGCAATCTATCCGATCTGTTTTACCGGCTCTTTCTTTATTTTTTGTCGGAACATCGGCAGGGTTGACGACCATGCAATCGATTCCTTTTTCTTTTAATTGGTCATGGAGCCAGAAACCGCTGAAACCTGCTTCGTAAACCGTATGATAGGTGGCGCCTGGAAAGGTTCTTTGTAAATAATGTGTCAACTTCTCAACCTCCGGGGGTTGGGTAAAGGTCTTATGTTCAAACTGTTCTGTATGTATGCTCACGCTCCAACTCTTCTTATGGACATCCATGCCCACGTAAATGTGTTGACCTCTGAAATCAAGTTTGTTATCTTTATCCATGGCAAGTCTCCTTTGCGGTTATTTTTGTCTTGGCAAACTAAATATACCATACAAGGTTGAGACTTGCCGTTGTATTTTTTTATCATAAGGTCTGGCTTGATCGGGGAATCCACTGATTGGCAATGTCTTGCGTAGTTTTGTGATTGCGATTGTCAAAAATATTTCCCCCAATATCATTCTTTTGGTTTCTATATATGGATCCCTATAATTTCTTTTCTCAATTTTTCAAATCGTTTTTCTCTTCTTATTATAGTTTTAATTTCGCATTGCCAAATGATAATTACTTTCCAACCGGCAAACTTTAATTCTCTTACTGCTCTTTTGTCTCTTTCTATGTTCGCATTTATTTTATTTGTCCAAAATTCTTTTCGTGTATTTGGAAGCGTAGAAGATTTACATTTCTTGTGACCATGCCAAAAACAACCGTTAACAAAGATTGCTGTTTTATATTTTGGCAAAATTATATCAGGCCTACCGGGTAAATCATTCACATTTTTTCTAAAACGGAATCCTTGAGAAAAAAGAAAACTGCGTACAACTATTTCCGCAGAGGTTTCTTTATTGGAAATATGAGACATGATTTCAGAGCGTTTTTCGGCTGAATAGATATCTGTCACTTAATTATCTGATCCAATATTGCTACAATTGTGTTGAAATCACAGTTTTTTTTAACACACCAATCATTGATAAACATTTTATAACTCGCATTTATGCAGTCAATATTTCCATAAATTTGTTCAGTTAATAATTTGAATTTATTTTTACTGTAGTTTTCTGATTTTTCAATAATAAGCGATAATTCAGCTTGCGGGTTTGGCTTGTTTGATAGAAGCTGTAATGCCCTATCATCGCACCATATAATATCTTCTGGTAGTTTGCCGGGGAGGTAAAATACGTTGTTATTATAAAAATCAATGTATTTCTTAAGTAAATCAATTTGCTGATCATTTCTTTTATTGCCATCGCCACCGTCAGTGGAAAATGTTATTTCCACATCAGTTTGTTTAAGTATCTCCTCCTTCAATCTTTGGATTGTCAACTCATTAGCCGGCAATGTACGATAATCAAATTGGTTATTTGTTGTTTTCTGATCGCCGTCAAATATTACATAATCGTTTATTTTCGGTGCTCTGCAAAACATACATATAAATTCTTTTTTTATAACACTGCTTCCACCGGGATTGAAAACAATATTCAACAAATTAGCGGCTTCCGGTTTTGCAATATTAATTACTGCCTGCAAAATATTTCGTGCCAGTATATCTTCAACATAAATATTTTTTGTTGTTCCTTCATTGAATTGTATATGAAAAAAAGATTCCTTATAATTTAATCCTTCTTTTACAATAAATCTTCCATCATTAGGATTCTGATAAAAAACTTTTATTGCTTCTGGCGGTAAGCTTTCAACAAACATAGGTGAGTGGCTAGACATTACTATTTGATGTTTCTTTTTTTTAATTTCATTTAATAAAAAAGATTGTAATCTGCTTTGAGCACCGGGATGCAAAGATACTTCGGGCTCATCCAATAATATAAGAGAATAAGCCGGGGCATTTAATACTTCAAGAACTAACCGTACAACAGCCATTTCACCACTGCCAGCAAAAGCTTCGGAATATTTGGCATGATTAGTTTTAAATAATATTGAATATCCTTCATTTCTGAATAATGAATGTTTAATTGATTTACCGGCAAGATATTCTTTCCCTAGAATAAATGAAATATTTTTGATCTCTTCGTTGCTTAAATTGTGTAAAGATTCATTCAAGTTTTTATTTCGCGTCTTGATGAGTGCTACTTCAGCATCGAATAATTTTTTTAATGATGTTGATTTTCTACGAATAAATTCTTGCTTATTTCTCGCTTTACTGTTTTTGATATTACCAAAATAAAAGTACTTATCAAAGGCACTTAATTCTTTTCTGAAATCCAGATATATTACATTTTTTAATAATGGAGCATTTCTTTTCTTGCTAGTCATGCCGGCCCATCTGAGGGGTCGGCTCGTTTCCCAATAGTTTGGATCATCCTTTCTTTTAATCCTTGCCTTAACAACCTCTATTTTGTTGCCATTTTCATCATTATATGAATACCAGAACGAATGTCTTTTTCTTTCATCGTTATAGTATTCTATCGGATCTACTTTTGTATCAAACCAAAACTCATATGGTGTTCTATCTTTGGGTGCGCCTGATAACGCATGAAGCGTGGAACTCTTACCACACCCATTTTGACCAAGGAAAACAGTTAACGGAAATTCAAAACTTATTCGGGTGTCTAAGCTTAAATTTCTGTAAAAAGGGAATTGAATGAAATCAATATAACTCTTAAATTGATTATTCCGTTTCATTTGAAAAAGCACATTTATCAGACGACTATTATCTTGATTATCCATAAATCCAGCTTTATTTAATGATTATATTATTCAAAATTACACAGATGAAAAATTGTCAGCGTCTTCAAGTCGCCGGACGAGATGTGAAAGCAAACTAAGTGCATCTAAACAATCCATTTCTGAAAAAAGCCCTGATTCTCTAAGGTCTGATATTTCTTCATGAGAAACCGGATGCCGTCCCCCTGCCAGAATACCCATAGATAAATGTTTTTGACCTTCTTCAATATTTTCTAAAGTAGAGTCCGTAAAATTCGTGCCATCTGGTTTCTTGTATTTCTTCGCAACACTCAAATGTTTTCCCCTGCCAAATACTTCTCCCAACATAGTGTTTTCGGATACAGTCGTATTACCTGATTTATTTCTCGTTGAAGTAATATATCGTTTCATTGCTTCAATAAAAGCTCTGTAATAATCGGCTTTCTCATAATCAACTTTAGAAGCGTCCTGAATTTCATTATGTAAATGCCTCCAATGGTAATCAGCATATTCTGGAATGAGTTGGTGAATGATTTGTATGGATTTTTGTTGAGTATTTTCTGACAATTCTGGTGTATCATCTAAAAGATTTACAATAGTTTCAACTTGTTCTTGAACACGTCCCGGTAATTTCCCTATCCAATCTTTTACATTTATATTTACTTTTTCACTTATCTTTTTCTTTTTGTTTTCTTTACGATAGTCGCGCCATTGTCTTTCAATGATTGATATACACGATGCGATGTATTTTCTTAATTCCTCCGTTTTAGTGTTTTCCCAATCAATTGACTGACGATTTGTAGAAATTACATCTTCTTCCCAGTTATCAATGAAATCAACATTGAGCCATCCCGTCGCATAAGAATAAAAGTGACTTGATTCAGATGGTCCGAAAAATTCGGGTTTGTTTACCATTCTTCCATTTGCAAAAAGAGTTACGCCTCGTAAATTTGCCTTCAATGGAAATTCTGTAGTAACAATTTTACCACTAGTTTCTTTTTTATCACTGTAGTCTTTATCATTTATTTTAACTATATTTTGAATATCCCATTCAAATTCCGGCTTGATATTTTCATATTTTAATTTGTTGTCTATCTTTATTGGCTTGCTATCGTTTAATGATAGATACACAACAAATGTATCTTGAAAATTAAATAGTTTTGCTAAACTTTCGGCATATTCCGCAACAGGAAAACCTGTTTTTCTTTTTAGGTTGGTCAAGATAATCTTTGTGCCCTTTGATGTTTTACCTTTGGGTAAAATTTCAAATTTTGGTTCGTAATCCCGGTTCTTACACTTAAGGATTTCTTGCCAATCAAGCTTAAACCTTACTACTTCCTTGCCTTGAGTTGTTGTAATATTTATTGTGTCGCCAATTCCAAATAGTGCTAATTTCCCCAAACCTTTTTTCCCGGTCGGTATTCTGCCACATGGCGCCTTTTGTTTCTCATCTCTTCTATTTCGACCGATTCGAAGGAAAAAATCATTTACTTCATCAAAGGACATGCCTACGCCATTGTCTTCCACAATTACCTTTTTATTATCAATATCATATAGGCGCACATGAACTTCCGTTGCGCCCGCATCATAAGCATTAGCAATCAATTCAGCTAACGCCGGTGGCATATTAGAGTACATTTTAACACCAAGATGTTTTATTGTATTCGCTTCAAAAGTCATAACAAGCTTATCGGTAGACATTTCACTCTCCATTTAAAATGCTTTTAGCGATCCTGCATGCTAGTTTTGGTGGTACAGCGTTGCCAATCATCTTCGCGGTTGTATTTTTATCTTTGGAATAGAATTTATATGACAGAGGAAAGCTCTGTAGAGTGGCACCTTCTCTTAACGAAATTGCTCTGTCTTGATCAGGGTGCCCATATCTGCCATTTGAAAGACTATCAAATCTTGTGGTTATCGTTGGAGATGGCTTATCCCAAAACATCCTTCCATAAACATCAGTATGTCCATTGTGATCCTGATAGCAATCAAGCTGTAGTCCCTTGATTCTTGCCCACGATATACGACCACCACCGTTTTTCGGAGTAAGCTTTATTCGTTTTAAATTAATTGAAGATAATGCTGAAGAAGTATGTATGAAGTGTGTTTTATCAATTGTGCCTGCCTTAATGGGTATGAATATTTTTTTATCACCAATTGCATCTTTCACTGTTTTGATATTTTCTTTGTCAGGTTTAGGTAGGGTGATGACCCTGTTTATTCTGCTTGCTATTAAAATGTATCTTCTTCTATTTTGAGGAACACCATAATGCTTTGCGTTTAAAACACCGTCAGAAAAAAAATAGCCTTTATCTGTTAAAAATTCTTTAAAGTCTGCAAGTGGACTTCCATTTTTCTTATCGAGGCCAGGTACGTTTTCGATGAAAACATAACCAGGACGATAGTAATCAACAAACTCCTGAAAATCTGCCAGTAAAAGCCTGGTTTTCGAAGATTTTGTTTTATCGGTTTTAATATTTGAATAGTATTGGCAGGGGCTACAACCTACAAAAAGCAAATCATCCTGATTCTGCGTTATATTAAAATATTTTATTAGCTTTTCTTTTTTCAAAACAGAAACATCGGCATGAAGAAACTTGGCTTTTATGTTTTTTTCGTAAGTTTTTTTACACTTTTTATCAATATCGATTCCACCCAATACATTAATGCCTGCCTTTCGGAAGCCACATGACACACCGCCTGCAGAACAAAAGAAATCGATCGCTTTTAGTTTAATTGTTTTTCGCAATAGTCGACACACTCTTTATTTAAAATAATCATTTAGAATAATACAATTTATTGATAATAATACAACAATTAAATGCTTAAGGTGCAAAGGATTCTCCCACCCGAATATTCAATAATCTTTTTTTTAATTATTTAATCTTTTCCAGCATCTCTCCCATAATCCCACTACGCTTCGCTTCGGGGATAATTCGACTTACGAGCTTCAGTGCACTTTGTTTCTGAAACTCGAGTTTCATTATTTTGTGGATCAGGTTGATGGCTTTGAGCGGGCGAATCATGACTCTGAATTCGGTAATCCTCCCATCCGCGCCCCAGGTAATCATGTCCACGCCGTTAACTGTAATTCCTTCTATCATTGTTGAAATTTCCATTGCAAAGGTTGAATCAGCGCTTTGTAGTAATGCCAACGCTTTGTCAAAAATTGGTATCGGCCTGCAACAATGCCAGGCGCGATTCTTAATTGTTGGGCCAATTTTACGATTTCATCATGGGAGTTAATATTCTGAACCTCGTCGTTATACTCAGACGATATAAGAAATTCAGACGAGAATTGATTTGCGCGCTGTTCGCGATGGTCGCGGATGCTTCCGTCGTTTATGAGCAGGTCTTTCCTGCTGTCATGTAAAACATGTCCGGCTTCATGAAAAAAGGAAAACCAGAACTTGTCTTCCCCTTTGCCTCGCAGGCATAGCAAAATCATTGCCTTGCGCGGAGACAACCACTTCGTCGCTCCATTCCAAGGCACTTTCTTCATTTCCGGCACCATGGCAATGGCGACACCTGCCTCGGCGCAAAGGCGTTTCATCTCCGGTTCAAACGTTTCAGGCGCTTCACATGTTAAACTACGAATCGTCTGGAGCGCCTGCATGAATAGCGATTTATCGAATGCCTGACATTCTATTTTATGCGCTTGCAGCTCACCTTGACGAATCCACGCAGAGGCAGCGCCCGGCTGTGATTCAAAGCACGAAGAACGACGGGCCGCCACAGCAGGAATATTCCATATTTCCTGCCACGCTTTGACGCTGCTGACACCGTAAAAACCAAGGGTCTCGCGCAACAGTGCCACCGGACTATCTGATCTTTTAATGAATCCCCGCTGTGTTAGTTCTTTTGTCGGGATGGTTTTCAACCACTGTAAATCAGATTCCATGCCCTTTCGTTCTTCGACCTTGGCCAGGTGTTCACGATACTGAGCTTCAAGATTATTCCAGTAACGCGCGGGAACGCCTGTGGCAAGTTCAAGCCGATTTGCGCTCTCATAGGTAATTGGTTGCTCGCCTTTGAAAATACGGTTGAGTGATTGCACCGTCAGTCCGGCACGGACGGCAAGCTCTTTCTGGCTCATATTAAAAGATTCCATAATTTCCTGAAGTGTTTCGCCCGGACATACTGCGTAGTCCGGCTGAAACTCATATTGCTTTTTAGCCTTCATATTGAACCTTTCTTAGTGCGTATCTTTTATCTCGATAATTTCAATTTCTTTTACTTGTTTTCTATCTATACCGCCATCAGCTAAAAGAGGAACTGGATCATCGGCAGAAATAAACAACAGTCGATATGGATGTTCTAAGTCAACAGAAAAAGTGCCGGCATCTTTTCCTGTCAATTCGTGACAACGTGCCGGTGGCAAATGAGAAATATCTGCAAGTGTTTCAGCTGCTCCGAGTTCCATCAGCCGTTGTTTTAGTTTGCCGGCTTTTTTAGTCCCAAGATACTTCGTCATTTCCCGCTCCTGCGAGCAGATCTTCTGTAGCTTGCCTGTTTTAAAGTATATCTTCATATGATCAGCTTGTCAACAAATAGTTAACATGTCATGTTAATATTATCAAATTGCTATGGTATTGATTTTATAACTTATTTCTATTTATTATCTGTATTTAATAGAATTTTTCGCAATATTACAACTTCCTGAAAACAATGTAACTAAAAACCTCTTGAAGTTTCCCCGCCGCCGGAGGTTCCGCCATCGAAATATTTCCCCTGTTGTTGCACTTCTATGTTGGTTACCATCGGTGTTAAAGCTGCAGCAACATCGGCAAGACCAATGCCGTGACTTTCCGGTTTAAGAATGTTTTCTGCCGTAAAACCGTCTCTTGCTTTATTCTCTCCGGTATTAAGCCAGCGGTTAATAATAATGGATAGAATGACCAAGATTACGTTCAAAAAGAAAATCAGGCACAGGACGATCAGCAATAAAACTCTTTCACCTGCCGGTGGCAGGGATAGCTGAAAGGGGATAATGCAAGTTGCCACAACGCTGATTAATGCCGCATATAAATAACCGAATCTCAGATATATCCAACAGGCGCTAACGGCAAAAAGAAGACACAAAAAAATGGCATACTGATGTGTCCATCGTCCTCCTGAAAAAATATTTGTTGCTCCGATAAATAAACCTGCACAGAGCAGAAGCATGGAAAATACCGCCAACGCTTCTTCAATGCCATGTCTGTAAAAACGGTATTTAGTTATCAGGTATTCCGCCAGAAAATAAAATATTACACCGGCAATTATTAATGTAGATGAAATAGCCATACTGCTTCTTATTTTTGTAATCCATGCAAATAAACCCACCATCGCGGCGACACAGTGGTAAGTAAAAATGAAAAAGATGACGCGAAAAAAGATGTTAGTCTGGCGGACATCCGTGTTGGTGAGGACATCCATCGCAGTCAATTGACTATCTGTGATCAAGCCGGAACGCTTCCATGTTCTGGTTTGCTTGCGGATGTAAATATTTTCTTCCTGCCGGGGTGAATATAAGCTTAAATTCATTCATTCTCCTTGAACTTACGCGAAATCATGAAGATCAAGCCGATTACAACCAAAGATGTTATTATAAAATAAGTAAAGAAGAAAAAAGTTCCGTGAATATGGTCCATAATAACAATGCTGATTCCTATATAGCCATAGATGACGGCGTAAAGCATATAAAGAAATTTGCGGACGTTAACGGAATAGAAAACAAGAGCAGTGCACGCTAAGACCAACGCGGGAAAATAGAGAGAGAAAATCTTGTATTGAACAACACCGGAAAGCAGGGCGATACAGAGAAAGTGAACGGCAAAATTGAGATAGATATCGAAGAAGTGTTTTTTAATGTCTAGCCGGTAAAGAAGACCGCCAAGCAGTTATTGGCGAAGTACTGTTGTAGAGGAAAAATCGCAATTCCCGGTGTACTGAAAAAAGCTTTTTGGAGTGAATATCCTGTAGCGCACGCAATTGATTAGCGCTTAGCTTCTTTTCATAAAACATCTTTTGTAGAAGTTTCTGTATGTTCACGGCAAAAGACTTTTAAATTATTTTTTTACTTTTTTTATTGGGAAAATTTTGGAGCTAATATTTATTGAGTAACATTATATAAAAAACGTTGCAAGAATAAAATGTGAAAGGGGAGAAACGCAGATGATGAGAAGATTAGAGGATTGGAGGTTTAGGAAAAGATGTGCAAGATGAAGGGTGAATAGTGAAAAGTGAAAGACAAAGATTTAAGTAATTAAGTTTTAAGATTTAAGGATCCAGGACAAAAAGAGATGTCTCCCTGGGGGTTCGACATGACAAGGAGGATTGCCTTCAGTTGGAAGCAGCTCTTTTACCGACCGGTTTATTCTTGAAAATGTATCTTTTATGCTTCGGTTGAATTTTTCAGAGAAATGTCTTATATTAATTCAGCCTGTGGGGGGTGGAGTATTGTTTTAAAACCCGCAGGGGATGGAATTCCCCGCGTGTAAGTAAAATAATGGAGGAATTTCAAATGCATACCTGGACATTAGACAAGCCGGACAATCTGATTGATTGGTGGGAAGAGAGCGTTGCCCAATTTGCCGATAGAAGACTGTTTGGTACTAAAGACAAAAACGGTGTTTACGAGTGGGTGACGTTTAAAGAAGTCGGCACACGGATTAACAATCTCCGTGCAGGGCTTGCCCAACTTGGAATTGACAACGGCGACGTCGTCGGAATAATCGCTAACAATCGAGTAGAGTGGCCTGTTGCTGCTTTTGCCACATGGGGACGCATCGGACGCTTTGTTCCCATGTATGAAGCGGAGCTCGTCCAGATATGGAAATACATCATTGCCGACAGCCAGGTGAAAGTCCTCTTTGTTTCGAAGCCGGAAATTTATGAAAAAATAAAAGACTTCCCGAAAGATATTCCAACTCTTAAAAATATATTTGTCATTGATGCCGAAGGTGAAGCCATACCATCACAGAGCGGAATCCGGCGTATGCCGGAAGAGCACTCAATGGCCGCGGTTGAAAAAATGGGAGCGGCAAAACCGGTATCCCCCCAACGGCCGAAAGCGGACGACATCGCCGAACTCATTTATACATCGGGCACAACCGGCAGCCCCAAAGGCGTTTTACTTTGTCACGGCAATTTTACCAGTAATTCATTGGCCGGCATTAAGATGTATCCCGAACTTAAAACAAACGAGGTTGTAACCCTGGCCATTTTGCCCTGGGCCCATTCTTACGGCCAGACCGCCGAATTGTTCGCGCTTATTCATCTTGGCGGCGCCATGGGCCTGGCGGAAAGTCCCTCAACAATTGTCAATGATATTGTTCAAATCAAGCCAACTTTTTTGATCGCTGTGCCCAGAGTCTTCAACCGGATCTACGACGGCCTGTGGACTAAAATGAATAAGGACGGGGGATTGGCTAAAACTCTCTTTGTGATGGGTATTGAATCGGCAAGAAAAAGACGGGAACTTATGGCACAAGGCCAATCTGATTTCATGACCAACCTTAAATTCCAATTGGCGGATAAAGTTGTCTTTAAGAAGATTCGGGAACGTCTCGGTGGCAGGTTGATGGGCTCGATGAGCGGCAGCGCGGCTATGAACCCCGAAATTGCCCAGTTCTTTTTCGATATTGGTATTCCCATCTACGATTGTTACGGTCTGACGGAAACATCACCGGCAGTCTCCATGAACGCCTCTTTCGATTACCGGTTGGGCAGTGTCGGCAAGGCCATAGAGAAGGTCAAGATCGTTATAGATCAATCCGTGGTTGAGGAAGACGCGACGGACGGCGAAATTATTGTTTACGGTCCCAATGTCATGAAGGGCTACCACAACAGGCCCGAGGATACCAAAGATTCCATAACCCCCGAAGGTGGATTCCGTACCGGCGATCGCGGTCGATTGGATAAAGACGGATTCCTCTACATCACCGGCCGCATCAAAGAACAGTACAAACTGGAAAACGGGAAGTTCTGTTTCCCCGTTGCTTTAGAAGAAGAAATCGGGTTGGTTCATTTTGTCCAGCAGGCGGTCATTTACGGCCTGAACCGGCCCTTCAATGTTTGCATCGTTGTTCCCGACCCTGAAGTTTTGCAAAACTACGCCAAAGAAAAAGGATTGCCGGGTGATATGAAAACACTGGTTGCGCGTCAGGATATCATCGACATGATCAGCGAGAGCATTACGAATCATCTAAAAGGCAAATTCGGCGGTTATGAAATTCCTAAAAAGTTCCTGCTTATTCCGGAACCATTCAGTCTGGAGAGCGGCACGCTGACTCAGACGCTGAAACTGAAACGTAATGCTGTTCTTGCCAAATTAAAGGATAAAATCGAAGCGCTTTATAAATAATTTACCTTATTCTTATTATATCCCGCTACGCTATGCTTCAGGGATAATTCGACTAACCAATTTCAATACGCTACTCTTTTGAAATTGGAGTCTCATTATCATACAACACCGTAAGCCAGCATCGCGTCGGCAACCTTGGTGAAACCGGCAATGTTAGCGCCGGTAACGTAGTCGCCTTTCTTGCCGTAGGCTTCCGCCGTGTCATAGCAATTTTTGTGAATGCTCTTCATGATGATGAGCAGGCGGTTGTCAACTTCTTCGCTCGTCCATAAATATCGCATGCTGTTCTGGCTCATTTCGAGGCCGGATGTGGCCACGCCTCCGGCGTTGGCCGCCTTACCGGGACCGTAAAGGATTTTCTTATCCTGGAAAATATTAATAGCTTCAGGAGTGGAGGGCATATTGGCTCCTTCAGCCACGCAGATACATCCGTTTTTCACGAGAGCCGCGGCATTCTTCCCGTTAATTTCGTTTTGTGTCGCGCAGGGCAGAGCGATATCCACTTTGATGCCCTGTTCACGGATGACATCCCAAACGTTTTTGCCTTCGAAGCAAGTGGCCTTATACTTATCAGCGTATTCACTGATGCGGCCGCGTCTGACATTTTTCAATTCCAGCACGTAATTACATTTCTTATTGTCGATACCGGATTCATCAATGATAGTCGCTGATGAATCGCAAAGAGAAATGACTTTTCCACCCAGTTGGGTTACTTTTTCCACGGCGTACTGCGCAACGTTGCCGGCGCCGCTGATGGCGACCGTTTTTCCTTTGAAATCCAATTTACGGGTGGCCAGCATTTCTGCAGCAAAATAGGTTGTGCCGTAGCCCGTAGCTTCGGGACGAATCAAACTTCCGCCATAGGACATTCCCTTGCCGGTAAGAACGCCGGTGTGTTCATTGCGGATTTTTTTGTAATAACCATACAGATAACCGATTTCACGGCCGCCGACACCGATATCGCCCGCGGGAACGTCGACATCAGCGCCGATATGGCGGAATAATTCACGCATGAAAGCCTGGCAGAAACGCATTACTTCTCCGTCCGATTTTCCCTTGGGATCGAAGTCGGAACCGCCTTTACCGCCGCCCATCGGCAGTGTGGTCAGAGCATTTTTTAAGATTTGTTCAAAGCCCAGAAATTTGATGATTCCCAGATTGACTGAAGGATGGAAGCGCAGACCGCCCTTGAAAGGGCCGATGGCGTTATTGAACTGAACACGGAATCCTCTGTTAACGATAACATTGCCTTTATCATCTACCCAGGGAACTCTGAATTGCATTGCTCTTTCCGGTTCCACAAGTCGTTCATAGATATTGGCCTTGACGTATTCCGGGTGTTTTTTGACTGTAGGTTCCAATGTCTCCATAACTTCTTCAACAGCCTGATGGAACTCCGGCTGGTTGGGATCGGTTTGTTTGACTTTGGCAATAACATCTTTAATTACTGACATGGTTAAATCCTCCTTTAAAAATTGTTTATTATTAATTAAATTTCTTCAATGCTTTGCAGATCTTCATATTCCATTACTGTGGACATGGCCTTGTTATCCACGTCAAAACCTTCTTCGTTGGCTTTGGCCACCGGATTCAATCCTCCGACAAGAATCATTCCCACTTTGTTTAAATCTACATTCGTTTGTCCAATCGGGTTTCCGGTGCTGCCGATGGAAAGAACACCGTTAATCCCGGCTCTGATCAGGTGACCTTTGATATCTTCAACCAGATTGCGGCTCAGCGCCGGTATTTCACGGAAGTTAGCCAGAATTTTCCCTTCGCCTTTTTCCACTACCTCTCCCACCGATGTCATTTTGCCGCGGATAAATATTTCTGACGGATCAAGTGATGAACCGGCATAATGAATCAGTTCGACAAATCTTAAGGGCTCACTGTTTTTTACCTGGAGAATACCGCCGAATTTGGAATCGATAGGAATTCCATGTTTTAAAAGGACACCGTTGATCAAAATACTGCAAACGGTTGCCAGGCCACTTTTCCCTTCGGGAACAACAATGTCCCCCAGAGATTTTCCTGCCGGGGCAATTGCCACACGGGAACTTACCGCAAGCCCCTTCTTGAAAACAGGTTTCATCGCTGCCAGAGCTTTCTTGAATTGATCCTGCGGAAAGAAGGAAATATTAACAGGCGTCAGGCCGTGCATCTTTTTGAGGTCAAAAGTTGTTTTAAAAGAGAGGACATCAATGCGGGAGATGGAGAGTCCGATCTTATCCTGAACACGCGCATTATTGATTTCGTCTTGTCCCAGGCTGGTAATGATTCTTCCATCACGCCTCCCGACAAGTTTTGTCAGTCCTCTTTCATCCGTAAGTCCAAGATGGTAGCGGACAGTCCTTTCGCTTAGCTGGACATTGCGTTCTTTCATCAACCGGGCAATTACACGAGCGCCCATAGGTTCCGTACTTTCGTTCAGAATCTTTAAAATGAGGATAACTTTTCTTTCTATATCTTCCGGTTTAAAAAGTTGTTTCATAAGACCATCGGCAATCGTTTGCCGTATTCCTACTTTTAAATGACATTATTGTCAAACAAAAATTGTACGAAATTAATTATTTTAGTCCAAATTTGTATTATTTAGCGAAAATATCCCGAGAAAAATTGGAACAAAAATTAATATTATGAATGCTTTATATGATATAATACTACACTTCCTGTTGCGGAATCTATTTCCAGAACCTGCCTTGAATTTCTCATGTGAACTTGGTAAAATCCGGCTTACGTTTTTCGAAGAACGCGTTGAAGGCCTCTTTCGCTTCCTTCGATACCAGCATTTCTCCGAACAGAATGCTCTCTTCTTCTATCTGGGCCTCAATGGCGGCTGTCTGTTTACTCTTCATTAAATGTTTGGTTACCCTTAGTGATGATGCCGGCAAGGCCACCAATTTATCTGCCTGATCCTGTGCAAATGCGAGCAATTCGGCAGTCGGCAACACCTTGTTTACGAATCCCATCGCGCATGCTTCCTGTGCCGAAAATGCCTCACCCAGCATCAACTTTTCTGCTGCACGCTGATAACCGGCTATTTGTGGAAGCACAAGACTGGAAGAGAATTCCGGGCAAAGTCCCAGCTTGGCGAACGGCATTGAAAATCTGGCGTTTTCCGCCGCATAGACAAGATCGCAATGCAGCAATAGCGTTGTGCCGATACCTACTGCAGGACCGGCAACTGCTGCTACTACCGGTTTGGTGGTATGGATAAGAGCCTGGATAAATTGGTATACAGGACTTTCAACACTCTGAGGCGGGTTTTGCAGAAAATCATCGAGATCATTGCCTGCCGTGAATATTTCCTGCGTGCCGGTAATCAGAATCACGCGCACTTCTGCGTCGCTTTCCGCATCCTTCAGCGTGTCGGCAATGATCTGGTACATTGCCGCGGTAATCGCGTTTTTTTTGTCTGGCCGATTGAATGTTATTGTGAGAATGCCGTTGGTTTTATTGGTTAAAATATCCATATATTTTCCTGCTTTCTTTTTAAATTCATTTAATTCTACTCCGACATATTATCTTGCAATGTTGTGGTGGGTGTGATATGCAGC
>WOYI011084203.1_pt1 | contig 25051 bp, 23 predicted proteins | sample 6423411 | NCBI WGS metagenome assembly WOYI01 (sample SAMN13441803, study PRJNA592873) | oil field metagenome | biome: oil field; feature: oil-well bore; material: oil-contaminated soil; isolation source: oil-contaminated soil from oil-well borehole | place: Germany: Wietze | collected 2016-10-18 ... | reverse complement strand
GTCCTAATATTATGAGAAATATTTAATTTATTTAATAATTGATGAAGATACTCAATTTTTCTTTCTTTTTTCAAATGAAATTGAATTCTTCCATTCATTGTCATTTTATTTTTAATAACAAATGTTGCATCCGCCAGACAAAATCCTAACAATTCATACCAATAATCATTACTATTAATAATTTCAGATGATTTTAATGGTATTCTTAAATCAGAATTTAACGTTAAATTTTGTGCATATTTTTTTATAAACACATCAGCACTATATTGTTTTAGTAATATCTCATGTGTTGGTGTTACTTTAAACGCACATTTATCTGTCTCAATATATTTCAATTGTCCATTAAATTGTTTTTTTATATTTTCGATTGGTTTTTGAAATTCAAATATATTTTTATCTGTATTAAATGTTAATACATCAATACATAATTCACTATCAACATATTCTTTTAATGTAATCCAGCCATTTTTTGTTAACACCTCATGGTCACCCGTAAAACAATCGTGATTACCTCTGGTAATACGTACAGGTGCTATTTTACTCAATTCATTGAGCAATTCGTTAGCCATAATTAATTGTTCACCCTGAAGGTCAAGATAATCATGAACCAAGTCACCAACAATCACAATCCTATCTGGTTTTTCTTTCTGTAATGATGCAATTAAATTACTAAATACTTTTTGGTATTCTTCGTTACGTGTGGGTGTTTTCCGTATATGGATGTCTGCCAAGTGACATATCTTCTTAATAATCATTCAGTTATGTGCAATTATATAAAATTATTTTTTTTCAATACAATATCTAACAACAATTGAATTGTCATTCAATATTTTAAACTGATAAACAAACATATTTTCTTTTTTTTGCATAAAAAATTCAATCAAATCATTTTCGCTGTTAAATGGCTGCTCTCCGATTGAATATGTTTTACTGGAATATTTAAAAATTGGAAGATTTGATGCAAAAACATTTCCTCTTTCTGATAAAAAATCAATGACTCTCATATATCTTTTATCATTTTTATCAAAATCAACAAGTGATTTAAGATAATTAAATTCTGTTTTATCATTATTTGCATATAACGATATTATGTTTTCACACAACACAATTTTTTTCAAGAGACCAGTATACACATTACTTTTCCCTTCATATGGATTGGTTCGGTTTGATATGTCATATTCGTAAGCATTCATTGCTGATAACACTTCACGATTTTTTCGTGCAAAATCAACAACAACATTACCCGCTTCAAATATTTTTGGCTCAATTTTTACTTCATAATTGAAGTATTCAAGCATTTCAATAAGATTTTTAAATTTAGGAAATTGCATTGAAAGAAGACTGTTTGCAACTCCTTTAAGGATTAACGATTCTTTTACGAATTGTTCATTTTGAGTTTGTTCGTTCGTTTTCATAAATAAAAAATTTAAATAAAAGTAATTTTATTGCAAATATACTTAAAAATTCTAATAAATGCAAGGATTTTTGAAAATTGCCAAAATGACATTTTTTAAATAAAATGAAACGACATTTTTTCAGTTTCTTGGCAATGGCATTTCGTTTGTAAAGAAAAAAGTAAAAATAACATTTATAATAAAAATTTATAAAAATTATGTTACCAATATTAAAAAATTCAACTCCGTCAGTTACATTATTCGATAGATTTTTTGACGATTTCTTTGCTTACCCAAAATGGGATGATGTTGCTGTTAAATATCCCTTACATGATGTTATTGAAAACGATGAGGAATATATTGTTGAGTTATCGTTGGCTGGTGTAAAAAAAGAAGATATTTCATTAAATGTTGATGGCGATGTTTTAATAATCAAAGCAGAACGTAAGGAAAGTGACCAGAAGTTCAATAGAAAACAAACTTTTTATGGTATGTATGAAAAATCATTCATTCTCCCAGATTCTATTGATAAAGAAAACATTAACGCTTCTCATGAGAACGGAATACTTAAATTAGTGATTCCTAAGATTAATCAAAAAGAAACTAAAGTTATGAAACAAATTGAGATTAAGTAAGTAAAAGTCCCAAAACAAAAAGGTGTCGAAATTGACACCTTTTTTTTATTGTTCTTCTTGTTGTTGTGGTTGTTGCAATTGCATTTGTGCTTTTGCTTTTTCAAATTCATCTTTATGAATATCAACTTGATGTATAATATAGTTACTAACTTCTAAAACAGTTTTCATATTTTCATTTATAAGTTGTTTACTACTTAACTTTCCCTGTCCTTGCCAAAGTGCCATGTACGTTGGATGATGTTCCGTTGGTAGTCCATAATATCTACATATTACAGCAGACACGGTTTCTGCTTGAATTTCTTTGATTTGCTTTATTTGCCCATAGCTCAAATCATTCTTCTTTTCAAAATATTCCATTGCTTTACTATGGAATTTTCCTTCCTTTTGGTGCAATAATTCATGTGCCCACTCATGGAATATTGTTGATGCAGCACCACTACCGCTTGCACCCGCACTAATGTTTATGTGTCCACCCGCACTAAATCCACCTTCGCCGCCAAATGCACTGTCTTGTGTTACCCTAACACCTTCCTTTTCAAGACTTTTCTTTGCAATATTAAATAAAGCAATCGCATCTGCTCTATCATCATATTCACCTCTCCATTTTGGTTCTTCTGGTATCGGGTCGCCCTGTGTGTTTGCAATATCATAAACCTCACACGGTTTAAAACTATGCCTTACAATTTTTCTTCTTGTTTTGATAGCATTTACCTCATCAGGATTATATTTTTCCTGTCCCGCTTCTACTTTTGCAAGATAATCATTATCTTTTTTCTGTTGTTGGAGTGAATATTGTGACTCCTGACCAGTTTTAGGATTAACGAAAAATTTATTAATACACCAAATCCAAATTGATTTTTTCTCATCAATTACTTCTCTATTATACTGTTTTTTCCATGTATGTTTACCCGCTACTTTAGTAGCATTTTTATCTTGTAAATAAATTAATGCAATGTTACTAAAACTATAATTATGGAAACTATGTGAGAAATTTAAAAACCTCTGAATTTCAGCATCTGCTGCTCTTTCATCAGTTGCGTTGGCAATGTCTTCAATGTATTGTTCAATCTTGGCATCAAGTTCTGCTTTTGTTTTAGTTGGCATATTTGATTCCTGAACCTCTGCTCTAAGTTCTTCTAATTGTGAAACAAAGTCTTCAATATTTTCAGTCTGGCCACCAGAAGTTTTTAATTGATTGTTGATTTCTTTTAAACCATTAAGAACATCGTTTGTAAGTTCGTTACCGAAAATATACCAACTATAATTTTTTGCGTCCCAGCGAAAGCCAAGTTGTTTTAATTTATCTTTTATATTGAATGTTTCGCCCTTAACGTCAGAAACCACAATATATTTAGCATAATCCCTACCTTCTTTACTTTTTAAGGTTTGTTTTTTTAGGTTAACATATTCGAATAAATTATTCACGATTAAATATTTTTTATAAATACTTATTTTAATCGTAAATTTCTTTAGAGTAATTCTTTTTTATTTTGGTCTTTATATAGTTAATTTTGTTACTAACAGTACTACTTGTGAGATTAAATTCTTTTCCGATTTCACAATAATCATATCCCCGAACATACTTCATATCTAATAACGTAAAATCCTGTGGTGATAGTTGTTCAGAAATATAATTTACAGAACTACAATTATCATAGCAACCACTATCATATGTCATCGAAAAAATACTATCTTCAATAAACATATTACCGCTATTATTTATTGTAAAAGTAACATTATCGTTATCAAATGAATTTAAAGTAGCAACACCACATCTCCATTTGTCAATCATATAGTTTTTAGCAATGCTTATAACCCATGATTTAAATTTTGATTTTGTTTTATCGAATGAATTTAAGCTATAAAACATTTTAATCATTATTTCCGATACATCATCATCAATATCAGAATAATTTGAATATTTGTGTTTTAAATAGTTTTTAACGATTATTCTATATTTATCATACAATATTTTTTGCGCTGTATGGTTTCCACTTAGAATATTCGATATTAGAATTATATCTTCTTCTCTCGTCATATGGTTTCTGTAATTTTTGAATAAAGTAATCATCAATCGTTAAATCTCTCGCACAGTATAAACACTTAATTACTTCGTCAATACCTTTATTTCTGCGAAGTTCATCTAAATCTTCTTCAGTTGGAAGTTTAACAATTTTTACCCTTTCTTCACAACCCATATAAATAGTGCTTATTTTTTGATATAATTCAACGGCACTTTTATATGCGTCAGGGTCTAACAGTATAACAACTTCAGGCTTTAATTCTTTCAGTTTTAAAAATAATGTGGTTGATAATGTCTTTCCAAGCATTGGAATTATGTTAACTGGAAACGATAGCATTTCAAACGCACCTTCAACAAGATATACAGTAGAGTCCCAATTCACAAAACCTTCATTAAATATAATTTTTTCTTTATCGGCAAATGGATTTAAATATTTTCTCTTCTTTTCTTTAGGGTCATAACTCCTACCCACAAAATAATTTATCTCACTATTAATATCATAGGACGGAATTATTATCCTTTTTGCGTATTTCCCTTCTGTACAAAAACCAAGCCGATATTTTAAAATAACATCACGACTTATCTTTCTGTCATTAATTAAATAATTATATGCTTCAAAATGTTCCAAGTTTCCTGCATCCATTTGAGAAAACAAAATCATTTCGTTTGGAAGTTTAACTTGAACATACTCTTTTTCATCTTCATCATACGTATAATCAATAAATATACCTGCATATGATTTATAGAGTTCATAATCAGCACTTGTTCCAAATATTCTAACCAACCTACCTAACGAACCGCTAAATTTAGGCTCATCACACTTCCAACACCTAAACATTCGTTTAGCGGTATTAATTTCAAGATTGAATTTACCGTCTGGATATGAAAGTCCTTCTCTTTCTTGGCAACGAGGACAGTTTACCTGCAACTGTTCTGACTGCAGATATCCTTGAACATCATCAAAAATGTTCTTTATTATCGAATGAAATTCTTGTCCTCTAATCATGGGAACAAATATAGAAAAAAATTGCCTTAAATCAAACAATTTAAGGCAATTTCATTAATTATTTTTTTCGATTAAAATTTCTTCTCGTCATTTAAGAACGGGAAAAACATAATAAGTCTGTTTAGGAATGCGGGTGGAACGATAACAAAGTTTCTACCCAATGCCATATGATTTGCTTGAATTTCATTAAATAATTTAATGATATTTACTTTTAACGCACTATCATCAGACACCGATACACCACCAGTTTTTACTTTCTGAAACTCTGCAAACAGTTTTTCATAATCACGTTTTGCTATAACTAACTCATCCTTTAATTTTGCATTTTCATTAGAAAGAGTTGTAACTTGTTCTTCAAGCCAATCGACACCTTTTATTGGTTCGGGTTCAATTTCTAAAAGTTTTTCATCTTTTTTTGGCGTCAATTCAACATCCTGCAACAATTCTTCCACCTTTTGTTTTGCTTTTAAATCCCTTTCTTGCGCAGGAGTTAAAGGCTTTTCTGCTTTTTTAATAGGCGCTTTAGTGGTCTTGGGTTTTGCAGTGGTTGTTTTACCAACATTACCTTTTGCTAATTTAACTAAATTTTGTTTTGCCATTTTATTCTATTATTAGGTTTGAATTCAAGTGTGCAATAAGACCTGCCTCATCGTTCCAAATAAAAGCATCTGCTGCTTTTATCGAGCCAATAAAACCTTTCTTATGATGCCATTCTTCCGTTCCAGTAAGACTTGAAAGATATCTCACAGTAACACCCAAATCTTCATTAAGCATTCTTGCTTTATCGAGAACAGTATAATTTATATTTCTTTTTCTATGAATGTGTCCTAAATGCCATTCATGATATTTAGTTTCACTCCACATAGGTTTAGATTCAATATCATTTGCCATCAACATTGGTAATGACGCCTCTTTTTCTTCACCGCCATGTGTAAAACCAAGCAATACATTACCAAAACGATAATATTTTCTTGGCGATGCACCTGTGTTAATCCATACTGCTGGGTCGTTATTAAACCACGCTTCAAGAAATTTACCCATATAAAAACTACGCTCAAAATCATGATTACCCGGGATAACAATCGCATCCACAGGTACACCAGTTTGTTTCAACATATTAATTGCATCAACAAGAAGACGAACACCTACATTAAATGTTTTTTGCCATCTAAGGTCTTCGTCTTGCTGAGTACCTTGCGTGGTCGTATTAAATATTGTGTCGCTATTAAAGAAATCATTTCCTATTGGAAATAAAATGCGTGAATATTCAAATCCACTTGCCCTTTGTACCAGTCTTTGAATTGCGTCTAAAAATCTTAAACGAGCAATTTTTGTATCGTAGTTTTCACCAGTTTCACCGCCCCATGCTAATTTGCCCAAGTGAAGGTCAAATATCGAGACTTCCAGTAGGTTATTTTCTTCATTTGAGTTTTCTTTTCTCAGTTCCCAATCAAGAATAGGTGCTTCATATCCCCTTGTTATTTCGGCAAATACTTCACCAGCAAGTTTTTCTTTCACAACTTCAGGTCTTCGAATAAGACGTGCTTTAACCTGAAAATTCTGAAACGTTTGCGGTTTTTTGTCAATCACCGCAGTTACATCCCACTTATTTACTCGATGTTCCGCTACTTGCCACACATCCATATCAACCTCACATATTTTCAATAATTCAGGAAGTGTTTTAATATGGTCAAGCGGGTAATTTCTTCCGCCAACCCATTCAATATCTGCAACACCACCCTTTTCAGAATAATTGGTTTTTTCACCATTAGGCGTTGGAGGAATGTCTTTGGGTTTTTTTGGTTCGAAGGTTTCGGATTTTGTGGTTGAAGTCATAAACATAGTTGCATATTTTTGATATGCATCGTTGAAGAGAGCAAAAAGTTCATCCTCAAGTGTACCATTTTCATATTTTTCACTAACAACCGCTTTAATATTTTTTATATAAGTATCAGCATATCCGCATGCAACAGACGCTTCTTTTACAGATATTTGATTGTTGATTGCATAATTGATGATTTCTACTGCTTTTTCTATTCGTTCTTTTGTCATAATCTAAAAATTTTGTCAAACATAATATAAAAATCTCACATTGTCAAGATTTTTATATAAATACATTCCCATTTTTTTTAAGAAGCACGATAGTTTCCTCAATTCGCTGGCACTCTTTCGGAAAAGAAACCTCATTTGAAATACCCATGTCAAACCACTCACCCTCTCTGCGAAGATGTGAATATCTCCTTTGTAAAGTTTTTTCGATTTTGTTTGCATATTCAGACTGATACGTATCAATTAACTGTAATTTTGATGCATTACCTGTCTGTAATTGTAATAATCTTTTTTTTGGGTTCTTTGATATCCCAATTTTATAGTAACTATTTTCTAATGATTGAATTAAATAAACATATTTCATTTAACGATACCCAATGTTTTTAGTCCTGCAAATCCAACGGCATAACTATCTGACATATCGAAACAAATATCTTTTGGTTCATCAGAATCTCGTTTATAAAACCATTCAATTTGCGGTTCTAAATTACATACTTTTTTCCAGATATACAACTTTTTTTCTTTTTTATATTCATCTGGAAATGATAGTGTTTCAATTTTTTCACCATTTTTCTTGTATGTGGTTTTCACCAATTCGGAACAAAATAGTTTTCTTGACTCATAAACAGATATTTTCATTGGATACACACCAAATACTGTATATAGGATATATCTACAAATACCATTAAACCCAAAAAGTAATGATACGGTATTGGAGTTATTGCTCCCGCCAAGTGGTTCTTCAACAATGATGTTTGTGATTTCACCATTAAGTTCGTTAAATATTCGGTCTCTGTAATCTGTAATATATTTCCTGAAAATTTCTGCTTTATGTATATCCCTATCTGCAACAGGAACACTCTTATCGGTTTTCAACTCTAAATGTTTAAGTTCAATAAGTTTTCCCTTACTATCCCATAATGCACTACCAATATTGGTTGTGCTTATATCCAATGACCAAATATATTTTTCCATAAATTATTTGATTATTAGTCTACCCTCATTTTCTTTAATATGCTCAATCATCTCTTGAACTTCTTTAGGTTTGCTTAAATATAAAGTGATTAAATCTTCAATAACACCACCAATTTTTAAGCTTTTTCCTTTACACAACATTTTAAATTTATTATGCAAATCACCATCAATGATAATTGATTTAGGTTTCGTGCCACCAACTGTAACCAATTCTTTCATATGTGTCATAAATTTTTATTTCTTAATTTATAATAAATACTAAGAATTTATAAAAAATTATAGATTTTTAGAGCTATTTCGAATAAAGAAGTTTATTTAATTGTTTGCGAATACCATCTTGCTTTGAATATGCGTCAATTTCATATGATCTTTTATCGTAAGGTACTTGTGAAAAGTATATTGTGTCGCCCTTATAGACAATTTTTGTATAGTCAACTTCAATTAAATCCCCCAATTCCATTTGATGTAAATGAATTAATTCATGAGAAAGAAATGTCTTTATGGGTGTTGGAAGTGTTCCCTTTTTCACAAAAACGTTATATGTGTGTGGCTGAAATGGATTTTGTTGAATGAATCCAATGATTTCATATTCGGCATTACTCATATTTTTTGGAGAATAATAAATATTTAAATTAATTGTATCGTAATCAAATATTTTATTTAAAATAACCATAGCGATAGTGTCCGCATATTTATGGGTAGTAAAATTGTTTACAATCATTGTGGATGGAAATTCAAAACGATTAATTCTTTTTTCTCTTTGCTTAGTTATTATTACAGAAATAACAATTCCGAGTACAATTACCAAAAGAAAAATAAGCATTATAATCCAAGGTTTTTTCATTTTAAAAATCTATTGCAAACACTAACGTTCTCGATATTGTTGAATCTTTTGTAATTGGATTATTTAATTTACCGATTGCAACAAGATTTTTATTTTCATCATATATACCAATTTCTGAAATTGAAACTGGTGATACGTTATCCCACGTTGGATTTGTAGATGTATTAAATTCATCTAATAATAAATTTATTCCTAAATCAGTTGTATATACAATCGCTTCAATATCTGACATAACAGTGCCCAAGAAATATGTTTCATCGCCAAAAGATAATTTATCTATCTCACCAGATGCTGGATAGCCCAAATAATTTAAATTATATAATGGTTTATCTTCATAATCAAATAATGAAACTTTATAAATTGTGCTCATAATTTGATTTTTTGTTATTGTTCCCCCAGACACCCAGCCACCATTTGTTTGGTCAGTAACATCATATACTCTCCATTGATTTGAATCAGGCATAATTTCATTAATATTGGTAAAACCACTATTATTCACAATTTGCACATAAAATAATATTTTTGTTGCACAATAACCCGTCATATTTATAATATCATCACTCAAAAATTTAAAATCTTCTTTATTGAGAAAATGTATATTAATTTGATAAAGATACGGGTCGCCTATTCCTAATTCTATTTTTTTAATATAATTACAGTGAATTGGCTGTGTGTATCCAGTCGGAATTAATGTATATGTTATAAAAACTGTATTACCGCTCATTTTCTTTATATTATGGACATGGTATTATTTCACTTATTCCTGCATTATAATCAGGAAAAGTCCAATTTCTATTTGCTTTATATGACATTGCAAATAATAATTCTTGGTCTTCAATTACAAATATTTTAAGTTCATGAAACACTTTACCAACAATATTTCCATTTTCATCCCCCAAATCATAATAACGTGTATTCAAAGACGATCCTGTTGTTGCACCAGTTAATAATTTTATATTACCAATTGCAGTTAATTTTAATCCCATTGTTGCGCCTGTTGATTTATGCCACATTATAGTCGGAATATGTAAAGTAGGTACATTTTTATCTGGTACATTCACATATAATTCTTCGCCATACACATTTGCTGGTGATGAATTTGTATAATGAATAACACCCAATTTTTTATATATTGGTGCATGATTCTGAATATATGAGACAAAACCACCATATGTTTTACTATTAAAATCAGAATATTTTAGATTTTCAGCAGCAACACCAGCAATTTCTTCAGTATAGATTATAGTTAAATTCCAAAATGGAAATACTATCGTTGGGCATTGACAATTTTGTAAAAACGATAAAACGCTTTCATCAAGATATTCGGTTGATGGCATAGTAAAAACAGTTTCACCACTAAAATTAATGTAATCATAATAAGCCAATGCACCAGCATAAACAATTCCAGATACTAATCCCGTAAAATCGGGTAATTCTCTATCAACAGTAACAACTAAATTATCACCACCCAATGACCCACTATTTATGTTTTGTATTTTATATAATAAATATGGTTGAGGATATGTTTTGGTAATTGTATGTCCTGTTGTGGATACATCATATGTCCACTTTACCAGCAATAAGTCACCTGCTTGTGGTTCTTGACCACTTGTACCATAAGTTGGTGCTTTGATTAATTTTAATTTAGTGCCACCTGTTACACCGCCAATATTAATCATCATATCGGGTTGTTTAACATGATTACTATCAGTAATAAACGTTGCCGTGCCACCAGTCGTTATATTAAAAAACCCAATTGGTTCGGCAGTATTTGTAACAATATATTGCGAAGTGGGAATACTTGATATTTCATTATATGGGTCACTACCCAAATCTCTTGGTATAAATGATATTATATTTGGATTTTTATCTGCAGGTCTTAGTATGTTAGAATCAAACGGCATTAAACCAGTTGCATTGTTAAAAGCATAATCAATTTCACTATCTCCAATAGCAAAATATTTAAAACCTAATTGACCAGTAGAAAGTAACTCCCTTCCTTTGGTTGTTAGTTTTATATTAATTACAACGGGGTATGTTTTATCAATAAACGCCATTTAATTTTTTGTTTTATATAAATACGCATAATTTAATTTATGAAATTGTTGGCGGTATATTACAATTCAAATCAAAAGTATCGGCGGTAGTTAATATTAATATTGAGCCAGTATCAATTGTTGTTAAATTAGAAATTATCACACTAACCGAACCAAATCTTTCTTCTGGAATATCACCACTATAGCAATCATATGTTGCCCTAATTCTAATTAAATCAATATTACTTGCTGTTATGGGAATGCCAATTGTATGTGTTCCATCACTTTCTTGAAAATCAGAGCCTTGTGAGTCACTATACATTGCAGTAACTTCGTCAATCGTTGCCCAAGTTGAACCCCCATCTAATGAAATTTCTAATCTGGTTGTTGCTTGATTTGGATGATATCCTGTGTCATTATAATTATTATCTGCAGATGCTTCAATATGATAACCTAAAACAATTGTTAATGTTTGCGACACTAAATTATTTGCACCAATTGTAGCAACATCACCGCCAATAATCGAATCAAAGAATAATTCAACTACTTCCAACGTTGGTGTTGCAATTTTAATATCACCATAACCAATACCACTTGCATTTTTTGCAAATGCCCTAAAATAAGTTTGTGTTCCTGATATAAGACCAGTAATTGCGTTATTAAAAGTTAAACCAGTTATATCACCAGATATAAATGCTTTACTAAAATTAGCAGTATTTTCATACACTAAATTATTATTTGTGCCCCAATATGAATTTTGTGTATATAATATGCCATATTCTTGAATTGGAAGTGCTCCTTTCCAACCAATACTACTACCACTAACATTAAAATTAGTGCTCCCCAAATCTTCAGCACTACCTGTTGTTACGCCACTTGGTGGATATGTTGGCACAATTCCAGTCATACCAGTTAATGTTTGTCCATAATAAACAATACCGTCAATAATAACATATGCTCTATATGCATATGTTGTACTTGCGGATAAACCCGTAATATCCATGTGATAATTATCACTTAGTAGTGCTCCTGATTTCAACGGTGTTAATTCCCAACTCATATCATTTTAATTTTATTTTGCTAATTCTGGCAATTTTTCACCACCACTTGTACCGCTATCTGAACACGTATATGATTGCTGCAATGCCGATGAACCAATACTTCTACCGCTTGATACTGATGTTATTGCTACGCATGCTAATGATTGTCCACTACCAGCAGTCGTACACGCATGTGTTACAACATGAATACAATCACCATAATCAACATTAATAATATAACTACCATTACAGTCACAATAAAGGCTTTTAGATGAAATAGTACATGTATTTAACACAGTACGACTGCCGCCTCTCCAACGAATAATTTCATAACACGTAGGCACAACAAGTGTCGTAGGTTGTTTACAAAGTCTCCAAGAAAGTGTTGCTGAATATGATTGACCTACCGATAATGAACTATATAAGCAACCACATTCACAAACATCCACATCCACACCATCAATACCTGATTGTCCCCCAAGAATATGATTGAAATTTACGGGCAATGTTGAAACAGCACATGTTTTAGTTGTTATCGAATTACCATATCCAACACCTGTTGAGTTTTTAGCATATGCTCTATAATATGTGTTGGTATTCGGTGTCAAACCAGTAATGTTTGTCGGATAGAACGTTTCATTTGGAATATCTTGACAGCAAGTACAGCAACAAATACTACTATTACCATAGTTTAATAATGTGCTTTGTGCCACATTCTGTGTATAAATTACACCATATTCTTGAATTGGAAGCATACCATTATCTTCCATTTTATGTTTCAATAAATTAAGAGATGTGGTTGTACAATTAACCAAGACACTTGTGGTCACAGTTGGCACAAATGTCGGCACAACTATGGTTGTACCTGCACTATATTGCATACCATATGCAGTTACTCCACTGCCAATCCCAACAGGAAGTACATAACCACCTGTATTTAATATCGTATTGTTAGTAAATCCACCCGCATATGTACATGCACTTGGAGTTATAATTATTGGGTCAATCGGTTTCGCAGGTATTATTATACTACACGTTTGACCATAAGCGGTAATCGTATCAGATTTAACAACCGCCCTATATTGGTAAGTAGAACCTTCTGTCAACCCACTAATTATCGCTGAATACATATCAGTTGTTAACATTTCAGTACATAATGGATTTGGCTGACATAACCATGTACCACTTGCACCACATTTATATTCCATTCCATAATTGGTAATTAAATCATAATTTAGCACGTTCATACCACCAGTATTTTCTATTCTGCCAATACCACCACCCAATTCATCATAACAAGCAATACCACCAATTGTTTCTACGTATAATTCAGCAGGTGCGTCTTCCTGTATAATTTTAAACACACTACCAGCATCACCCAAATATTGATACATCGCATGACCCCTCATATCAGAGGTAGATGAATTTAGGGCATATAAATTCACCCCTCTTTTATATGTAAATTTTTGTTTAGTGAATACAGTATTTCTAACCACTAATCCACCTTTCTTTAAAATAATTGTTGCAGATAATAATTGGTCGACAAATCTCTGGAAAAATGCATTATATTTACTTAAAAATGTATATAAATTACTAAAAGTATAACCATTTGATAGTAATGAATTTTCTGGGTCAAGTTCTGCTCTTTTTAAATATTCTAAATATACGTTCAATAATGTTGGATACCAGCCGCCCTTAAAATCAGTGATGGTTTTTCTGGTTCTAACATTTATCATTCTTCTTTGAATTAATTCGAGGAATTCAAGGAATGATAATTGACTAATATCCCCAACACCAAAATTATCCGCCACAACAGGAAAGAAAATTTCATTACCACCAACAAGATAATAAACACTAATTACTGTTCCATATTTAATACCATTCGGCAAAAAGATTTCATAAGGGTTTTGACTATTTAAAGAATAATCTTTATTTGGTTCTAATGCAATGCCATCAACTAAAACTTTAAGGTCTGAGGCTGTATTTACTTTATAATTTAACTTATATACATATTTACTTGCAGAAATATTATAATATATTTTACCACTACTAAAACTATCAACCCTAATAACCTCACTTCTCATATTAATACTGCTACTACCTGTGACCTCAAGATATGCCACTTGTAGATATGGACTAATGCTTAAATATGGCACTAAATCTGGATTTTGAATTATCAATTGATTATTATTTGCATCCACAATATAATCAGCAGTAAATTGACCCGTACCTTTTGTAAGTGCAACACCATTTATTGTAACCTGCACATCACCATGAGGTGTACTTGGTAATGGTATTGTTGTGCTGCCATTTGGTAATTTTGCCACCCTTGTTACCATATAATTTACACTAATACCACTAAGAGTACTTCCTGTCATTAGTGTTGCAGGATTTTTATACATAAATGTTGCCTGAATAACATCTCTTCCATTACCACTATTTATTGCATAGTTGTTGTTTGTGATTATAAAGCTATCGCCCGAAACAATGTAATCAGTACCACCCGTTGCACCAGTAAACACCATATGTGTAGAACTACCAGTAATGCCTGAAAATGAAAGTCCTGCGTCCATAAAATATGTACCGCCAGTGCCACCACTATATTCTTTCTGGCCATTTAATAAAATACCATTGTAACGAACTTCTAAATCTCCTTGAAGTGTACTGCCTGAATATGGTAATGGAAGTTTAAAAGCATTTTTAGTCCCATTATAGTTCAATGAAATATTAACATACGAAAATGGTAATGTATATCCGCTTGAGTTTGCAGGAAAATCAGTATTTTTTATATAATCAAACGCATCGTATTCAATACCACGTGCAGTATCAAGTGCAACATCAACTTCTTTCGTATTCAACACAAGTTTACTGTCTTGTTGATAATATTGCGGTGTCGTATCATCAATTCTTGTAATTGCGCCCTCTTCCACCCAAGATTTTTTATTATCAACAGTTTGAATTAAATTAAAGCCAGCCATACGAAACACATCCATATATGCCTGACCGCTATCCGTATCGCCAGAAACCTGAAAATAAAAATTATTTGTTTCGATAGGTGCAATAGGATACCCATCTGTATTGTAAGGTAAAGAATTTGACGGAAAATCAGCTTCTGTTAAAGTAACTGAATTTGGATTTATTTTTCCATTAACAGTATAAACATATTCTGTGATATTAATAAAGGGTTCTGGAATACCAATTAAAAGAAACATTGATTTTATTGCTTCTCTTGTACCCTTTGATTTCCAATAATAATTTGTATTATTTAAAATTCTTCTCCAAAGTTCAATGTCAATTTCTGCAGGTAATAAGTCATCATATAAATCTCTTTCAGTATCATCAATTGTTAAGATGGTTTCAACGAACTCATTTTCGTTAACTAACGAAAAATAATCCCAGCCAAAAGTTTTTGCGAGATTTTTTATGAGTTGGTCGGGTGCATTATTAATCTTATTATAGGTAATACGATTAATGTTTACCAAAGAATCAATAAACTGTCTCAATTCGTCAAATTCTCTGCCATATAACCTAAGAAGTTTAGTCATTTTGCCCTCTTCAGTAAGGTCATATGTTTTTATTGATGCGGGTGTTAAAAATCTTGCAATTAAATCGGTTTTAATTGCATCATATTTACCACCAATTCTTAATATTACTTCTAAGAAATTACGATATTTTGCACCACTAATATCAATATTATATCCGTCACTTGTGTTCCACAATAATGTAGTATCTGCATAATTAATTGTACCATCATCAAGCAATGTGGGGTTTTTCATCATAAACTCAAACCCAGATGTTTCTATTCTTTTAGAAAGAATATATTTCTCATAATCACTTAATTGTGTTCTAAATTCCTCAAAGACAACGTTATTTGGCTTTAAATGAAAATCAAGACTTCCCGATTGACCACTCGTATCACCACTAAATAACATTGGAAATGGATTACCCTGCACTTCTAATGTTATGAATTTATCTCCAGAACTATATCCAGTAAACCCAATTATAAAATATGAATTGCCAGTTGGATTAAGTTGTGACCAAATAATATATTTATCATACGATAAATTTAAATTCCTAAGTTCATTTCCATCGGGTGCACTTGTATTACCCGCATTTAGAATTAGCCCAAAAATATTGCTCGTGTAACCCGTTGGTATTTTAAAAGTAGATATGTTTGTTGTTGAATTATAATTAAACCCACTAAATGTAATGTTTCCACCCACATTTGCTTGCGAATTTACAAAAAGACTTGCAGGATAACTTAATATAATATTTTCAACTGTTACTCTTAAAAATTCATATGCTGAACCATATCTAACAAAAGTGTTTAAATCTGATTTATCGAGATTTAAAACAGCATTTGTAGTAGTTCGCAATAAAATTTCCGATTGTGTTTGTGACAAACCCAACGTTTCGAGAGTAACTGGACGAACAAATGAACTTAACGTACCAGTATAATCAATGGGCACTCTCCCCTCAAAATTGCTTGTAACAACAAATCTACCAAAAGAAAATATTGTTTGGGATGCTGTGTTATTGAAATTAACTCCGTTTAAGTTTGAATCAAGTACGTTATTTACAACTTTTACTTTTGCCACAAGTTTTACATTTTACTATAAATACGAGAACATAAAAAATCCCAATTTAACTTATTGGGATTTTTACAACTATTATTGAAATTTATCATTAAATGATTATTGAACCTCATCAGTAACATCTTCAAAATTTTGAGTTTCATCAATCGTAGTTCTTTTCTCTTTAACTTCATATAATGGAACATCAGTAACATCTTCCTTAATTTCATATAAGTTAAACTGTTTTGTTATAACCCTATCCTTATCATAATAAGTAAGAATTCCCTTTTGTACGTCTTTAATTTGTTCGCCTGCAACAATTTCTGCGATAGTATCTAACGTGTTTTCAACTAACTCAACTTCAAGTGTAAGTGGCGAAAAATTTGTGTTCGAAAGTAATATAACGTCGCCAATATTACCTATATACGGCAAAGCATTTGGTTTAACATCTGATGAACTACTTGGAGTAACCTGTAAAAACATTAAAGTACCGCTATCGTCAAAACGATATCTTATTGCTTTTTGTGATGTGTTACCGACATTTTCACTAACTGGAACAACTTTATTTGATGTAACAACGTATCGAACAGTATTCCTTTTTTTAGTACCATCGGAATTTAAATATTCTATTCTATACCCCTGAAGCGCATTATTCGCTCTTAACGCTTCGGGTAATGAACTAACCTGAACAACAATACCTTTTACCGATGGAAGTGCTGATAACACACTACAATCTTCAACCATCGATCTAATAACTTTAGGTTTAAAATAAATCGTATATATTCCCAACTGATTAAAAGTTGAAGCAGGAAGTCTTAGGTTATATAAACCCTCTAAAAGATTTTCATCATCAATAATCTGCTCATCATCGGGTAGATAACAATACTCCAAAACTTCTTCAGCATCTAATCTAAAAATATCATTATTGCTGGTTTGTCTATTTGGCGTATAATTATAAAATATGTCAATATCGCTAATATTAACGTCTGAGGGTTTTGTTATGCCATATGTTCCAATTGCCATATTATGTATTTTTTACTATTTTAAAAAAATTACCGCCAGCATATGTTTCTAAATCAACCAGATTTTTAATATATTCTAATCTATAGTTTCTGTCAAATACTGATAATTCTTGTCTTATTATAAATACATCGTTAGTAATTTTTGGGTTACTGACAATGTTTTCTTTCTTAGGGTCTTTATATATTGGTACATTAATAAAACTTGGACTTGTGATACCTAATGTTATAAAACTAAATGTTGTACCTGTTGTTTGACCACTAATATCAACAAACCGTATTCCTCCGAGATAATAAATTATTGAATTACCTGTTGAATGCACAAAATCAACGCCATTGCTTAATACACTTCCGCCACTCACATATTGTTGATTAAATGGTACATTTACCACATATTTTTTTAACTCATTTAATCTGCTTGTACAACCACCTGTAACAACATATGGTACGTATGTATATCCAGAATAATCAATATCGTTTGTTGTCCCAGTACAACCGCTCAGTGTATATGCATCAAAAAAACCCAAATCAGGCATCTCCGCAGTTAAATTAATTTTAAAATGATAAATTGCTGTTAAATCTGGAACAATAATATAACTATTACCACTGGTGGTTGCCGTTAAACCAGTGGTTAAAGCCATTTGTATTGTTTTCTTTAATACTTCCATATTTAACTAATCTTTTTCCTTAAATAAACTTTAATATCTTTTTCGGGATATTTTATTTCAAACATTGAATCTTCTGCTGAATAAATTGTGTTATTAATAATCCGTATTTCGCCTGTGGTTGTATTTGCAAATGCTTGTGATACCACATTATTTGAATACTGGCCGCCAACCTTATTATAAACCTTTACATTTAAAATATTTATAACACCATTTGCTTCCAGTATTTGTCTTTCCAATCTACCGAGAAATACGTCTTCGTTCATTTCATGCTCATTAATATCAAAGTAATCTCTTACAAGATTAATTATATTATTAGCAATTTGATTATCCGAAACGTTTTCAACATAAACATCAATATCTATTGCCAAATTAAATATCTTACCATCTCTTATTTCAATATAATCATTAATCATTCTATATTGACTAAGATATTCAGCAATATTTTCTTTTAATAGTGTATTACTGGTATTTGATAATTTACCATCTTCACCAATATCAAGTATTGATATAACTACTTTATTATTTTCTTTCATTACATTTGCACGGAATGGTGAACCGAACTTCCCGGGCATCTTGTATATTTGAACCAAATAATCAGTCAATGTTACCCCTCTGTATTGACTTGAAAAATTATATTTTATTAATTGCCTGATTTGTTCAACACTTAATCCATCATTACCGCCAATTGCTGGTATTGGATTAGTTACTTTTAAACTTCTTTGTACCGCTTGATTATAGTCCTGTCTTGAACCCTGCACAGTTAATGTATGTGCACCAAGTTGAGTTAGAGTTCTTGCACCAATATTTGAGTTACTGCCACCACCAGTACGATATCTAACAAATAACGTATAATTTGCCTTTAATTTTTCACCCAATGCGGTGTTGTTTAAGAAATTATCGAGAAAATATTTGTTAGTAACACCTTCTTTAAGAAATCCATTTCTAAATGCATCAACATCTGAATTACCCGAACCAAAAGTTAATTTACAATATCCATTTGACGTGAATTCTTTTATGAATTTTTTCGTAACATCCAGCCAACGACCCGCTTTAATACCATTTGTGTTTGTATTTTGTTGTGAACTATTAGTATTTTCAACAAATATTCTTTGCTGTGCTAAATAATCCACCTCATAATATCTATTTTTATTATTTAAAAATTCATCAATTGGTGGATTGGTAGTCCAATTTGTTTCTTCCATTAATATAACGCTTTCAATTTCAATAACATCGGGATTCGGTAATGTTATTGTAAAAAATGGTATTACATCTGTTGGAGTTATTGTTCTTTTATATATTTGAGATGAACCATTAATCACCACTTCTCTTTTAGTAATTGTATAACTTACAATAATACCATTTGAATCCAAATTTGGTAAGATTGAACGATTCGGGTCCCCTAAATTACTAACAGGTGAATTCCAGTTAATCATTTCTTGCGTTTCAAATACTTTGCCACCACCAACAACTTGAGCACCTGCTGCCAATCTCGGATAATACGATGTGTCAGGTTTATCACCAAGAACAGGAACATTAACGCTAAAATCAACAACAGTAACAGATGGTCTTCGAGCAGGAATATTGAATCCCATGTTTTTTGCAATATTTAAAATAGAATTTCTTTGTTGAGCATATTCCAATTGTGTTTCTTGAAATGCTCTATCGGTATTAATTGCCAAATTATTACCAACACCCGCATTTAAATCAATAAGCATTGCGCCTACGCTTGAATCTGTAAAGTCGCTTAAAACTTCGGGATATGTTTGTCTAATAAGTGAGATTAAGTCAGTTCTAATTTCGCCAAAAGTCCTGCTACCATATCTAATTACGTTTGTTACTGTGTCTGTTGCCATGTTTTATATATTAAAAGTTTAAATCTAATTCACCCGATTCACTAAATGCATCTTCAGAATATGTGAATTTTATTTTCACATTCAATTGGTTTTCTGACGCTGGTTGTCCTTCTGCATCCACACCCCAATTAAAATCAATTCTTTCGATTTTAAGTGCTGGAATGTATTCAGAAACGGTTCTTTTTATTTCTTGTTCAATATCACTTGCAGTCAAATTATCATTTGGCTCAAAAATAAATTTTAATAAATCTGTTCCATAATCAGGTTCATAATATCTTTCCCCCTTTTGTGTCAACAATAAGAGTAACAAGTCAGAACTGAACGCATCTTTTGTTACTCTACTCATTTTGAAATAAGTATTGGTAGTAACATCGTCGTTAAGCGGAAATTTAATATTATATGATACCATTATAAAAGATTTTTCTATAAATACTTATAAACAAAAAAATCCCGATATATAGTATCAGGATTTGTCTTATTTAAAAATTATTTGTTATTGGTTTTTCGGTTTTCTACCTCTTTTGCCTTTTCTTTCGACCTTTTCTTGGTCTTCCTTTTGCTTTTTAGCATCATAAAGGCTTTTAATTGATTCTTTCATTTTGATTACTTCCGCATCGCCATACTTTGCCAAAACACCTGTATATGTATTAAAATCAGGTTTTTCATACCCCACCGCATCTGATTCAGATACCGTAACACCAGCGAGACATTCATCAAACACCATTCGTTTCATGTCATCAGGTAGTTCATCAAAAATCTCTTCATTAACCACAATTGCGAAATTTACACCTTCTGCAAGCACTTGCACAAGATCATTTGCTCTCCAAGGTTTACAAACCTCTTTTTGTTTATTGTTACAAAGCACCCTAAATTCAACCCATTGGGGTATTGAAGTTTTTTCCCTGACTTCATCGAACAGTTTCTCCAGTTCAGGAGATGCTTCTTGAAATTTTGCCATAAAATTTGTTTTTAATTGTTAATAATAAAATTATATTTACTTCTAATTTGTTCAATTTTTTGACTGAGTTCGCCAAACATCGGGTCTTCTTTCTCAAATTGCTTTTCAAAATTTTCCTCAAGTTCATCAAGGTATAAAAGCATGTCTTCAACACTTGCCTTAACCATATCTTCAACCTCAATCAATGTTGCTAATTGCTTATTAACAACATCTTGTTTTTTTATTTCTTCCATTTTCTTTTCATAATCTGAATTGACAGATGTTATTTCCTCTTCTGTTACAGTTTTCACACCAGCAGCATCAAGACGTTTTTCAAGCAAGTCACCTGCATTATCTTTCGTACCTGCCAATTCATCAATTTCGTTAATTTTTTTCGCTGCCTCTGAATTAAAATTGCCTTTTTCAAGGTCTTGCTTTAAATTTTCCAAAAATGTTCCCATATTATTACTTTTTATTAAATTCTACCCACGATTTCCATTTCAATTCCTTGGAATTTCCACACTTCATGCGTATCGTTATACATTATTCTTTTTAAATATTTTGTCACACCAAATCCCATTAATTCGCCATACTCATTTTTAACGAAGATTTCTTTAATGTCAATGAGTTCTTTAAATAAATCAGATTCTTCTGTAATAGTACTGGTTTTAAACTTCAAAGGTATAAAAAATTCTAATTGCCTATGCTCAAAACCAATTTTTTTTATATGTAAAAATTCAGTTAATTGTTCTATTTTATTTAAAATATTTTCATTGCTATGTGTTGCTTTAATTGGAAAATCAAACTGCTTTGATTTTTTTATTGTATCCATTACTTCATATTCAAAGTCAACACCCTCTTTTTTCGTTTTTTCCACAACATTAAATACTTTAGCCAACCCCACTTCAATCGGTATGTTATTAAAAATATATAACAATTGATAATCATCATCTTTAGTACGCCTCTCTTCCATTTCAATTTCTATAACCTCGCCAATTGTCTTACCTGCATATTTATGTTTTTCGTCATAAAAACCATAATAATTATACCTTCTACCATATTGGTCTTTCTTCTCTTCCTCGAAACGTAAATGCTTATCCATTGCAACCGCCTTTTGATGTGGTGTTGCTGTACGTATGAATTTATCTGCTTTTTTCAAAACATCATAATACTCACGAACATACTTCTCATCAGTTTGACCAGCATAAAATTTCTCAAGTAACTGATTGTGATGTAATTTACGTTGAACACGCTTGTCTCTTTCCTGTAAATTATTGGGGTCTGCTTTAAGTACTTCGATTTCTGTGTTATACAACGCAATACTTATTGCAATCATAATGGTATGGTATTTCACATATAACCAGAGAAGTATTTTCTGGAAGAATTTTTTCATATTATACTACTGCTAATGTTTTTGCAACTGCTGCTTTATAAAATTCTGCACGCTTTTTCGTAACATCTGCAAGATTATATTCAACTTTAAAATCTTCATATAATTGCTCACCAAGTTGCTTACGAAGGTCGGCATCAAGTATAAGTTTTTTCAAATATTTTTTCCAATATTTATGTGCATTTTTTTCCGCAGGTATTAATACACAGTTTTCCATGTGGCGACCATGTACGTTATATGGTGGAATATCTGAACAAACAATCGGAAGTTTCCTTGTCCAACATTCGACCTGCTTCAAATTAGAATTATGATTAAAAATTCCATTACCATTATATAGATGTATATTTTCAACCTCAATATCATAAACATCTTTTACTGAATATTCTATTTTTGCCACTTTTAATGTATATGCCTGTTCTGAATATCTATTACTATGATTTTTTTCACATAATACTTTTAATTTATTTTTTTTCATTTCAGATACAAATCCAATTTCACTATTAAAAATATCGCATCCACTTCTATTTAATCTCACATTATAGTAATATCTCCTATACTGTTTATTAAACGAATAAGTAATTTTTGACATAATATTAAATCCAAGTAATAGTATTTGTATTTGTTTTGCAAATATTTCACTTTTTGTTGTAAATGAAACACAAACATTATCGATTGATATTGTTCCATCGGCTTCAAATAAACCACGTAAAAATTCTTTAATTACTGATTTTGGCGATTTAAATATAAATTGTGGTACTTCAAATACTTTGCCTTTATCGTTTCTAAGATTTTCTTGATAACAAATTTCTGCTAAATGTTTTGATGGTATTCTAATTTCAACGCCAAATCCTTCTTTACACAAAGAATTATTACACCTCTTATCTGGTTTTTTATCGTAAATAATTGGTACTAATCCCATACCCTCAACTAATAATTTAATATCTTGAACAACATCATTATATCTTTTATCACATGAAATATTTAAATAACCCCTTGAAAAATGACCATCACCAAGCATATAACCAAAAAACCTACCATAATTTTCATTAATTTCAATTGATGGAATCATTTCTTTATTTGATTTATCTAAAACGCTTTCAGTAATTTTTTTGCCTAATAATAATGGATAATATATTTTCTGGTATTCTTTGGATTCAAAATTAAATGGAATAATATCAATACTATCATTAATTAAAATATCTTTCAACATTTTCCAGTTGTTATTAATTAAAATTCTATGTGTTTCAGTTCCCTCTATTTCATAGCCATTTTCGGTAATTAATTTTATTACTTTTTCATTGGAATACTTAAACACATTAATTATTTTTTCATTTAATATATTTAATGTTTTCCAATAACCATTATTTACAATATCGCCAATTTTTAAAATACCACGACTTGTTGGAATTAATGTGTTTTCAGTAACACATTTCATCCTGTTGAATGAGTTGTCGGCAAGTGGTGCAATTACTATATCAGTTTCATTCAGTACTTGAGCGTAGGTATTTGCTTTCTGTGTCCAACGTCTTGCAAAATTACCCTCATTATCATATTTTACATTTCTTTCGAAATTCATAAGCCAATGAAGATAATCAGTATTAGTAATCAACCTATGATTATCTGTTAATATTTTTTCATAGTGTAAATAAACACTTTCTGTTGATTTAATATCCCTTTGCTTGCTACTGAATATCTTACCTCTGTATTTTTCTTTCAAATCACTGGGTAGTTTCAAAAGAACGTCAACATCGCCTCTTGAAGCGTTGATTGCTTTAATCATTTGTGGTGTCCATAAACCTCTTTTTTGAAGTTCAGCACCAAATTCTTGGTTAAATGTGATGTCTGTTGTGTTTCCTTCAGTATCCCAACCAGCAATAATTATTTTAAATTTACCCTGTGTTTCTGGATTTGAATTAAGCCAATTAACCACACCATCAAGTTGCTCCATATCAACCATGTGTGAAGAACCTGCCATGTATGTAATTCTTACCAACCCATCTGGGTCTGGCTTCCAGTTATTCTGGAATTGTTTCATCCATATCGGGTCAACTGAATTATAGAAAACACCAACATTATCCCTACCAGTCACTTTACGAATTTCTTGTGCAAACAAATCGGTTGTTGTTGTAACATAATCAGCAATCTTTAAGTTTTCCAGTATTGGAATATGCATTTGCTTTTCTTTTGCCATCATATAAAAAGGATGTTTGGGATGTAACTGCCAATAGTCATCAATATCTACCATTAATATAGTACCTGATTTTCTCAACTCATTTGCCAGTTGTAGCATTTGCATAGTATCACCCAAGAATTGACGATGATAATGTATAATATGGAACGTTTTTAGGTAATCAACGAAACCACTATCTTTAGGGTCTAAAGGGGGATTTATTTCAACGTAAAATTCATCTGAATGATTTCTTTCCAATTCCATTGCTGGTGTAAGTGTTCGAAAATATGCAACTCCTGCCACATCCAAAGTATAAAAAAGTATTCTTATTTTTCCGTTCATATTTTAATTTTGTTTTAAATTATTATTAAAATTATTTTTCTTTCTTTCCATAAAAATTGTACTATCATTATAAATATAATCATAAAATTTTTTTGC